>Ga0099364_10007752_pt1 | contig 15256 bp, 14 predicted proteins | sample TergutTh196P3_FD_73070 | JGI IMG/M metagenome (GOLD analysis project Ga0099364, IMG submission 73070) | Microcerotermes parvus P3 segment gut microbial communities from Pointe-Noire, Republic of the Congo - Th196 P3 | ecosystem: Host-associated > Arthropoda: Insects > Digestive system > Gut ... | reverse complement strand
CATCCACGATACCATTTCCAATCGCACCCGCAGCGCAATCACCGGCTCCGCCGACGACGATACAGTCCGTTGTCAAGCCGAGTAACTCTGCCGCTTGCGGAGTCAACTTGCCGGTCACGTCTTCGGACTCATACACTTTGCCGAGGAGTTCTCTGTCGAGTTTTAGAGCATCGAGCAGTTCCTGCGACCAGTTGCGTTTGGCAACGTCGAGCAACAACATCCCGCTGGCATCGCTGACTTCGGTGGCGTATTCGCCCGTCAATCGGCGGCGGATTTCGTCCTTCGGCAAAAGGACTTTACGGAGTTTCTCAAAGTGTTTCGGCTCTTTGTTCCGCAGCCAAAGGATTTTCGGAGCGGTAAAGCCGGTCAACGCGGGATTGGCAACGAGTTGGATTAACTTGTCCCGACCGCCGACAGCGCGTTCGATTTCGGCACATTCTTCCACCGTGCGCTGATCATTCCAAAGGATTGCCTTGCGGATCACTTTGTCATTCTTATCGAGAAAAACGCTGCCATGCATTTGACCGGAGAGACCGATGCCTTTCACGTCGCTGGGTTTGAGGTTTGCCTTTTTGACAACTTTTTTGACTGACTTCACGACAGCATTCCACCAATCTTCGGGGTCTTGTTCACTCCACATCGGCTTCGGGGCGTAGCAGGGATATTCCTGCGTATCGCTTGCCAGTATTTTGCCTTTGTGATTGATTGCCAGTGTTTTCGTACCGGAGGTGCCGATGTCAATACCGAGAAATGCCATGGGTGTGTACTGTAATGTTTGAGGAGCAAATGTTCCCTAATGTTACGCTATCGGCTTTGTATTGTAAATAGGGGCATTGTATGTGCCGTAAACGGCATGAAATTGTACTTTGCGCACTATTCTTAACCCATTGCGTACTTTGCGGTTAAATCCGAACTATTTTAACCGCAAGGGGCGCAAAGCCCTGTTAATCATTAAGGCGCAAAGAACGCAAAGAATCTATTTTTAGAGGTTTCCTATAGAGAAATTAGCCGCCAAAACGCAAAGGTACAATTTCATGCCGTTTGTGGTATAGTATAAAACTCATGTACGACATTGGAATCATCGGTTCAGGACCGGCGGGGACGACTCTCGCCCGACAATTAGCCGACCGGTATCGGGTGCTTTTGCTCGATAGTGGTCGGCAGAAATGTTGCGGCGGTATCCTCGCGACAAAATCGCAGTCCGCTCTCGCCCTGCTCCATCTTGAAGTTCCCCAGCCGGTTCTCGCTGCCCCGCAACCTACGGCGGTATCCATTATGGATTGGGATAACCGCCTGTTCCGAAGGTATCCCCGGAACTATATCAACATCGACCGAGCCGCCTTCGACCGCTGGCTCTTGTCGTTAGTTCCGCAAACGGCAGACATTCGCCATCATGCCATCTACCATAAATCAGAAAAGCATCGAGACCATTTCACACTCCATTTTACGGAAAACAAGGAACCGAGAACAGCACAAGTTCGCTGGCTGGTCGGTGCGGATGGTGCCTTTTCGACCGTCCGGCGGGAGTTTTTTCCGAGTATCCCGATGCCGAAACGTTACGTTGCCGTCCAGCATTGGTTTGAACAGGAGGCAATCACAACAGACTCAACATTCCGTGTGGACATTTGGAAAGACTACACCGGGATTTTCGACTCAACGCTGACCGACTTCTATTTGTGGATGATTCCGAAAGAACCGCAGTTGATTCTCGGCGGCACCTTTCCGGTAGGTGCGGATGTTTCGGCGGTTATGCAAACGGTTAGGGATAAGTTGGAATCTCTCGGACTGCGGTTGGGTTCTCCTATAAAAAAGGAAGCGGCACAAATTTTGCGTCCGCTTCGGCACTCTACGCTCTGCTTCGGCGATGACCGGGTCATTCTGGTCGGTGAGGCATCAGGACTTATCAGTCCAAGTTCGGCGGAGGGAATCAGCAGTGCGCTCCTTAGTGCATGGCATTTGGCGGAGGCATTTCAAGAACAAGGCTTTAGTTCCTTGCAATACCGCCGGCTGCTTCGCCGGCAATTGTGGAGTCTTTGGCGGCGAAAATTCCGAATTCCGCCGATGTTCAATCCGGCAATACGGAAGTTCGTCATGCTCACCGGGCTTACGGCGTTGCGGCAGTAGTGCGGTTTAGAGCAGATACTGTAAACGGGGTCAAATTGGACATTTTCCCTTTGCGGTTGGATTCTTTTTTTAACCGCAAAGACGCAAAGTGCAACTTCATACCGTTTACAGTATAATACCCATTACCATGCCAGAACATGATCCCGCCTTTATCGTTTTTGCAAGCATTTGGTTCGCCGTTGTCGGAGCGTGCGTCGGGAGTTTTCTGAATGTGTTCCTCTATCGCCTGCCGCGGAAAAAAAGTTTAGTGTATCCGCCTTCGCACTGCCCCTATTGCGGATGTCTGATCCATTGGTACGACAATGTTCCCGTCTTCGGCTGGATAAAACTGCGGGGAAAGTGCAGGGAGTGCCGACACGCCATCAGTGTCCGCTACCCGTGTGTGGAAGGGTTCTGCGGTATTCTTTTCGGCGGTGTTTTCGTGCTTCTCGGTCAACAGGGCGATATTTCCCTTCTGTATCGAGGCTGCCTGACTTTACTTTGTTCACTGCTGGTTCTCAGTATTCTTGCCGCCGGTTTGATGTTGTATGATAAACGTAGCGGTGTACCGTGAACGGCATGAAAATTGCCCTTTGCGGTTAAATTTTTTTAACCGCAAAGAACGCAAAGTTTTTGCAAAGTGCGCAAGGAATAATGGAGACTATTTAAGGCAAGCGGTACTACTTGCAATACTTTGCATTGAGTTCATCCACGAATTTTTTGCACTGTTCCGTTACGTTCCAAGCATCGGGCCAAAAGCACAGGTCGATTTCCCACCAATCGTTCGTGTAGTTTGCCTTGTGGAGCAGTGCAGGGATAACCTCGTCGAAGTTGATCACCCCTTGTCCAAAGGGTGCGTGTGTGCTGGTCTCGTCATCATGGAGTGTGTTGTCGGAGTCGATCAGATGCACGATGCCGATCATATCCTTGACCATTTCGATGAACTCCAAAATCCCGCCTTTGAGGATTTCCTTTTCCCCCAACTGCCGGGAGCCGTTGACCGCACACATGTGGGCGTGGCAGGTGTCAAACATCAAGGAGAAGTTCTTCTCCGCCACGCGGTTATAGACCTCTACCACTTCGCTCGGCTTATTGAGCATAAAGCCCGGCTCGAACTCCCAAACGAGGTCGATCCCCTCTTTTGCGGCGGCTTGCGACGACCTTTTCAAGAACTCGATGATCCCGGTTTTGCAGTCCTCATAACTCATCCCTTCCGGCACAATCGGCGGAATGATCGAATCGATACGGACGGTCTTAAACCCGCAATCGACCATCATTTGTACGGTCTTGTCGAAGTATTTCATGAACTCCGGCAATTCTGTCAGCGGGTTCGCCTGATAGATATTTGCTGTGTAGCAAAGCACTTCCAATCCGCAGTCTTTGATTTTCTGCGCTAACTTTTTTCGATCCGAGAGCGTCGGATAATCTTCGTAATAGGCGTGCGGACGGAATCCGCCGACACTGATACCGTCGAAACCCAGTGCGGCAACTTTTTCCAGCACCGTATCGAGCGGCACGGGATTGTTTTGATACGGACCAAAGCAGTACGCCCAACTTCCAATGGAAATCTTTTTCATGATGTTTTACCTTTCTATCATTTGGTTACCTGCCGGTCTCGGCAGGACAAAACAGTGGATACCCAAGGCATTATAGAATCTTGTTATCGGATTGTCAATTCACTTGTTCGGTTTGTCAGAGGGACAAAACGTCCTTTACGAAAACTTTGCGTAACCTTTGGACCCCTTGCGGTTAAAAAAGAAGATTTAACCGCAAAGAACACAAAAGAACACAGCAGGGGAAAAAAATCCTAAAAAACTCCCAAAAAAGCATTGACATTCCTTTTCCCGCATGGTACCCTAGTGCTTTGTCTCTATTCAATAATGGGATACAGGGATTTCAGCTTTGCTCTTGCCTTTTCGACGTTGAATTGCCATTGAATCCCTTTGAGTTTTTCATTGCACGCCGCCGCCCACGCCGCCACTTCCCTCCGCAACTCCTCTATCGTACCAAAACGACGATGCCTTACGCATTGCACCGTCAACGAACTCAAATCGTTCTCCGCCACATTCAACCAACTGCCATGTTTCGGAGTATAAACAATCTCCAATCGCTTCACCAACGACCGAGCAACACCCGGTGCAAACGCCTCATAAAACGCACCCGCCGTATGAGTGTTCAAGTTATCACAAATCAAAATCACCTTCTTCGCATCAGGAAAATCGATTTCCAAAAGATGCTTGACTTCATGCGCCCAATCAACCTTCGTCCGACGCTCACGAACAGAAACTCGACGCCAGCGTTCCAACGGTGACGTAAACATAAACACACTCGCCACGCCCGCTCGCTCATATTCATAATCAACACGACGAGCATGATTACGCGTGGCAGGAATTGATGCACGAACTTCCTTAAACAGTTGCACCGGCTGCTCATCCATTGCCACCACCGGAACCTCGGGATCGTGCGGCATTTCATAGACTGCGAGCACATGTTCCATTGCCGCGACAAACTCGGCATTGTGTTCGGGAGGAATCACATAGTATTGCACTTTGCGTTGCGTTATCTTGTTTTTTTGAGAGTACGCCAGACCGTCGTCCGACTCGTTTGCGGAGCGATTTCGAGTTCGACAACTTTGTCGGCAAGCAATCGCAGCGTCCAACCGTTACGTCCTTCGGGAGGGGCACTCATCCGCAAGGCGATGACTTCGGCTTCTTGTCTGCCGTCGAAACATTTTTTGCGTGGCGGTGTCTCACGTTGTTTCCCGTTGAGTGCGATGTCGAAGCCGTCGGTCACGAGTCGTTTGCGAAGATTTTCGACGCATTGTCGGGAGCAGTGATAGGCATCGGCGATGTCTTGGTCTTTCCAGTTGGGACCGTCGGCATCGGCTTGGAGGAGGATGTTGGCGCGTCGAACTTTTTGCGAGGAGCCTTTGAGTTTTTTGATGATGGCGAGACAGGTTGCGCGTTCTTCATTGGTCAATCGGACGATCTAAATCTTTTGCATAGGAAAAACTCCGTGTTAGGGCTTAGACAAGGTATAACAATTTTTGGAATATCACGCTATCCCAATCTCAAAAAATGACAAGGCACTAGGTATCTACGAATGGCATTATTTACCGGCGTTTATCGCAATGTTTGTCTTTTCCCATGCGGGTTCCCATGCGAATGTCCGGTGTTTGTCTAATTTTGATACCGGAAAAATGGGCATCTGGACGAATTTTCGGCAACCCATTTTTTTCGCCCAGTGTTGCCGAGAGTATTGTCCGGTCACATCGGAGTCACAGCCAGTACACATAATTTGTAACCGCATAAATTTTTATACAATAAAGACTTACGACGAAGTCACAAAGTCACACGAATTTTCCGCACCCACGCGTAAACGTGAACATTTTTTTTGCACTTGTCCATTTTAACATTTTTCTCTTCTCGACGTGTGTGTATTTTTTCTTGTGACTTTGTGACTATATCTATCTCATGATAGAATTATATTATATTTATAGGGGTTTGCGGGCTTTTTTGCAGTCACAAAGCGGTCACAAATTTTGTGACTTTGTGACCGTTCTTGTTTTTATGGTAGAATGGAGTACGCAGAACAGTGCATACAAAAGAATCTGTTCGTCGCCGTTCCGTCGGATAGCCGATAGAACGATGGTCTTCTAACTCCCGACTCCCGCTGTGAATTCGTATATGCAAATGGCTATTGAAGCCGCCAAGAAGGGGATGGACTCTGGTATGGGCGGACCCTTTGGAGCGGTCATCGTCCGCAATGGTGAAGTGATTGCCGTTGCTCACAATGAGGTCATCGGCACGCACGATCCTACGGCACACGCCGAAATTGTCGCCATTCGCCGGGCGACGGCAAAACTGGGGCGTTTCGATATTGCCGATTGCGAAATTTACAGCACCTGCGAACCATGCCCAATGTGCATGTCGGCTATCCATTGGGCGGGGATTACAAAACTCTACTTCGGAGCCGACCGCCATGATGCCGCTGAAGGCGGATTCGATGAGGACTACATTTACCAACTGATGAGCGGCACCGCCGACAGCCCGTTACTTCGTCCTGAAATTGTCGATAAACAAGAGTGCGCCGATTTGTTCAAGGCGTGGAACGCCAAGCCAGACCGCACGATGTATTGCGAAAAGCAATCGCAATGATTCACGCGGCATTTTCACAACTATTCCGCCGTTTGGAGCGTTTTTGGGAGACTGGGCATTTTTTCGTGGTCAAGTACTGACGCAGATCCTTGACGACAACATCAGAGCCGCGAAAATTTCGTTGTTCAACGACTGAAAAAAAATACTCATCAAGACTGCCTGCGTTGTTATTCCACATTCCAATTGCCGTAACCGTTCTCACACTTCATTACCGCTCCATTGAATATTGCACTCTGTTCCTTCATCAGATAGTATTGTGCCATAAGTAAAAAGTGGAACAAGAGCAATGTATCTCGAAACACGTTACGTATGCCTGAATAGTTGCGATTTTTTAGTTTATGATAATAATCTCATCATCAGTAAACCAATCTTTGCCAGATAGACTCGCTTTTAAGCCTTCTGGATTATCAGTATAGGCTACAACAGCCAAACTCTCTTTTGCTCGGCTACAGATGACATAAAATAGCCGCCGTGTTCTATCGATACTGGTTTCTTTTCCATCTCTCTCGTTTCGCATGTCAGCATCGGTCTTGTCTTTTATGCCGAACAATTTATCGTATGAAAATAAAAAACCACGAGATTGTGCGTCGTCAATAATGACCATCACTCTTGGGAATTCCAATCCCTTTACTCCTTGATGAGTATAAAACGGGGATCGTTCTTTGAGATAATCAACATAATTTTGAATTTGAGAAATATTTGTTTTTAGAAAATTGTCCAGACAATCTATCTTATCGGTTAATGACTCTGTGAAATCGACATCTTTATTGTCAGTTTCATCATCAAAAACATTCGCTGTAATCTGTTCTGTGGGTGTCCGCAATAGAATCGGCTTGTACCCTCTGGGAATGTCAAATACACCAGTCATATAAACAATTTTCAAGAGTTCTCCTAATGTTATGTTTGGATTACTATCGTAAGCCTCGCATAATGTTTCTATGCTGCTTCGTACAGTCTCTAGAATACTTTTCGCCTCGCTTGAATGTTCCAACACATATTTTTTCTTAAATAACCGAGAATTGTTTTTTACGACATTGGCTATTGCAAACTTATCTCCTTTTTTGTGCAATTCCAGTATCGGCAAAATTATTTCGGAAAATATCCTGACTTCGGGCAACGTGTCTTTCAAAAGTCCCTGTCGAAATTCGGCGACAGAATAAAGAGTGGAGAACATTTCACCGAATCCCAATCGATCAGCCGCCATCTGATGTTCAAGAATCAGAGAGGTAACTGATCCCTGATTACTCCATTCACAGTCACTGGTTATAGGAATGATTCAAATGGTAAAACTTGCGCAAGAAATGCGGGAGCAAAATACGCTCTGCATCGCCTTCTAAATACCCGGTCGCTCCGGCTAGCACCTACGCTCCCGGCTTCCATTAGCCGAACCGCACAGTTTCCGACACTCAAAAGAATCCCCTCGAACGGAGAGGACATTTCCTGTACAATCATCGACACGATTGAGTTCCTCGTTTTTTTGATATTCGATGAAGTATGCCATCCGGTTTGAACATGATACCTTGCATTTTTCGGCTTCACATTTCATTACGTTTGGCACGCCGGAAAAAGTCGAGGCACTGCACGGACACAATTTTCGGGTCAAGGCGGAAGTTTCGGGACCGCTCAACCGCAAAGAATATGTCGTCGATTTTTTGGTCGCTTTTAATTCACTCAAAAAAATCTGCGAAACGCTGTCACACAAGGTTTTGCTTCCTCGCGACCATCCCTACATCACGATTAAGGCACTGGAAGGAACGGTGCATGTCTCGATGCCGCCGCTCCAATGGGTCTTCCCTGAAGGAGACACGCTAACGTTGCCCGTTCGGAACGCAACAACCGAAGCATTGGCAGAACACATCGCAAGACGTTTTCGGGAAATGCTCGAGCAGGAGTCGGCATTTGAAATGCCGCTATCCCAGTACGGGATTACGATTGAATTAGAAGAATCTCCCGGAATGTGGGCGGTTTTTAGAACCAACTCCTCTACTGCATGAAAATCCGGTCTCCCGACGAAACGGTTCGCTGTCCCCGCCCCCTAGAAATCCCCCGTTTTCTTTGGTAGAATACACCTAGTTTCGATAGAAAACGTCAGATGTAACATCAAAACGCACTGGAGGCATTGTCCACATCTATGGCAAAAAACACTTTTTTTAATCGGTATGGATTACGTATTCTCGTGGTAATCTGCTTCCTGCTGCCCTTCATCGGACAAGGAACGAACCGAACAATACAGAGCAACTCCAATAACGTCGCCGATTGGTTGCCCGATACCTTTGAAGAAACCCATCAGTACCAATGGTTCCTCAAAAACTTTCCCTTTGAGCGGTTCGTCGTCGTCAGTTGGAACGGTTGCACCATGGACGATCCGCAAGGGCAACTCGAAATGTTCGCCCAAAAACTTGTACCGAACCAAATCAATGGAAACGGAGACCGCTTTCCCGCCGAAATCGTCTTTGAAAACGGAATTCCCGATGCCGTACCAGACTTTGCCGATGACGTTCTGAACGTCGAACCGTCCGCCGATCAGGAACAACTGCCGGAATACGCTGGTTACTTCAAATCCGTCCTCACCGGTCCCCGGCTCTTTCAACTTCTCCGAGACGAATACTCCGGCAGCGGACTCGGCGGTATCCGTCTTTCTGACGAAGCCATCTACGAAAAATTAGAGGGCATTCTCGTCGGTCCCGACGGAGAAAGCACCGCCCTGATTGTTACGCTCACCGACGAAGCCCCCAAGGGAAAAGAACTTGCCCTCGTTCTCGAAGCAATCCGAGAAATCGGTCGGGAATGCGGCGTACATCCGATCATCCAAGCCGATGATCGGTTCGTTCTTGCAAAGATGTCTCACGCGGTCATCCAAACGATAAGAGAAATGATCTACGGACGTAATCCGAGCACGGATGGTGTCGTTCTCGGCGGTCCGCCTGTCGATAACGTTGCCATTACCAAAGAAGGGGAACAAACGCTCCAGCGGCTCATCGGTCTGTGCGGAATCATCGGACTAACGCTCGCTTGGCTCTGTTTTCGGGACGTGCGGTTGACGCTGTTCGTCTTTTGGGTGGCAATCATCAGTGCAGGACTGGCTCTGGCAAGCGTTTCGTTCACCGGCAGTACGTGTGATGCTATCTTGCTGACGATGCCCGCTCTCGTTTATGTGCTGGCGATGTCCGGGGCAATCCACATGATCAATTACTACCATGATGCCGTTCGGGAACATGGACTCGACATGGCACCGGAACGTGCCGTCCGTTATGCATGGTATCCCTGTTTTTGTGCCAATATAACGACCTCGTTTGGATTGATTTCGCTCTGTATGAGCGGATTGATCCCCATTACGAAGTTCGGTTTTTATTCCGCACTCGGCATTATGCTGCAACTGGTTTTGTTGTTCCTTTATTTGCCGACGTTGCTCCATTTTTATCCGTCGCATAAGGTTGCTGCCCAAAGGACGCTGAACATCAAAGAAGATGCTCCGATGCAGCGATTTTGGCGGATGTGGAGCGGGCTCGTCGTTCGGAATGCAAACGTTATCGCCATCGTCTGTTTGGCATTGATGATTATTGTCGGACTCGGTCTGCTCAACATCAAAACATCGGTCAAGATGACGCGGTTTTTTTCCGGCGACTCCGAAATCATACACCATTACACTTGGCTTGAAGAGCGGCTCGGTCCGCTTGTGCCGATGGAACTCGTCATCCGATTCGAAAACGAACACTGCCAGATGGACATGTTGCAGCGTTTACGGCTGATCGAAAGGATAAGCGGCGAACTACATTCGGAACTCGGCGACAACATCGGCGGACTCATGTCGGCGGCAACGTTTATGCCGTCTTCAGACCAGATTTCAGGCGGAAGACTAACGCAAATTCAAAGAATCACCGTAGAACGGGTGGTCAATCGAATCTTTGCCCGAGAACGAAACAATAAAATTCGGGATTTCGTTACCTTTGACGAAATGCCCGCGTTCCGCAATTTTGATGATAGAGGACAACCGCTTCCACGGGATGCCGCTCAGTTACGGCACCTCGCACAGATCGGTATTTCGGAACAAGAAGCAGACCGATTGGTCGCTGCCGGCATTGATGATGTCCTGAAACTGATCTCTCTGCAGGCAGATGCAGAACAAGCGGGAATCACCGCCGAAGAAAGGGATGACTTCCGTGAAAAGGCGAGAAACTGGGAAGACAATCACGGGATAGAACTCTGGCGAATCAGCCTTCGGGTTTGGTCGCTGAAGAAGAACATCGACTACGCATATTTTATCCAGGACGTGAGAGACGTGGTGGAACCGATTGTCGCCGAAGCCAACGAGGAACTCGGACTGGACAATCCTTCCATTCAAGCCGTCTATACGGGAATGGTGCCGGTGGTCTATAAAACGCAACATGCGCTTTATCAGGGACTTGTGTACAGTTTTATCGCATCCTTTTTTATGATAGGGATAGCGATGTGCATCATTTTGAAGAGTCCGCTCAAGGGATTTCTAGTGATGATTCCGAATTTGTTCCCGATTTTCATTGTGTTCGGTTTTATGGGTCAGTTCGGTATTTTGGTGGACATCGGCACGATGATGACGGCGAGCGTTGCACTGGGAATTTCAACGGATGATACCGTCCATTTTTTGACGTGGTTTCGGCAGGGTATTGACCAGGGGAAGAGCCGGGCGGAAGCGACGTTGTACGCTTATGCGCGCAGCGGGTCGGCGATTGTTCAGACGACGTTGATTGCAGGTTTCGGCTTGGCGGCGTTTTCGCTCAGTACATTCACACCGACGCAGATGTTCGGAATCATGATGCTGGCGATATTGACGATGGCAACGTTCGGCAACTTGGTTTTCCTTGCAGCGATGCTCAATACGCCGATTGGTAAGTTTTTTGAATTGAAGAAGAAAGCCTAGACGTTTGGAGCGACCGCCTGAGCATCCGCCATTTCGCTGTGCTCCATTCCGGTTACTGTTAACGAATGCCGGAATGGATTGTTGCTAACGGGGAAACGTAATGACGGAAACCGGCAGGTTATTTTCCGGCGAGAGTCTTACTGTCGGCAACGCATTGACTTTGTGGCGAAAAGAGGGGATACTGTATTGCGTCTTCACAGTCGGCAGGAGTGAGTTATGTCTGTTCACACGGTCATTGTCGGGCATTTAGAAAACTTAATGCAGCAATATGGTTGCCAACTCCTCTTCGCGGGAGAATCCGGCAGCCGTGCCTGGGGACTGCAATCGCCGGACAGCGATTATGATGTCCGCTGTATCTATGCGCATCCCCCCCTTTGGTATATGTCTATCGAGGACCATCGAGAGTCTATCGAAACGGTGTTCCCAGATGACATCGACATCTCCGGCTATGAACTCCGCAAGGCATTGCGGCTCTTTTCGACGTGTAGTATTCCGATTAACGAACAGATTTTGAATCCCGTCTGTTACGGGGGTGATCCTGTTTTTTTGGAGCGTATTTGTGCGCTCATTCCGCTCTATTTTAACGAGAATCGGGCACTGCTTCATTACACGAATGTTGCCCACCAAGCGATGGCGCAGGTGCAAGGACTTGCTATCGGCTTACATCGTGTGTTTTACATCATTCGTCCGCTTCTGGCTTGTGAATGGATTGCAAAGCACAACACTATGCCGCCGCCGGAATTCCAAAAATTACTTGATGCTGATTTTCTGCCGTTGCCGCTCAGGAACGAGGTTACGGAGGTCATGCGGCGCAAATTGGTCACGGTCACGGTGGACAGGGAAACGTTGCAACTTTCCAAAGACCTGCTCTATTGGATGGAGGAATCGTTAAAGCGTCACCGGGAAACCCTACGGCTATTGCCTGCCAGTCCGACAACGGTCTCCTTCGAACCGCTCAACGAATTGTTTCGTTCATACATCAAGACGGCACCGCAATCGTAATCGCTTGTTCTTCGAGTAGCCTGACATCACATCAACTCTTCCCGGTGCGTCGGCTCTACCTCAGTCCGCGAACAAGACTCTTATTTTCGCGCTCCAGTTTCCCTAAACCCCTTATGCGTAAAGAGTTTAGGGAAACTCAATCCATTGTCACACCTTGCCATGCCGTATCACGAAACATCAATAAATCTCGTGAATTTTGTGTCTCGGCGAATCGCACCCAACTGAATCCGACCGCCGCCTGAAGGTCGTATAATGCCGCCGTCAGCCTTGGAAAAAGGCGTTTTGAAAAAGTGTATTCCTGATTTTATCACTGTTTTGGTTTTATCGGAAGCACACAGGAAGGCAAGATATGGCGGAGCATGGATTGTCAACAGTCACGGCAAAAGATTTGCGGGATCGTATGGAATCCCGTTTTGGTTTTCTCCACTATAATGACGGATATAGTGGTCGTCATGCAAGCGATTATGATTTTCTGGCAGAGATGCTTGCAGATGAAGTGATAGACGATGGATCGTCTGACAGTGTCATGGAAGATGACGGGCAGTTGCTCCTACACTCCGCTCCAGTAGTAACTGTTCAAGGTCGGAGGCAGGTGTCCACAGGCGGAGGCGGCGCTAGCCGCCCCGTCGGTGGGCTTGCCCCTTCCCCCCAACTACTAACAGGGGGGATTCCAAGTACCTTCTCTCCTCAAACTCCAATGCTTCCCCAGAGCGAAGTACCTGAATTTTCACATGGCGGGTACGACGGCGGTATCGAAGTCGGGTTTGACGGTACTTGGGATACCCTGAAATTTTTTGACTTAATCGAAACTCTTGAGTCGGCGAAAGAACGTGCCTGCGAAATCCAAAAGGGGCCGGAAGGTTTCAAGATAGAAATTGGCAAAGAGGAAGTTTTGGTCATGCCGACTGGCGGTAAAGTCGGCGGTTTGCTTTACAAGTATCGTTTTCTTTGTCGCGGAGTGGAGTTTCTTGTTCACTCCAATCCCCCTGAAGGTCGCCAACCGGTTCGCGTTCGGTATTTGGCGGAGTCGTTGATCGGCAATAATTTTTTCGCGGTACATGAACAGTTCACCATGAAGTTCCTGAAACGTTTCGGTCTGACCGTCCATGCCGATAAACCTTCCCGGATCGATATGCAAGTGATGATTGATGTTCCGGTTTCGGAATTCATTCAACTTTTCGGATCGGGTCATGTCGTAACGAAGTTACGCAAGGGTTCCGTCGATTTTAGCATTGGTCGTGAATTGAAACAAGAGACGTTGACATTGGGTTCGGTGTCGAAGGTTCAAGTGTGCATTTACGACAAGGGAAAAGAGTTGCGTTCTCAGAAGTCGAACGTTGTCAAAGAGGCATTTTTTATCGAGCGCTGCATTGGCGACGAATGGTTTAACAGTGGTCGTCCGATAACTCGTGTCGAAGTTCGTCTTGGTCGCGAGGCATTGAAGTGTCTTGGCGTTAACACGGTATCGGACTTGAAAGAGCGTGAACGTGCCATTGTCGATTTGTTGACTCATGATTGGTTTCGGATATTGGCAAAGCCGAAGGTACGTGGTCATGAGAACACGGCGGCTATACATCCGATTTGGGAACGTGTTCGCACATTGTTTTGTTCCTATTTTTCTGGAGCGGAAGTGTCTGATGTTAAGTGGGAGAAGAATCAGAATGTTGTTTGTGATCCAGTTGCTCTTGAGAGTCAGGCGTTGGGTTGTCTTTCGAAGGCGTTAGCGTGCCGTTTTGGCGAACAGTCGGCGTGTAGCGGCTCTGTTGGATTGGCGAATGGCTGGGTTGATCGTGTTCAGGATGAATTACACGAGAAGTTAAATTGCTTTGCGGAATATGTCCGCGTGAAGTCTGGCATCGAGTTGGGGTCTGTTGCATATGATCCTGCAAGTTATGAGGTCGAATTGGATTATGTCCGTGACTTGGGTCGTCGCAAGAGCGCAATGTTTATGCAATCAATGGGAGGTTCAGGATGACAGAATTGATATTATACAATTTGCTTCATGGTTTTGCTTTTGGACTGATTTTGTACTTTACGGGTTACGTTGTTCCGTTGGTGCAATCGTTAACTAGTTGGAAATAGTTTTACCGTGCGTAGCGGTAGAACATACATTTGGTTGGACATGGATGTTTGCGTTTTGGTTTTAATTCCCTATTGGGAGAAAGGAAAGAATCATGGGCATGATGAGAAACACTATACGGTTTCCAGTGTCATTCCAAGAAGCGGAAACGGCATTGCTTACAGGGGCAGTCATTAAACGTTTTAGCGAAGGCTTGGCTATTTCGTCGTCGATGTTAGACGAGAGTTGGTTTCGTTTTTCAGAGGAAGATCGAGCGGCAACAGATTGGATGATCCTTCGTGGGTCGGTGATTGAGGAATACGGCAGGTATCTCGTAGAGAATTTGCGCGCATGTGCTAAGGAAAAGAAAAAAGCGAAGGGGATTTCGTGATTGTACATGTTACTCCGAGCGTTTCGGAGTAACAATTACCTGCAGGACAGGGTTGTCCTGCGGTTGGTTTTATCCCCATTGGGGAGAAAGGAGTTGTTATGTTGAAGAAGGTTGTAGGAATTGTGGCGAATGCTTGTCGTTCTGTTGTGAGCGTTTGTCATTCGGCGGTAACGAAGATCAAGCGCAATGTTTCGATGGTGCTTGGCGCGATTGTCAGTTGTTCGCTGATGTTTGCTTGTCCTGAAGTTTTTGCTCAGGGCGGTGGTAGCAGCAACACTGTGGAGTTTGAGTCCCTTGTAAGTTTCGGGAACATTTTCGATAGCATAAAAACGATGGTCGTTCCGATTATCCTTGGTGCAGTCGCTTTGGGTCTTGGGATTTGGGGAGTGAAGTTTGCGTTCAGACTTGTCAAGTCGTTTGGACGCGGCTAGGTTCCGTTGGGGTGTACCCGAGCCCCGTTGTTTTTTTATTGGAGGGTTAATATGCGTAAGATACTGTTGTCCATTTTGCTGTTGTTGTTTTTGCAGGGTTCGCTTTGCGCTCAGGGCTATATTGATGTAAGTGATTGGTTTGTGAATGACTATGAGTCGGAGTATTCGGGGGAGACAACCTATTTAGGATTTTGGGAATGGTCGAGTTGGTCAACG
>Ga0099364_10007751_pt1 | contig 15259 bp, 14 predicted proteins | sample TergutTh196P3_FD_73070 | JGI IMG/M metagenome (GOLD analysis project Ga0099364, IMG submission 73070) | Microcerotermes parvus P3 segment gut microbial communities from Pointe-Noire, Republic of the Congo - Th196 P3 | ecosystem: Host-associated > Arthropoda: Insects > Digestive system > Gut ... | reverse complement strand
GCTGTCCCCCACCCCCGCCCGCCTGGTCTCCTCGTCGGGAAAGTGTATGGTGATGTGGTGGTCGCCGCCCTGAGGGTTGAGAATCACCCCGGCGGTCTCCACCAACGCGGCGGGGGGCGCGTCCTGACAAACGGCCCTTATGGCCTGTACGACCGGCTCGCAGATTTCCCGGTTGCTTCCCTTCCAGTCCTGCACGAAGTCGCCGGCTATAAAAGGCAGACGCTTGCAGTCAAAGGTCTCCCTGACCGACTTTAACAGCGCCGTTAAATTCCAGTAATGGGTCTCATAGGCGGCGTTGTTTGACGCGTCGGACTCCCCCTGATGCCAGATAAAGGCGGCCAGCCGGTTGGCGGCGTTTAGCGACAGGGCGGTTTCGGTCATCTTCATCATGCGCAGATAGAGGTCGTCTTTAAGTCCCCAGCGCATATCCAAAAAGCCCGTCCCGCCGACGGCCGCCCGGATAATCAGCAATTTGCGCGGCGGCTGTAAAAGCCCCTTTTGAATATAGCGGGCCGAAAACGGGAGGGATAAGTTACATACTATTTCATTGCCCCACACGGCTTCAGCCGCCTTTGTAACCGTAAAGTCGCCGTTGAGATACCATATGCTGTCGTCCGGCTCAAAAGGCCGGTCAATCGGGCCAAGGCCGCCCCCTTCGCAGTTGGACTGGCCGGCCTGCAATATAACGTCGAACTGTTCGCCGCGGAAATCCATCAACATAATCATAGCTCCCGTCTTTTTGGATTTGTTTCTTATCCGCGCCCCCGAAAGCAAGCCTCCGGGGGGCGGACAAGGAAGCTGCCGGTCAGCCGGCCATATAGGCGTCATAGGCCGCCTGATGGGCCTCTAACCATTGGTCAAGGCCAATGCTCTTTAGCTGCGCGATATAGGTATCCCATTCGTCCTCAATGCCGCCGTGTGAAACCCATCTGGCTAACGTGGAGTTTACAAGGGTGCGTATGTCGGTGCGGTAAGCGTTGATTACATCGGTTTGCTCCTGAGTGTAAAACGCGAGGCTGGGGAACTCGGAGCCGAGATCGGTATAGGGCAGGCCGATTTCCTGAAGGCCCAGCTTAACGCCGTCGCCGGCGTCGGGGTACAGCTCCAGCTTAAAGCCGAAATCCTCATAATTCACGGGGAAGAATTTCGGGCCGAAGTCGCGGGGGCTGTAGAACCAGGAGCGCTGGTCGAGGGTCTCGTCGGCAGTGGGCGGCAAAACCACCCATGTGCCGTCGGCGCGCTCCTCTAAGCAGTGACCGTCGAGGGGGCCGAAGGTATTCTGGGCCGAGGCCTCGATGGTATAGAACTCGTCGGCCCAGCGAGCCGCGATCTCGGGGTACTCGCAGTTAGTGGTAATCATATACTCGTTGCGCGATATGATGCCGGGCATTTGGCCGTTGAAGCGCCGGCCGTCGGCGCGGGCCGGGGGCGCGATGACGATATATTGGTCGGCCCACTGGCCAAAGGAGGCGTCGGGAGTCCATCCTAATTCAAAGCCGACTATGGGCTGTTCGCTGTCCACCCTCTTGGCGTATGACGTGCTCCAGATCTGGGTGTAGAACTCGTTGTCCATAAGGCCATTTTCAAACATCCTGCGCATAAACTTGATAGCTTCCTTAGTCTCCTCGGTCGCCGGAACGAAGGTCGCCGCGCCGTCCCATATAGCGAGGCCCTCGTTATAGTTGCCGCGGGCGCCGAAGAAGGTCGCTATCGGCAGCTCGGGAAAGAATGTGTTGGCATCGGCCGCGCCGCCTGTGAACGGGATGACCAAGGAGCCGTCGCCCTTGGGGTCGTTGTTCTTGAAGGCGTAAAGGACGTCATAAAGCTCGTCTAAGGTCTGCGGGATCCCCAAGCCGAGGTTATCCAGCCATACCTTGTTGATAATGGGCTGCGAGCCTACTATCGGCCTGACGTACGCGAGCGAGGGCAGCGTGTAGATTACGCCGTCTAAATAAGTGGCCGCCGAGCGCATCCCCGGCTCGGCCTCAAAGGCTTTGGTCAGGTTGGGCATGTACTCCTCAATCAGGCCGTTAAGGGGCATGAAGTAATCCAGATTTTCTATTATGTCGTTGTCGTAAAGCTGATTGGCGCCGAATATGACGTCGGGCAGGTCGCCGCTGGCGAACATGACCCCTTTTTGCTCCGGGAAGGAGGTCGCCATAACCTCGATCCAATTGGGGATTACATTGGTTTTTTCCCTCAGCTCGGTAAACCATTTGTTGTCGGAGTATTTATCGGCATGGCCTTCAAAGCGAACCATCAGAATGTCAAGCTCATAGGGTTCGTTTACAATGGGATACCCGACAGGGTTGAAAAATCCTTCTCCGGCCGAGCCGGAGGGCGCGGCGCCGCCGGAGGGCGCCGAGGGCGTTCCCGAGGAACCGCCGGTGTCGGCGGAATCGCTCGCGCAGCCCGCCAAGAGTCCTATGAATACCGCTGTCAGCAGCGCGGCGGCGGATTTGAGATATCTTTTCATGAGTTGCTCCTTTCAAAAATAAACAGGATGCCAATGTATCGGTTCCGTATAGGTTCCGCAATCACTCCTTCCAAAATCAGGGGGGGCTTATTCCTTGATGGCGCCGAGCATCACCCCCTGATTGAAATGCTTCTGCAGGAAAGGATACAGCATCATAATAGGCAGGGTTGAGACAATGATTATGCTGTACTTGAGCATGTCCGCGATCTTCTGGGTCTGTATGGCCACCGCGTCGCCGCCCCACATCGTGCTGGCCTGATTGACCACCAGAATTGAGCGCAGAATCAGTTGAAGCGGATGCAGCTCAGGGGCCCGCTGCAGGTAAATCAGCGCGTTGAAATAGGAGTTCCAATGGTCAACCGCCGTCCAGAGCGCGATAACGGCGATAACCGCCTTTGAGAGGGGCAGCACCATTGTAAAAAAGAACCTGAGATTGCCGCAGCCGTCGATCCGGGCGGCGTCCAGCAGCCCGCCGGGCAGACTGGTGGAGAAGAACGTCCGCGCCACAATGACGTGATAGACCATCACCGAAAAGGGCAGAACCATTACCGTAAATGTGTTCAGGAGGTTAAACCGCTGGATATTGAGATAGGTTGGAATCAGGCCGCCGTTGAAGAACATGGTGAACACGAAAAACAGCGTGATGGCCTTTCTGCCCACCAGATCCCGCCGCGACAGGGCATAGGCGGCCGAGAGGTTAACGGTCAGCCCGATAAAGGTTCCCGCCGCCACATAGGCTATTGTGTTGCGATAGGCTATCAAAATATCGCCGCGCTTAAATATCTCCCGGTATCCCAGAAGCGTAAAGTCCGCGGGCCAAAACCAAACCCTGCCGTTTGACACGGCCGACGGGTCGCTGAATGACGCGATTAGAATAAACCACATGGGATAAGCCATCAGGAGTAAAATAATACCCGAGACCCCATATAAGATTACGTTGAACGCGATATCCGAACCCGAGCCGCGCAATTTGCTTTTCATGACGCCTTCCCTCCGATCAATTTAGCCGCCCTTATCACCACAGGCTGTTGTTGCCGACACGCTTGGAGATTTGATTTACCATAACCAATAAGCCGAAATTGATCACGTTGTTAAACAGGCTGACCGCGGCCGACAGGCTGTACTGCGCGTTCAGCAGGCCGAGCTTATACACATAGGTCGAGATGACCTCGCTGAACGGCATGTTGAGCGAGTTCTGCATAAGGTATGTCTTTTCAAAGCCGATGTTCATTATGTTTCCCGACCTTAGTATCAGTAGCGTGATCATGGTGGGTATAAGCATGGGCAGGTCTATATAGCGCAGCTTCTGAAACTTCGACGCGCCGTCCACCGAGGCCGCCTCGTACAGGCTGGGATCCACCGCCGAGAGCGCGGCTAAGTAAATGATGCTGTCCCAGCCGGTATGCTGCCAAACATCCGACCAGACATAGAGATGCGAAAAAGCCTTTGGTATGGACACCAGATTGACCGGCTCCGTGCCGAAAAGCTTTGCCAGATTGCCCGCGATCCCGGCGCTGGGCGACAGGACGAGCAGTAAAAGGCCCACCAGCACGACCGTGGAAATAAAGTGCGGCAGGTAGGTCACGACCTGAAACACCTTGCGGAAGCTTTTCGCGCGCATCTGATTGATATACAGAGCCATGATAATGGGCAGCGGGAATGTAACGGTTATTGCGTACAGGCTAAGTGTGATTGTGTTTCTGATTGTGCTTGCAAACTGATAGGAGTTAAAAAACCGCTCAAAGTATTTCAGTCCCGCCCAGGGGCTTCCCATAATGCCCCGCGACGGGGTGTAGTCCTTAAACGCGAGGACTACGCCGTACATGGGCCTGTATATAAACAGAATCAACAGAACCACCGCGGGCGCAAGCAGCAGATAAAGCCCCCAGTTTCTGCGGATGTCCCTCCACAGGGAAAAACCGGTTTGTATAGCCCGAGAATTACCCGTTCGTACCGGCAATTTATATCCCTTCCTTTCGTTAGAGAGTTAACGCGCCTTGGTCTTGACGCCGCGCCGTCCCGTCCGCGGCCGGATAAGCTCTCACTTCCCGATTACCGAGCCGCGCTCCACAATGCGGATGGGCAGTATTATCTCCCTCTTTTCCGTGATGCCGCCGTCAATGATACCCAAAACGGCCTCCACGGCGGTTTTGCCCTTCAGCGCGACGTCCTGACGCACAACCGTGAGCGCCGGGTCGCAGATGCCGGCGATCCATGTGTCGTCGAAGCTGACCACCGAAATATCGCCGGGGACGGACACGCCGCCGTCCTTGAGGCCCTTATACAAACCGAGCGCCATTATATCCGCCGAAACGAAGGCCGCCGTGACGCCGGATTCCCGAAAGCTCTCCGCGAGCCTGCCGCCTAATATGACGCCGTATTCATAAGATACCTCGCCGTCATAGAGCAGGCTCCTGTCATAGGCGGCGCCGGCTTCCTCCAAAGCCTTTTTCCAGCCGTACATGCGCTGCTGATTTACCCCCCGCTCCTTAAGACGGCCCGTCACATGCGCTATCCTGCGATGGCCCTTATCCAGCAGATACTTAGCGGCCATATAGCCGCCCTGAAGGTCGTCTATCTTAACCGTGTTGAAATCATGGCCGTCAACATAGCAGTCCACCAGCACTACCGGCATCCCGGCTTTCTTGATTTCGTCGTAGTGCTGCTCCATATACATACCCAGTATGATTATCCCGTCCAAGCCGCGGGTGCGCGCCACCCCGATATACGTTTGGTCGGCGTTGGTGCCCGAAATCAAGATATGGTATCCGTTTTGCCGGGCCGTGTACTCAACCGACGACAGGAAGTCCCCGTAAAACGGATTGGAGAACATGACCTCCCTGTGCTGTTCGGTCTGCGGTATCACGACGCCGATCATATGGCTGCGGTTGCTGACAAGCGCTTTGGCCGCCATATTGGGGACGTAGCCCAGCTTATTTGCCGCGTCAAGCACGCTCTTGACGGTCTCGGGCGAGAATGTCTGCGTGGGAGTTTTGTTTAGTATGTACGACACCGTAGTGACCGACACGCCGGCTTCCGCCGCGATATCCTTTATCCTGACCCTGCCGCTTCTCATGATTTTTCCTCCCTGTTTTCCTTAACTGAACAGCCCTCCGGCGTGATTTCAGCTCTGTACCGCTTTCCGTTCGCGTAAAACGCGAACCGCATGGAGCGCCAGCCGTCCGGCAGCCTCGGGGAAAGCGACGGCTCCCCCCCGCTTCCGGCCGACAGCCCGGCAAACCCGAATACCGCCGTCTGCCAGGACGCGCCCAGCGCCGCCATGTTGATGCCCTCAGTTCCTGTATTGCCCATGATGTTCTCTAAGTCAAGCAAAAGGCTTTTTTTGAAATAGTAATACGCTTTGTCCCGCTTCCCCAATACCGCCGCCGCCCACGCGTGTATACCATGGCTCAGGCTGGAATCGTGCAGGGTGATAGGCTCGTAGTAATCCCATATGGCGTGCTTTTGGCTCTCGGTGAATGTGTCCGGCAGCAGCAAAATCAGCAGCACCAGATCGGCCTGCTTCAAAACCCTGTAACGCTGCAGGCGGTCATAGTCCATTTTCCGGTATATCGGGGCGTCACCATCCTTGCTCATAAAATCAAAGGGCTCCAAACGCGGAAAGTCGTCGTCCTGTATGTAAAGCTCACGCTCCGCGTCATACCCCACATGGGATTTCTCAATAATCTCCCGCCATTTGGCCGCCTCGTCCGGGGAAACGCCGCCTTCAGCGGCTCCGAGAGCCAATTTAAGATTGTGCCTGGCTAACATAACGGTATAGGCGTTGTTCGACGAAACGCCGCAGTATTCGTCCGGCCCTTTGACAAACAGGAGATTGTAAACGTCTTTTGATTTATCATAGGAAAATCTGGAGGCCCAATACCGGGCGGTCTCAACAAACAGCCGCGACATCTCGCCGCGCAGGCTCTCGTCCCCGGTCACGCGCGCGTACTCGTCCGCCGCGTACGCGACGTCGGCGGTGATATGCACCTCGCTGCGCCCAATGTCCCATGTATGGCATTGCTCCCTGCCCCCGGCGGCGCACATCCAGGCATACCGCGCCCCGTCCAGATTAAGGGCTTTTGCGTTCTCCCGCGCGTCGGGCAGGGTGCTCAGCCTGAAACGCACCAAGTCGCGGGCGGCGGCGGGATCGGTATACGCGAAAAACGGCTGGAGGAATATGTCCGTGTCCCAAAAATAGCAGCCCTTATAGCGCGCGTGGGTCAGGCCGCGCGCGCCTATGCTCACATCCGGGTCGCCAAACGGCCTGCTCTGCATTAGCTGGAACAGGTTATACCGCAGCGCCGTTTGCAGCCCGGGGTCGTCCGACTCCACCTCGATGTCCGCGTTTTTCCAGCGAAGCGCCCACGCGCTCCCGCTTTCCTCAAGCAGCGGCGCGAAGCCGCCCGGCGGCGGCCCGCCGGGAAGGTTGACCGATATGATCTTTTCCGCGTAAACGGTTTGGTTTCTCTTGAGCTTAACGGTCAGCCTGCGGGCGGGGCAATCGGCCCCGGAGCCGTCCTCCTGCTCGCCGTCCGAATGTGTGATACGGCAGCGCATGTCAATTTTCACGCGGCCCGTACGCGAGCGAACCGTCAAGCCGCAGCTTCCGCGCTCGCTCGTCCCGCCGGCGTAATTCAGCATCTTGACGGTCTGATCGTTTACCAGCGTTTGGTCGTCATGCACCGGAAGATTCAACACCCCGGCGTCAAGCCCCATCAGCAGCGCCGCCTCGCCGTCGTGGTTCAGCGCGGTCAGCTCGACGCGCAGCGCCGCGAGGTGCTTGTTAGCCATGCTGATAAAGCGTGAGATTTTGATCGCGGTTTCACAGCCCCGCTCGTCCGTCCATACCGCGTCGCGCGTATACAGCCCGTTTTTGAGATCTAACCGCTGGTCGAACCGGGTGTAGCTCCCGCCGCTCCGTCCGGGCATAGAGCCGGCGACCGTCAGCGTGAGGTGGAACGGGTCGGGCAGATTGACAATATCGGTAATACCGGGGCTTATGTAGTCAAAGCCGCCCGCCATAAATGTGCAGCGCTCATATGGCGGCGCCCCGTCCTGCAGGAAAGCGGCGCGGGAGCCGATATACCCGTTGGATTGACAGAAAAGGCTCTCCAGATGCTGCGGGGCATGGGCGCGATAGCCTGACGCCGATATGCTCCAGCCGCCGTATTTAACCATAGCCGTTCGCCTCCCTCGTTGATAGGGTCTCACAGGTGTCCAATGCCGGTTTTGGGCCTACTGAAACGTTTCAGTAGGCCCAAAAAAATATACCTCCGGCCTGCACACGAGCCATATGACCCGGCGTGAAACCGCCCGCCGCCGCGCCGCGCCGTCATACGGCGGGCAGGCCGCTCATTTACTATCGGGAGATATCCCATGCTAACCCCTGCTCTCTACTGAATCGTTTCAGTAATAACAGTATAGCGCTTAATACATGGTTTGTCAATAATCTTTTGAAAATATTTTTTGCCCTGCCGTTCAGGGACGGCCGTCCCTGAAACCACAAGCTTTTTTCATGGTCGGAGTGGCGATACAGCATCTACGCTCAATCCCTGTGGTACCAACGGTTACAGCGCAGCCTATAAGCATATTTACATCAAAACCCTATGTAAAATCCCTTTTATCAGCAAATAGCCATTTTCTTGACACCGCTAATAAACACATTGAAACTTGTAGACGTATTCTGTTCGACGCTCATGTGTTGCGCAATCAATTTTGCACCTGATATTTGCTGATGTGTGGGAATCAACTTGCGGATTTCATCTTTTGGGTTTGCGATTTTATCTGGTGTCCGGTATTTCTTCTTGTCCGCAAGATTTATAAAATTTTTGCCATAAGCAAGCGAAACAGCCGCTAAATCCCCAAAATACCATGACTCTAATTCTCTGCAGGCGATTCTGACCATAACAGCATGTCGACAGTTTTTACAAAGTGCAAGCAAATTCTCCTTTAGTTGCTTGCAGTCTTCATGACTGTCTTGGTCATGGATGATAATAAATCTATCATCAGGAGTGTGCCATGCCCGCAACTTCCTAGGAATTGATGCTGCTAAATCGCTTTTCCCATTATGTGCAATGACAATAGGCTTGTCCATACCATCCGGTAAAAATTTCGGTAATAATACTTCAAGCAGTTCCTTCATAGAGCGCTCTTCGACCATAAACACAAGCCTCATTTTTTGGAAACCTCCTCAAGAAGTAACTCTTGATTCCACAAGTATCCAAGCAAATCACCTGCTTTATATAACGAAGTAACAAGCGGCGAGTCGGCGGCTCTGTAAATTTTTGTGAAGCCATCTTCTTTAACTAAGCAAAAAAGTTCAGATAACTCCACCGCATTGAGGAAGTCTGGCGAGTGTGTAGATATGAATACCTGCCCCCCCTTGTCCGCATACGCTCTAAACTCTTCTGCTAACACGGTTAACAATTTGTGGTATAATTGATTTTCCGGTTCCTCAATACATAAAAGGGTATGCGGAGCAGGGTCATTTAACAGGATCAGATACGCAAACATTTTTATTGTGCCGTCCGATACAAACCTTGATGAAAATGGGTTCTGAAACTTTCCATCAGCAAAGCGAAGGATAATATAGCCATCCGATAAGCTGGCGTCAACATTAGATACACCCGGAACACGCTCTTTCATTTTTTGCAATATAGCATCGAATATTGCCCTGTGGTTGTCGTAGATATATTTTGTCACATTGGCGAGATTATCTCCTTTTTTAGATAGGTTTTCACTATATCCAGCCTCATTGCGTTGCCGTGCGTCCTCTATGTGGAAATCTGACACATACCAGTCCTCAATAAGCTTCCTTAGCGCGGCGATTGCGTCAAACTCCTTGAACTGCCCCAATCCTTTTATTGCCAATATGTCGGTTGAATCAAGTTTTTGTTTTCTCCGTTCCGCGTTTATTATATCTTCCCGTGTTTTGAAAACACCTACCAGTGCCATGCCCTCGCCATTGGCAAAATCCAATATCTTATACGGTGCACCAACTTGTCCGCGCCTGAAACGAACGATTTCCTTTGCAATGACAGGCTGGTTTTTGTCCCCAAGCCCAATGGAGAGTTCATATGATATCAGCGGGTCGTCCTCTGTCTGGCGAAACTGGATAGTAAACTCTATATTTCCGCTTTGCTCCCGCGATATAACTTCAGAATACCCCCCACGCACGGCAAGCGCCGCCTTCACGTTTTTTGTAAGACAGTCATTAAGAAAACCAAAGACATCAAAAAACGTACTTTTACCAACACCATTCATCCCAAGGAATACAGCCATTTGAGGGATGTTGGTTAGCTCAATATCGCGGAACACTTTGAAATTCTTAACTTTCAATGTTTCAATACGCATTACACACCTCTATCACTTATGGCAGTAGCCAAGAAACTCATGAGCCACATACAGTATACCCTATATTTGTCTTTGTGGCAATAGGTAAAATTACACCGGAGAGAACAAACGCATGCACTAAAAAAGGCAATCAAAAAAATCCTATAAGGTCTTAACGAGTCCCGAGTGTAATTATAGGACTTTCAAAAATAAAATCCAGTGATACCAATGAAAAGAACCGTCGAACCTTCAAGATTCGACGGCTTTCGCGCTGGTCGGAGTGGCGGGGCTCGAACCCGCGGCCCCATGCTCCCCAAACGTATGGGCTGTTATATTATACAACCCTTGCCGCTCAATGCATACGCCTTAAAACCCGTTCCACATAAGGTGTTGATGCCTTTAATAGATTTAGCCCTCGACAGCATATTCATTATCTACCTGTGTTTTTGGATGTATAATGGATGTACGGCTTCCTGAAGGTAGCAATGGTCGATATTCCCCTTGACCGTCATCCTCAGCATCTCCCACCCTATTTTACTATTATGCGCATACACAATGCGTATGTCAAGGGGCATGTCCTAAAAACGGCGCCGCCCCTTCAGACGCCGCCGTTTTGCCCCACGATTTGACCCATGTAGGTATTATGTTATGGGGGTTCCGTTTTTAGGCTTCACGCGGGGCTGCTCGTTTTCCACGCGCTTCAGAAGATCGGGTATATCGCACCCAAGCGCCTCGCATATCAGATCTATATGGTCGAGGTTGATACGTTCGACAAGTTCATTGTACAGTTCGCCGATGGTCGAGGGGCGTATGCCTGTTGCGCGGGAGAGATCTGCCTGTGTCCAACGCCTTTCGCCGAGGCGTGTGGACAGGAGAATACGAATCGCCATAACAATTGCTCCTTTACAACACAATCTATCACGAATTGTAAAATCGCGGGGCATTTTGTGAGATTATCACATTTCTCGTTATGCAGTTTTATAATTCTTTCTTCAAAATAAAAAAGTCCCCTGTCTGCACATAAAAATTTGTACAGACAGGGGACTTTTATCAATTGTTCATCATGTATTACCAAGGCCGGTTATTATGTAGCGCTCCGGCCCTTCGGCTCATGCTCGCCGCAATTCGCGCGGGTGTCTCTGCAGAAGTAGGCCCTGCCGTTGTAGCGCGGGGCGGCGCAGTATACCCATCCGAGCGGCGAATATGACGCCGAAAACCTGTTCTCTTTGTCGAGCTTATACACTGTTGTCGCGTGTCTGCATGTTTTGCAGTCTTTCACAATGATACCTCCCTCATATAATAGCCCAAGGCGTTCCACGTTTTCGGGCCGACGCTGCCATCGACCGCCAGATCCTTGGTGCGCTGGAAAAGCCGCACGCTCCTATCGGTGAGTGGGCCGAACGAGCCGTCGATGTCCAAAATAAACCCGGCCTTTGTCAAGGCTCGTTGCAGCGTCTTTACGTCCTCGCCCCGCGCGCCTTTCTTGAGTACAGGCATCGCTCCGGGTGCTGTGATTTTTGCCGGCGCGGTCACGGCGGGGCTTGTCCCATAGGTTATGTACGGAATCCGGCCGTGCTTTATCCATAGCCGGGCGTTCAGGCCGGGTATGGCGCCCTTGTTTTTGAGCGCGGTGATCTGTACGTCGCGCGACCACGAGGCCGTACATTCCACCACCTTACCGTCGCCGACGTATACCCCGACATGCTCGGACACCCATACGCAATTACCAACCTCGATGTCCGAAAAATCCGTGGTCACGTTCAGACATTTTGTAATAAAGCCGTTCGCGTTGACGTCAGGCACGCCGTTAACGCCATAGCCCGCGCCGCCGTATTGATGGTTTGCGTTGCCCGTCCAGCCCCACAGGATGCCTTTTATTAGGTTGACGCAATCGAAAGCGAAATAGCCTTTATCAACCAACGGCTTAACCTTGGCGATGTTGGCGGGCGTAAACCACGGCGTTTTGTCCCTGTTGACCTTGCGGTCGAGGGCCGCCGCAGTCCACGGCCAGCCCCAGCAGCCCTGCGCGTAAACTGTTTTATAATCGTTGGCTATATCTATCGCTTTTGCCGCAAATTCAATGTTCGTCATTATTTGTGTTCACCTCCTTCGTCGCTCGCTCGTTTGTTGAGAATATCTATCGCTTTGGTAATTACCGCCGGCACCGGTATACCCATCAAGCCGGCGTTTTCGACTATGCTGATGACCTCGTTTGAGATGAACGCTATTATGACGGCGTTGCGCACGAAGGCCGTACCGATAACGACGTCAAGCTGATTGCCGATCAGCACAAATAACAGGCACATGCCTTTTTTGATAAAACCCTTCCAGCCGGCGGCGCTCTCCAACAAGCCGTTGGCGCTCTTCTTGCTTTTATGGAAAACGCCGGCCACGATCAGGCCCGTAAAGAAATCGACGCTCATAAAAATAATCATGGCGGCAAGGCCGGAGTCCCAGCCGCCGAACGCTGAAGCGACCAGCCCGCCGGCGACGCCGATACCGGCCAAGATTCCCTCTTTCAATTAAATCCCTCCCTGTAAAACAATACCGCCCAATCTCGTGTTGGGCGGCGGTCTATGCTGGTAGTGGTTCGTTTTTAAGCATCGGACGTTTTCGTCCATGCCGTGGATTCAAATGGGTTCTCGCCTGTGCTGGAGCGTGCGGCGACGTATGTGCCAAACTCAAATGTGTTGACGTAAACCTCCGCCCCGTTTTCCGTAATCCGTATGTTTTTCAGGTAGAACGGCTGCGGTTCCAGCGGCTCCCTCAGTTCCTGAATACGCATGACGCCGGGTATCTTCTCCATGCCGCGGAAGTCAAGGTCAAATGTAACCGTCTCCCATTGGCCGGGCGGCGTCAGACCCGACGAATATGTATCTACGTATAAATCGTCGTAATTGAAACGCCATTCCCACGCCTTACCGCAAGCTATTTGCAGCCGCTGCCAGAACATTTTATCCTCATTGCGGTCATGATACTGGCTGCCCGTAGGCGAGTAGTCCACGGACACGGTATAGATATGCCCCGGCAGCATACCGATTTTACGGTATGGAAAATCAAGGCTGCCCCATTGCGCTTCGCGTTCCGCGACGCATAACGCGCCGTCGGCTACGGTTATGCTTACAATATGGTCAATCCATCTGAGGAAGTCCGTTTTCATGTGCCAGACTTTATCGCCCTTCTTGTACTTTCTGCCATGATCCCAGATGTCGGGCGCGGACTCCGCCTCCGAACCGTCGAATGTCATTATGGCGCGGGATTTTTTACCCTCGCGGGTATGACGGCGCACCCTGCCTACCCTTTGCGCATAACGCTGCTCTTTGTCAATTATCGGCATTTAGCCGCCCCTCCAATCTGTCAACCTTCTCGGAAAGCTCCTGTATCGCCTTTATCATAGGGCCTATCAGCTCCGTGTAGCCGATAGTCATTCTATCCAAGCCGCCGTTCACGGAATGGTCTTGATACCCGCCGAAGTCAACGCCCAGCTTATCAAGCGTTGCCTTTACGTCCTGCGCGATCAAACCGTGATGGTAGCGGCCGCGTTTGCGCGAGCCGTCGGGTACGCCCTGTATGTCGTACGGTTCGCCCGTTTCCTCGTCGTAACCTGCGTCGTGGTAGTCCTCGCGTAAATCCCAGCGGAAATCGACGGGGCAAAGGTCGTTGATGAATTCAAGCCCGAGTTCGGTGTCCCGGATATCTGTTTTGTCGCGGCGGTCGGAACGGTTTTGAACCGCGCCGTATGTGTATGTGGTCGTCGCGCTGTTGCCGAGCTGGATTTGGTTATTGCCTGAAATGATATTTTCCGCTCCGTAGCCCAAGGCAGAACAATTGATACAGTTTTTGGCAGCCGCGTTTTGGTAGTCCAAGCCGCCATTAGATTTACTGCCCACAAAGGTATTTTGATTCCCTTGGGTTTTCATTCCCGCGCCATTGCCTATGTATACACTGCCGGCATTGCCCGGCCCCAAACCTTTCCCCGCGTTGTATCCAACGGCGACGACATTATTTATATAGTTTTCGCCGCTCATACCTAAAGCATACATGCCAATGGCGACACAATATTGAGCGGAGCACCCGTTGCCCGCCCCCATGCCAACCAAAACACTGCAAGCGCCTGTGCCGCCAAGAGTATTGTTGCGTCCCGCTTCGGCTCCAATGACAACACCCCAAGTATGATCCCCTTGATGCTGCAGAATATCACTCGTCTTACCCGCGTTAAATCCGAGCTTAACGCAGCTGCTCTGATAAGCGCCCGGGTCGATTGACGTCTTGAGGGCCGTGATCTGCGCTTGCAGCTTACCCAGCGCGCCCAGTACGGTATCGGTCGCCGTTATTGCCGCGTTGGCCGTAACGGACAATGCCGCGAGAGCACAGGCGCGTACCGCTTGCGCCACCCGCTGAGGCGACCAGCCGCGAACCTCCGCGCCTGTTCCGTTTTCCGCTTCGGCCTGTGTCACGGCCGCGGGAGCGGCGGCTTCCTTTAGGCCGATGACCTGACCGGCCGTCGTTTTCGGGTACAGCGTATCGTAACCGCCGCCGTCGGCCTTGACCCTCTCCGTATAGTTTATCTCGGCCATTAAATGATCCACCCTTTCATGAGATAGCGGCGCGCCTTAGTCGGTATACATATCCCGGATTTTTTGCTTGGCCTCGATTATCAAGGCGGTGAGTGTTTCGGCTACGGGGCTGTCCTCGGCGGCATAACTGACCCACAGGCCGTTCGCCGCGTCCACGGTTATAAGGTCATCCGCCCACGGGATAATCGGCAGTGTTTCATACGCCTGTCTGCGCAGGTCGGCAGGCGGCGGCGCGTTAGACATACGCACAAACTGCCCGTCGATATACGCGTCGCCTATCATATAACCTCCGCCGTCCGGCATGTCGGGCACTTCTATTGCGTTGAGATCCGCTATGATAGGCTCACCCGGCTCCGCGACGATGATATTCTCGATGATGCCCTCCGAGGTCAGCAGCGCGTAGTTTTTAACGCTTGTAATGCTATCCATATCGCGGTTACCCCCTTAATTTATGTTCCAGGACACGAGCACAAGGCCCGCTCCTTGTCCGGTACTTTGGCCGTCGGTTCCGTTCTTGCCGGCGGCTCCTCCGTTTCCTCCGGCAAGGCCGCCCGGCGCAGCGCCGGCGGAACCGGTGGTTTGAGGTAAACTGAGGGTCGCTCCGTTACCGCCGCAGCCTCCGGCGCCCGCTTTTGTGCCGTCGATCAAGTAGCCGCCTTCGCCGCCGCAGCCGCCCGTAGTGCCTTCGCCGCCGTTCCCTGCCAGACCGCCGCCGCCGCCACCGGCTCCATAGCCGCCGCCCGCGCCTCCGCCGCCTCCGCCGCCGTGGTTGGCTGAGTGTGTCTGGCCGCCTAAGCCTCCGTAGCCGGCATTACCGCCATTACCTGATTTATGGTTACTGACGAGATCAGAAGTGCCTCCGGCTCCGCGC
>Ga0099364_10007750_pt1 | contig 15259 bp, 10 predicted proteins | sample TergutTh196P3_FD_73070 | JGI IMG/M metagenome (GOLD analysis project Ga0099364, IMG submission 73070) | Microcerotermes parvus P3 segment gut microbial communities from Pointe-Noire, Republic of the Congo - Th196 P3 | ecosystem: Host-associated > Arthropoda: Insects > Digestive system > Gut ... | reverse complement strand
ATGCCGCCCATTTTTTCGATGGGGCTCTCGATGCCGGTCATGGTGATCCTGGCTGTGTCGCCTACGGCAAAGCTTTCCCCCGGGTTCGTCACGTTTTCGACGCTTACGTCGAGCCCGCGCCCTTTGAGGACATGGTACTGCACCGCGCCGCCGTTTGTCAGCTCGATGATGTTCCTGCCGTCTTTGAGCTGCACCGTGAAGCTGCCGTCCGCGTCTGCCGCATAGCTTGTCCATCCGGCGCCCCACGCCGTGAGGTTGATCGGGTCGTGGACACGGACTGCCGTGCCGGTATCCGGCGTGAAGGTGTATTCGCCGTATCCTGCAGCGTTGTCGAAGTAGTAGACGTCGAAATCGTTCCTGGCGTCTATGCCGGTTTCAAATGTGCCTGCACCGCCGACATGGATTACGACCGCCCCGGTATTGCGCGGGTCCATCCCGTCAAACCGGTTGACCGTGCCGTTTGCCAGGGTGAACTCCAGCGGGCCGTAGCCTATCCGGATCACGCTGACCCCGGGGCTTACCGCGGTGATCTGCAGTTGCTCGCGCCCGGGCGTACCCACCCGTTCGATTGTCACGCTGTTGCCAATCAGCTCAAAGGCAAACTCCGGCTCTATGAAATAATTGTTGATGGTATTGTCAACCGCTTGCCATGCGCGGAAGGTATCCAGATGGAACGCCTCTTCTACGGCAAGGTTTACCGCGCCCGTGTTGTCGAGATTCGTATAGAAGTTCCTGTTCATGTGCAGGTTCGTTTCAACAGGAACCCACTCAGACAACGACGTGAGTTCTACCGTCACGGTCGTGCCGTAGGCCGTCTGATTGACGATCCTCGCGGACTTGGCCGTTTCGCCGCTGATGTACGCCTCGATGTGGAACGTGGTGCTCCCGCGCGGAAGCCTCGACGCAGTGTACACATCATACCCGCCATCTGAGAGTGCGTCGTCCTTCACCAGTTCGTAACTTTTGAACGCCGCGTAATGCGCCACCGCGCCAGTCTTTTGGTACAGCCCAACCGTCGCGCCCGCTGGCACTTTGATCGTGATCTCCGTGGGGATCAGATTGTCCAGCGCTGTTTGCAGATCGGCTGCCGCCGTATTGACCTCGTCCTGCTGCGCCTCGTCGTCGTCGGCTACGTTTTTCGCCGCAGTCAGCGCAATCTGCATCGCGTTCCACGTTGCGGTGTTGAAGTCGTCGAGATCAAGCCCGTCGGCTTCGGCGATCAGTTCTCCGAGTGCGGTTTTGTCCACATCCGGCGCCGTGCTGCCGCCGCCTTCGACCACGACGTTTATCGTATAGTTGGTCGCGATAATCGGCGGATCGTTCATTGTCGGCCAAGACGGGTCGCCACAGCGAACCGTGAATACCGTAACGTTCGCTACCGGCACGGCCTGCGTCCGCATGTATTCCGCGTCGCCCACGATGGATCGCACCTGGAAATTCTTATTCGCGGCGGTGGGCGTCACCTTGATGCTGTTTGCACCTTCCGCGAGTGTCAGAGTATATTCGTATATATCGTCCCTAAACGCCGGGTAGAGCGTCCCTTCATTGAATGTGAGCGCGGTAAGATGCGTGTTGTTGTTCCCCCAGTCGCCGCCTATGTCGCCGCCCATGTCGAGGGAATACATCCAATGTATTTCATCGCCGTCCTCGACGACAAAATCCCCCGCGCCTGCGTCGATGAACCAGTCGTTGAGCATGGCCATCCAGCCGTCCATTCCCGTTGCATCAGGATGCGTGCCCGCCTCAAGTCCATCGACCTCTGTTAAGTAGTCCGGCAATCCTTTCTGTTCTATTTTATTTACTTCAAAAGCGGACATCGTAGCGTCCGCGATGCTTGTTCCTGTGGGAACTATCATCTCATACTTGTCAAGCTTCGTTTCGTACCATTTCCCGTCCGGGTACGTGTTGTTCTCCGCGGTGACGTAGACGGTGATGTTGCTGTCTGAGCCAAGCGCGGTCATCAGCGTTGTTGCGGGCAAAAGCCCCAATGTCATGATAAGGGTTAGTAGTAGTGCCAATAGCCGCCGTGTTGTTTTCGTCTTTTTCAAGTGATTCAATCCTTTCTTTGTCAAGTATAGTTTCTGGTTGTAAAACAAAAAACGGAGCCGGCTTCACAACAGCTATCCCGCGTAATGCAGGGTTGCCATTGTTTCAGCGTACTCCGGTTGTTCCGATCGTGCGCGCAGACATTGTTAGAAACTGTTAAGTGATAAAGCGCGGAAAATTCTACGTCAGGTTTGTAATATATTAACAGTTCATTTGCGTCCTTTGAGCAGCGTTACTGCCCCTTCACATCTTTATTGACTTTTTTTCTTCCATTCGGACTATCGTATAATTTTCGATAAAAACCCTTATCTCGCCATATTTGAGATTCCGCAGGGCTTCGAGGAGCTTGCGCTCCTGCTCGGACACCATCATCTCGGACCTGTCAGATATGAAGCCACTACGCTGTTTTGTGATGTTCACAACTTCAACACTTCCTTCCGGCATTGACCAAAACTAAAAAGCCACGACAATCATTTCTGATAGTCATGGCCGTATTCCCATCGACACACGCCGGAACAAGCATACCTGTTCCAGCATCCCCTCAAGCTCGTCTCCCGACTTACGCAATTACGGAAACAAACAAGCAATCCGGGAGTGTCTCAGACATCGGACGCTGCCCACGTCCTCTAATCACTAAACACTATCCCTGATCACTAGCGTCCCACGTCTATACTTCAGCCTTCCCAGATCCGCTTGCACGGAACCAGTGACCGGCTTTCGCCACGAAATATAGCCTCTATACGTTCACGGTGCCGTTGTTTGGCATTTCAGCCGAACACGTTCCGGATTTTCACCGGATTCCATTTAACCGATACTGCGACATGGCCACACGGGCTTTAGCCGCTCCCGGCGCTAGGGTTTAATTGTATTGTATTGAATCATTGCCTTTTATGATATGGACGGGCATTCGAAATAACCATTTACAAAACCTTTCGGCTCATGTTAGTTTGATGGAAATTTCAAACCTGCACAAATTATATATTCCAAAATCTGAAATGTCAACAAAAATAATTTCAGAAATTTGAGAAGAAATTTGAGAATCCGGATAACAATAAAAATCGCTACCCTCGTACTCTATGCCACAGTACTCATACTTCATGTGCCTGCACCGCCGCATTTTGCTTGTATTGGGCTATGTAATTTGAAACATAGTCGTTAATGTTCAACTCGCCTGATACGATTTTTCGTCCGATTTCTTCAAGCTCTTTGTCAATAACGAAACCCTCAACCTCCATACTTGTCTTAGCGTTTCTAAGGATTTTGCTTATTTTTTGCTCATTCATTATTTTGTACCCTCAATCTCTGCGACTAGCCCCGGTTTGTACGTAAATCCCCGATTCTCTCATGGAGCGTTCCAAGCAGATAATCAGGCATCTGTGATACCCCCATTCAAGCGTCAATTCGCCTGGCTGAAAACCTCTGACGATAGAATAACACAGCTCATGCAGTGTTGCAATTTCTTTCTTGAAACGGCCTTATGTAAATCATTTTTGTGTATATCGCGCCTTGAAACATGTCAATTATGTGTAAAATGTGCCTTGAAAACATGTCGATTATGTGTAAAACGCGCCTTGAAAACATGTCAATTATTTGCTTATGCTGAGAGGCGTAAAAAATGGTATCATAATTCAGTTGCATTCTAATCTTGTTGGTGTATAATATAATATGGATGGTGGTGAAAGGTATTCCGTATGCACAAACCACACCCGCAAAAAGAACTCCTCGCGTATCAGGTTAAGGAATTAATTGACGAATTAGAACAGGAGGGTCTGCTGTGAAAAACACCATGAGCTATAAAGGATACTATGGCAGCGTTGAGTTTTCTGACGAAGATAATGTGTTTTTCGGCAGAATCATAGGTATTAATGACCGAATCACCTATGAAGGTGATAGTGTTATTACCCTGCGCCATGATTTTGAAACGGCTGTTGAAGATTATATTGAAACCTGCAAACAGATCGGGAAAGAACCGGAAAAAGCCTACAAGGGCGTATTCAACGTGCGCATTGAGCCTGCTCTGCACAGGCAACTTGCACTCTTTTCAGCTTCACAAGGCAAAACATTAAATTCTACTGTTGAAGACGCCATACGCGTTTTTATCGGGTAACAGCGGCTTGTAAACTCTCATATTGGATTGCGGTGTAAAATTCCGGAAAATGAAAATAATGCTAAAGCAGAAATAAATGAGATAAAGGTTTAGAGTGGAGGGCATTGAAATGTATATGGAAAAATTTGATCCTCTGGCAGCAAAAAGTGTAAAAAATGAGGAAGTTGTTATAAAAGCATTGAGAAGGGAAATTAAAAACATTCTTGACTCTTATGTCGGATGGTTTGACCCTTTTTGTGAGTTGATTCAAAATGCGCTGGATGCAATAGATGAAAGGATAGAATTAAATGAAGAAAAATATTGCCCTACAATTAAAATTTCTATAAACATCAGAGATAATTTTATTGTGGTAACAGATAATGGTATAGGATTTGACGAGGAAAAATACAAAAGATTCTTAGCCCCAAATTTCTCTTTTAAGAGTGGTAACAGAAGGGGTCATAAGGGGGTTGGGGCCACATATTTGGCATATGGGTTTAACTATATGCAAATAGCTTCAAAATCTCCCGAATTTGTGGCATTTGGCGCAATTAAAAATGCGCGGAAATGGCTAGCCGATGAAAATCCGGTTAGCAACCCCATGGTAGAGCCTGAAAAAGGAGATTATTGTGATGATTATTTTAGAGGCATTGACAGAGGCACCAGTGTTTGCGTAAAATTTGACCAGCATTCAACTCCGAGGGATTTATCGTGGTTACAATTGAAAAATGCTGAGAGTTGGTTGAAGATGCTGAGAGTAAAAACGGGTTTGGGCGCGATGAAAGCAGAAAGCAGGATTAACGTCATCGTAGAAGTCCTGGATAAATCATCTGAAATAACTGTATGCGAGATGAAAGGCCTAAAATATCTTTGGCTTGACGAGCTTGTAGACAAATGCGGCTGCTTTTCCGAGATTATCACAAAGCTAAATGCATTACATGAAAAAAATGGCGCTGACTATAGAATTCCGGCTAAGTATAGCAACCTCAAAGCTATTTATGATACTTGGGATTCGGAAAGGTTAGCAGCCGAAATCAAGCTAACCGAAGAAGAAGCTGAAATAATTGCAAAACACAAGCCTTGGATATATTTTTGCCATGTACATTCGGTAACTGTTTGGGATACAATCAATAATAAAGCTGGAATACGAAGCGGACAGAATGTACTTCACGGCGGTATTCAGTTAGGAGCTGACAACATGCCTCAAGGGGATTTGATCCAGATTCCTTTAACAAAAAACATCGGCAGGCAGAAACAGGCACATTTCTATATTCACTTTGACAACTGTGTAGCTGATTTGGGGCGCAAAGGTTTTCAGAAAGAGATTAACGATTTTGTCAAAGAAATTGCTCGAAAAATATTAGACAATTCTATACGAAAAGTGAATAGATGTTTAAAGAAAAATACTGGTGCAGCGGTTGATTTAGTTAGTCAGAGAGACCTTGAAAACTGGAAAACCGAAATGATGAATCATGAACGGCAATCCCCGTTGGAGATAGAAAATGAGAATTTTTTCCTGCCTACAAAACAGATATCAATTACATCGCTGCCTACAAGGGAGCAGGATGTCATTGCGCTTTTCAATCAGTTGATTGCAGGAGGGGTTATCAGGGGGGTTAAAATTATGGCGACAAATGAAGCGTTCAAATATGATGGGCTTCATAAAGTGTCGATGCTCCCACCTGCTGAAAATCAAATTTTCAGCAAGTACGACAATCCCCTTGGAGTAGACGAGGATATTGTGCAGGAAATACTGGATAATAATCCAAGCGGGTTTGTTTTTGGTCCGAAAGTCCTTGAGTACAAGTATACTTTGGACGGGCTTATTGAAGACATTTTTTCGGGGCTAAAAAACTCAAATGATATTGATTTAGTTGTAGCATGGGATGCTGGCGAAATGTATAAAGAAAACTTCTTCATAACCTCGTTACTGCTGGATGAAAACAGGGGTTTAAGACAATATCATGGAATTACACACCTTTTGAGTGATTACAGTACGGCGGAAAGGGTCTGTGACTTAATAATACTAAAGGATTTAGTTGAGTTTTTAAATTGCCCGGAAGATAGCAGAAGGAGCCAAGAAAAATATGATGAATAGACAAAAATCATCGTCATAGTCATATCAAAATCCACTCGTCTAAACAGAGAGTTTACGTTTGTATACTCGCCGCAGCGAATTTCCTTGAATGCCTTACAGAACAACCGGGCCACCATGTCTGCGTCATTCCCAAAGGCGTACTTCTTCGGCAAAGACCTTCCTCTTACGCGTTAGCGCCGCGTCGGACTCCGCCTCCCGGTTCAACCGGATTAGCAAAGTTTAAAACGAGAATCTTTCTTCCTTCTTATCCCGAAATTCTTTTAGCTTAAGAAGTAGTTCCAAGTATGTGCCATTTTTTATATATCGTTCGGTAAGTCCGGCAAAAAATCGTTCCCCATTGCCAATAGCCCAAAGAAACCCGCCTATCTCTTGTTCGCTCAACTCTCCGATTGGCTTGTCTCTTAAAGTTGCATAATCGCCCATGCCATATTCAGAGTAAAGCGCAAACAGTAATTTGGAAATTTGCGGCGGGTATGCCGGATATAACAAATGTACTGTATCCTGCTCTTTTTCGTTTTTAGATGCATAAGGTATCCGTTTAACTTCTTTTAAATCTTTTACAGCGTTAATGCAGTTAATTAAAGCAACATCAATGTCGGGCTTGTTTTTCGGATGAATGCTGTTCTGCTTCGGGGTTAACATATTCGATAGGTGCAAAAACAACAAGATCAATATGCAATAGAGCAAATAGATAACGTCCATCATAGGTTCTATTGGATCTGAAAATAACACTGAAAATAACGCCGTAATGGAGTTTGATGATTCTGCAATAGCTAAAGCAAGAATTGGCGCAACAATAAATCCGCACAAAAACATTAAAATAAGAAACCATACAGAGTTTGGTTCTCTTTCAATTGTTAAATCATTTTGAATGGACTTCAGAGATTTTTCAATTACTTCAACAGTAGCCGTTTTACCTTCCTCACACGCTGCGGTAATCAACGAAATGTGCGACTGGAAACTATCAATCCGCCTTATTCTTGATAAATACTTTTTGCAATTATTAAATTCTCCAAGGTTACGGTGCAACTCCGCCCGAATCAATAAACGCTCATCATATGAGGCGTTATATGTTCTCTTTGACAACGTTGAAAGAATCGCACGGCAGTTTTTCTCATAAAGTTCTCTCTTCTCAGGTTCTGCCTTTTGAATATCGAAAGTTTCTATTATTGTAACACTTCCTTCTTCATGGACCTGATGATTCATCGCCCTCCATAATGAAAGCCGCAAAGACAACATGTCACTTCTGTACTCATTACTATTGGTATTTCCTGAATTATACAAACCGGTTTCTAATGCCCTGTAGTATTCGTCAACTGTCAAAAAGCTAACGAAAGGAATCCTGGAATCTTCGCTTTCAAAGTAGTCCATTTCATTAGAATACGCAGACACTTCAATAACAGATTCACATATTTTGAAGAAAATGCCGCATGCAGGGCACATTACAAAATGAGGATACTGCGGAAGCATTGGCGCTCTGAATGTTCCGTCGGAATAATAATGTGCACCCAACGTATTACCGCTCACCAATGTCCACTGCTGCTGCAAATACCCACATGAAGGACATTTTACAATATCAGGTATTCCGGTCATCATATAATTTCACCGCTCACTTTTTACAGTACATCATCAACCGTAATTAATAATGATAATCGTTTCATCAGTAAATGCGCCGCCCTCAGAACAGCCTAATATGTTAATGCTGACCTGCTTGACGTAATTGTCATGCCCCCTGAGTTTCCCGTATGTGCTGGCTCTGATAACATTGCCGCTCAAATTTCCATATCCGTAGCTGTACCCGATACGCGGATGATGCGTGAGTTCATCTGCGTAATATTCATGAAGATACTCTGCTAACTGTCTTTCGTCTTCTTCACTAAGCTTGAGGAACTCCCTTAGATTAGCTTCAACAGTGGCAGCGCTATCCGTAATGTCATGGTGTCCGATTATAACATTATCCAAAATGCGGAAACTATACCGACCATATCCGGTTTCGTAGCTTATCGTAATCGCCTCGCCAAAATCATTTTCAAGTTCTTCAAACTGCCGTCCAAGTATGTCGCCTGCCACTCTAAGCAGTGGCTCAAGGATTTTATTACGTGCATTGTAGTTTTTTAGCCATATGATTTCAGGATCATTCATTAATTCATAAAATTCGTCTCCGGAAGGTTCTAAACTCAAACTGAACTCCCAACCATCTTCCGGAGCGCCAAAAGCAAAGTGTTTATCGACAGAGCTGAAGCTATCGGGGCCACCCCTGTATTCGATACCATCAAGCGTCAACACCCCATTTTCGTATGAATATTCGCCGTCACCGTAAGTGTATTTATTGAACGCCACGTAGGAATACGTGCCGTCATCATTAAACCTAAGTAAGAAATGGCCAGCCATACCCGGGCTGATATTATGATGCCAGTACGTATTAACCAAAATATCTGCATTAGAGATTTCGGCAAGTGTGGCGCTATCTTTGAAACTTCCCAGTGTGAGATAGATTTTATGCGCTGCCATGTAGTTTCCTTCTTCAATCAGCTCTCCGGCAAGCAAGTACCGACTTTCCAACAACATAGCGGGGCTGTCCTTATAATCTCCGATCGCTTCAAAACGCTCCGCTGCCCCGTCATATTCTCCTTCTTGCATAAGATCAAGACCTTTACGGTATCTAACCTCAAGCAGCATTTCCCTGCTGTCCCTGTAGTCTCCCAGTGCGATGAACGCTTCGTACGCTTCACCGAACTCCTTGTCGTCTAATAGTTTCATTGCGATATAGAAATCGCATTCTGTCACCAAGGATGCGCTGTTTCTGTAATTCCTTATTGACTCAAACATATCCCGGGCGTTTATACTGTCGGAACGTATAAGTACAACAGCCTGTTGGTAGCGCGACTCCAACATCATATCCGCGCTGTCCATATAGCCTGACAGCAACCTGAATATCTGGTAGGCATCGTCAAACTTGCCGCCTGACAGCAATTCATGCGCGAACAGATATCTGCTCACATAGCTCATTTCGTCAGCGTTCATAAAATCGCCAAGTGAGCCAAACATTTGCGCCGCGTTTTCATACTCGCCGCGTTCAAAGGCAGCAAAAGAGCTAAAATATGGGAGTAGGTCGTTAACATCCCTGTACCCGGCGGACAACTCTTTCAAAGCAACGAAAGCCTCTGTGTACAGCCCTTCGTTGAAATAAACCACTGCCTGATTGTAGCGATTGAGCGGCATGGTGACGAAAACAATCACTGACAGTATTATCGCAATGGCGACCGCCGTGCCTCCGGCAATGATATACGCGATCTTTTTGTTTAGCTTCGTGGGAGCTGCAACCATTGGTGTGCCGCATTGCCCGCAAAATGTTGCGCCATTATTTTTTAGCCGACAGCTTGGGCATATTTTCATGACAGAAATGGCAGACATCTGTGTGCCGCATCGCCCACAAAACATAGCGTCTTTCATTTTAAACTGACAGTTTGGACACTTCTTCATTGGGAAAGAGCCTCCGTTTAAGAATCCAATATGGGTAAAAGCGCGTCACTGAGAGGAACACTGTCCCCACTCATGCTGCTTACAAACCGGTTATACTCATCTTCGCGTATTTCTTCATCATTGAGAAAGTACCTGGCAAAAGTCCTGACAAGCTCGCCACTTTGCCGAACTTCTCTCCACGGTTCCATAGTGTACTTGTAAACAATTTCTCCGTCATATCCTGTGTACTCATAATAACCCCCGGCATCAGAAACGTCCGGCTGGACAGTTATTACACCTATGTAGCTATTGCCCACAATACATACATCAGTTTTTATGCTGATACTGTTGCTGTTATCGTCGATCAACTTAACAGATCCGTTTTGATATGTGTATAATTTCCAGTACCAATACGTACTTTCACTTTCCTGAACTGCAAGGAGTAATTCATCCGTCCCATCGTTGTTCATGTCAAACAGATAATAGTACTCTGCCTTAAGGTTTATGGATCTGTGCCCGTACCCTAAAGTCTTTAGATGAACACCGGGAGCCATAAAATCGACGTACGCACCATGTGCAATGTGATTCATGCGTTCTTTTTCGTCAAGGGTCATATACTGAATCATGGCTATTGTTTCATTTAAACCTACTGATAAAGGTGGAGTTTCATCATTCTGGTCGTCCCAAGGGTGAGCATCCATTCGCCACCTGCTTGCGAATAACAAGAGTTCTCCCCGCTTTTCATATGCGTTGCTTAATGCTTCTTTATAATCAGTCTCAGATACCTCGGCATCATCAATCTGGAATCGCCAAAACTGATCATAAAGCATTTCTCGAATTGTAGAGTATTCTTGAGAAAACTCGCGAACATATTCGCCATCCTTCATCGCATATATCTCATACGTTTCATTTGTGTAACTTGAGTTTTGAGAACTATCCATAGTTATATAGAAATGTATTCGCCCGTCGGCGTCTGCAAACACTTGGTAGTGCTTTCTATTAGCGTGGTCTTCTAATCTTTTCTTAAGCAGAAGTTTGGGTTCTGTGTCGAAAGTCCAAATAATCAAATACCAGCTTTGAGGATTAGGTTGTTCTTCGCAGTAAGGTGTCAGTTCGCCCGGCTCAAAGTCAAAGCCAATTCTATAATCCGCCTGTATATAGGCAAGTTCCGGGATTCCGTCTCCCGTAATATCTTTAAGCAAAACGCCAACCTGGTTGTGATTTTGGATTTCATTTTCATGGGCAACCAAAATATCTATGTAGGCTTTCGTAATAGCCTCCATACCTGTTTCCTGACTTGTATCTTTTGGTTCACTATACTCTGCCAGCGCTGCTAACGTTGTGGTTTGAACAAATTTTTCTGCATCAGGTATTTCAAGTTGCTCAACAGTACATGCAGAGCAAAGCCCAAGCAACATTGCCGCAATTAGAAAGATGGTTGGATATTTGAGTGATTGTTTGTTACCTGACATCAGAAAACACCTCTCATTTAAGAACGCGGCATGACTGAAACAGCATCATTGAGCAGAATGCTGTCACCGCTCAAGCTGCTTTTAAACCGGATATATTCATCTTCGCTGATTTCTTGATCATTGAGCCAATATATAACACTTGTCTCTCCTTGCGCACCGCTATCCAAAAAATCCGTGTGAGAGTATTCAGTGTACTTAAACACACTTGATCCATCATATCCTGTATATTCATTATAAACCCCGAAGCCGGAAGAGGTTGCCCGGCCGGCATATACGTTTATGTATCTGTTGTCCACAATACTTACATAGGTTTCCGCATTATGATTGTTGTTGTTTTCGTCGAGCAGCCTGACAACCCCGTCTTGACATGTGTAAATCCGCCAGTACCAAAAATCATTTACACTGTCTCGAACTGTAACGATCAATTCATCCGTTCCATCGTTGTTCATATCCAATAAATAATATGATCCGGCGCGGTGGGATCTGGCACCGCTCCATTGACCGCTTAATTGAATGCCGGAAGCCATAAAAGCATTGTACGCGACATGAGCAACTAAATTTGCGCGTTCTTTTTCATCAAGATTTATATTCTCAAGCATGGCAACTGCCGCATTAAATCCTGTTGATAAAGGCGGGTCCTCATCACCACTAACTCGCATTCCAAAAAAGTCAGTACCTGGCCACTGCGAGTCTGTGAATAACAAAGTCTCGCCTCGTTTCTCATATGCATCACTCAACGCTTTGTGATAATTGCTCTCCGATACCTCAACTCCATCAATGTAAAACTGCATATGCTCTGGTTCCCGACTATCATTATTTATTTCACTAACTACAGAGAAAACTTGTGAATTCCCCTCTAATACTCCGTTTATCATCACATAAGTTTCATAAATGTTATTTGATCTCATCATATGAGTTTCATCCGGATTATTTGACATGTATATTTCCGCCTGTTTTATGTAAAGAGTTATTCGCCCGTCAGCGCCTGCAAACACCCGATAGCCCGACCAATCGGGATAGTGGACAACTCTTTTTCTCAGCAACAGCTTAGGTTCTGTATCGTAAGTCCAAATGTCCAGATACCATCCTCCAGGATAAGGCTGTTCTTCACTATACGGAACCAGTTCATACGGTTCGGTGTCATAGCTGTAGAAATAGTTCTCCTCTTCGCTAAAATCCGCCTGTATGAAAGCAAGCTCCGGGACGCCGTCACCGATAAGATCCTTAAATAAAACTCCGACATATCCGGTGCCCAATTGCCGGATTTCGTACTCATTAGCGAACAATATCTCCAAATACGCATCCGCGATTGCTTTCATTTGTAAATCTTCCTCTGTCAGTGGTTGAGGCGTCTCCGGCTGTTCCGGTTCCGGTGTTGTTGTTGGCTTAGTTGTCTCCGGTGGCTCCGTAGTAACCGGCGTGGTTGAAGTAACCGGTTCTGGTTCAGGTATTATAATTTGCGGCGCAGTACATGCTGTTAGTATTACGAATAAAAGCGCAATAGCCAGAGCGAAGATAACATATCTCCACAACTGTTTTTTTGTTTTAATCTGAGTGAAGACCATCACTTATTTCCCCCGTGTGGAGCTTTTTGCCCTCTTAAGAAAAAGAGGGTGGTCCCGCAGGACCGGGTGATTTGATTACGCCGTAGTTGCGAATCCCTTTTCATGCAGTCGTCGTTTTGTTTTGTCTATTAGTCTCGGTCAAATCCTCAGTCAGCTTCGCTGACAGCTTTTTCTAAAGGAGCCATGGGACACGTTAAGTCTTGTTTTCCGGCTTCCTGAGTACAGTATGAGTTCTAAATCCATTTTCATTGCTCATTTGACACTACCGTGCAGCATTATCCGCGAGAACTGTCCTCATTAACTATATGGCCATTTGAACGCCATAATAATTTGTAAACCACTCAAGCAAATGGTCAAGCAGGGTGTTAACTGCCCTGTCATGGTCGCCGGCATCAACGTATGGCCAGAAGAATCTGTCGAGGCAGTCATTAATATTTTCGGTCGTCCAGTAGTAAGATATTCCATCGCCAACCATGAGGCTTCCGAGTGTCTTTTCCGGATAAAACAGCAAGAGCATCCCGTTATTCTCGTCCTTGTCGCCAACTCCCAGAGAATTAAATAAGTTCGTGGCTTCTTCGATGGAGGACGTAAAATTATGGGTTTCTGATGTCACAACGACGATCTGTGCGCCGCTGCATAGAGTTTCCAAGTTTTCGTTTAATATGACGATTCTTCGTTTGGTTTCTTCCGACAAAATCTTTGCACGGTCGTCTGCGTAAAACGCCATTTTCCTGAGAGTATTTAGTTCGGTTGTTTCTTTAGCTACCTCTTCTTGCTTATGTCGTTCCTCCGGTGTAATTGCATATGACGTCAGTTTAGTCCTGTACTCTGTATCGGCAAACCTTAATGCTTTCTTATAGTTACTGAGTTCGTCGAGCGGTAACTTATAGCTTAACAAATCATCCTCACGATTAAGGTGCAACTCTACGCACAGTTTTCCAACATAAGCTTTTGCACTTTCAGGCTCCGAGTTCAGGACCTGCTCCAAAAGCTCTTCAGCTTTGTCCCACTCGCCATCTTCCAGAAAAAGGAAAGCGCGTCGAACGAGCGGATGGATAGATCCGTCTGTATGGTTTGGAGGGACAGATTTACCATGCTCATGTGTTCCCATATTGCCGTTATCAACATTTATGAATGACTCTGAACTCGCCTTTCTGACAATCAAAAGTAACTCATGTGTATTTGACATTAACTCACCAAATCCGGCTAATAGCAGATTTGATATCCACGCCAACACAACGCCAATCCCTGAAAAAATGAAACCTGCAAAAAATCCTGCTCCACTGCTGTACATTACTGTTCCAATTAATTGTCCAATCATGACCCCAAAGATAATGGATATGACAAACAATGCGGTTGTTAGTCCATTCGCCATCGCAATTATTTTTGATCCTGTATTTTTGTACATTGGTTTCTCCTCAAAAGTGCTTTCATAACATCAAACTTAATAAAAACGCAATTATTCACGAGAACCTGAGTAAATGACGTTGCCTTTCTTGTCAAACAGCAATCCGTAATTGCCTCGGTTTATCTCAACCAGCAATCTACTGTTATTCGCAGCTTCTCTGGCAAAGTATGCTGTCATTGCAGAAGATTTTGCGGATTTACCAATGGAACCTTTCAACTCGTCCAACTTATTCACAACGTCTTTGTTTGCGCTAATAATATTGCTATTTATGCTGTTTAACTCATTTGCGATGTTCTGCTGAATTCGATTAGACTCATTGATCGCTTCAAATAGCAAATACTGTGAATTGCGTATTTGCTGCAACTCTCTTATGACCGTGTTCAACTGTCCTATGATTATATTGGAACGCAATTCTTCTTCAAAAAGATTATATGCATCCCCAAGACTGCTGCAGCGTCCTGCTTGGAAATATTCGCAAATGCTTGCTATGGCTACAAAATATCTGTATTTTCCGTATATTATATCGAAAGCATAAAGGGACTCTAACGTTGACTGTGTGCCTTTGATAAAGGTATCAATGTCTTTTTGCTTTTTTTGCAGCTCAGCAGTAAGTATGACTTGCTGTGCTTTTTGTAACTCAAGGTATCTTTCCATCTGAGTGTCGTAATGTACCATATCAGCATTAAATTGTTTTATTTTTTCTAAATACTCATCATAGAGCAGCCTTTGCTTTGATGGGAAGATCATACCTAAAATACCATCGTCTGGCGCATAAACTCTGGCTGGTCGACGAGGCTGTTCGGGCATGCTTAAGGCGTTATCGACAACAGGATTCTCTATGCGCAGTTTTATGTCTTCAAGAATCTGATTTGCCGTAAACAACGCCTGCTCGCGCCCTAAAACATCTGATAAGTAATTCTTTAAACTCACAGTATCCATAAAAACCCCTTCGTTAATCATTATAAGCCCATATCACTCAACACATGGCGAGCCCGCATACATATATTTAAAAATGCTTCTCAGCAATCCTGCGTATCGTGTGACAATACGCAGGATTGCCGCCATAGATATTTAACCAATCCTAAACCTATACTCAGTTTCCACTTGCATATCAGAGGTTGC
>Ga0099364_10007749_pt1 | contig 15260 bp, 17 predicted proteins | sample TergutTh196P3_FD_73070 | JGI IMG/M metagenome (GOLD analysis project Ga0099364, IMG submission 73070) | Microcerotermes parvus P3 segment gut microbial communities from Pointe-Noire, Republic of the Congo - Th196 P3 | ecosystem: Host-associated > Arthropoda: Insects > Digestive system > Gut ... | reverse complement strand
GGATTAAGCGCCTTAATATAAGACACCAGTTGATCGTCGGTTACGAATGTTTTTGTGACTTGCCGATAGAAATATTCATCCTCCCTTTTCGGGCGTTTAGGCGGTGTTTGATCATCGGGGTAAGACAATACCCAATCGCCCACACGAATCTCTTCAATCGGTTTCATTCCATCCTTCGTGCGCACCAAGGTTCCGGCCACAAAGCAGGCTTTGTAGTCTGCGTAGACAGGGGTAAGCGCAGCTAACCCCTGCGCGTGGAGTTGGTTACATGCGTTTGTCTTCGTCATAAGCAGTTCCTCTTATTCCAAACACCTGTTCTTTCAGATAAAACAACTCGTCCCGCGTGGTGGCGGCTTTTTCAAATTCCAGATTTTTTGCGTGTTCGTTCATTAGTTTTTCCAGCCGCCGGATTTCTTTCGCCAGGGATTTTTCATTCATCGTTTCATACGCGGCGCGGCGCTTACTCGCCTTGTCTTGTGTGGCCGCCTGCTCACGCGCGCCGTCTATGATGTCCTTGATGCGTTTCGTGACCCCTCTGGGAACAATGGCGTGCATGGCGTTGAAAGCGAATTGCCTCTCCCGGCGACGCTCTGTTTCCGCCAACGCCCGCCGCATGGAATCCGTTATTTTGTCGGCATATAAAATGGCCTTGCCGTTCAGGTTGCGGGCGGCGCGGCCTATGGTCTGGATTAGACTCCTCTCCGAGCGCAAAAAACCTTCCTTATCCGCGTCCAATATTGCGACCAACGACACTTCGGGAATATCAAGCCCTTCCCGCAAGAGATTGATGCCGACCAAGGCGTCAAATTCGCCAAGACGCAGATCGCGGATTATTTCCACCCGCTCGACAGTATCAATGTCGGAATGCAGGTAACGCACCCGCACCCCATGCTCAAGGAGAAAATCGGTAAGGTCTTCCGCCATGCGCTTGGTCAGTGTGGTGACAAGAACGCGCTCAAAAACGGCAGCCCGCTGTTTGATCTCTAAAAGCAGATCGTCAACCTGCGTTGATGCCGGGCGGACTTCCACTTCCGGGTCGACGAGGCCGGTTGGGCGAACCAGTTGTTCCACCACCTGTCCGGCGTTATTGGCTTCGTATTCGGCAGGGGTGGCGGAAACAAAAATGGTCTGCCCCAGGAGAGCCTCAAATTCCTCAAAACGCAAAGGCCGATTATCAAGCGCCGAAGGCAGGCGAAAACCATATTCGACCAGATTTTCCTTGCGGGCGCGGTCGCCTTTGTACATGCCGCCTACCTGTCCGATGGTGACATGCGATTCGTCAATGAACATCAGGGCGTCCGGCGGCAGATAATCAATCAGGGTAGGCGGCGGCTCGCCCGCCCTGCGGTCGGAAAGATGACGGGAATAGTTTTCGATGCCCTTGCAAAAGCCGATCTCATGCAACATTTCAATGTCAAAACGGACGCGCTGCTCGATTCTCTGCGCCTCAACCAGTTTCTGCTCATGCTGAAAGTACGCTACCCGTTCGCGCAATTCTTCCTTGATGCGCTCTATCGCCAACAGCACAGTGTCGCGCGGCGTCACATAGTGCGAAGCCGGGCAAATGGTGAAACGAAGCGCGCGTGCAAACAATTCTCCGGTCAAGGGATCGAAAAAGCGCAACGATTCAATCGTGTCATCGAAAAACTCGACCCGAATAGCGTGTTCGGCATGTTCGGCGGGAAAAATATCAATAACATCCCCACGTACTCGAAAAGTTCCGCGACGAAAATCCATGTCGTTGCGCTCGTACTGAATCATGGTCAGGCGTCTTAATATATCCCGCTGATCCGCTTTGTCGCCCACCCGGAAAGTCACCATCATCTCATGGTAATTTTCCTTGTCGCCGATGCCGTAGATGCAGGAGACTGAAGCCACAATCACCACGTCGCGCCGGGTTAAGAGGCTCTTGGTCGCGGAAAGGCGCATCTGCTCGATGTGTTCATTGATGGCGGAATCCTTCTCGATGAACAAATCCCGCGCCGGCACATAGGCTTCCGGTTGATAATAGTCGTAATAGGAGACGAAATACTCAATGGCATTCTCCGGGAAAAATTCTTTCATCTCGGCATAGAGTTGCGCCGCCAGGGTTTTGTTGTGCGCGAGAATCAAGGCCGGGCGCCCGGCGCGGGCGATGACGTTGGCCATCGTATAGGTCTTGCCGGAGCCGGTCACTCCGAGGAGAGTCTGGAAGGACAGCCCCGCTGCCAGCCCTGCGATCAACTGCTGGATGGCTTCCGGCTGATCCCCGGCAGGCAGGAAAGGCTGATGAAGGCGAAAAGGACTGCCCGGAAAAGTGACAGGTTCGGCAGAAACGGAGTGCATGATTTCAAAACGCGAGGTATCGTGATTCACTCTATGACTATCGTGGGCTTCCTGCGCCTGCTTACTCGTCATTCCCGCGAAGGCGGGAATCCAGTACGGCGCTGAAAGCCGCGACAGGTTTTCGGGACAGGACAGGAGCGGCATTCCAATGCGGAAACGCCGGAAGGACGCAAAGGTTTTGCTGGATTCCCGCCTTCGCGGGAATGACGAGGGGGGCTATAGTCTGTGCGAAAGAGTGACTGCATCTGATAGTCTCGTGATTTGCAGAAAGTGCTATAGCTGGTATCCCAAGCCTTATTAAATGGCCGTCAGAGCCGCATTCAATACCTGTTCTGTTTGCTTTTGGCGAAAAGCCTGCAATTTGGCGCAGAGCGCCGCATCCTCGTTTGCCAGCATGGCGACGGCGAAAAGCGCCGCATTGGTCGCGCCCGCTTCGCCGATGGCGAATGTAGCCACCGGCACGCCTTTGGGCATTTGCACGATGGAGTAGAGGGAATCAACGCCGGACAAGGCGCGTGATTGCACCGGCACACCCAGCACGGGTACTATAGTTTTTGCCGCCAACATGCCGGGCAGATGCGCCGCCCCGCCCGCGCCGGCAATAATCGCTTTCAGGCCGCGCGTCCTGGCGGTTTCTGCATATTCAAAAAGCAGATCGGGAGTGCGGTGGGCGGAGACGACTCTGGCTTCAAAAGGCACGCCGAAATCCTTGAGAATGGCGGCTGCCGCCTGCATCGTTGGCCAGTCGGAATCGGAACCCATAACAATGCCGATATGCGCTTGTTTGAGGGAAAGTGTTGCTTTTTTGCTCATGATTTGCTCTTTCGTTCGGCAGATTCAATGGTATTCGCCAGCAACATGGCGATGGTCATCGGCCCGACCCCGCCGGGTACGGGGGTGATTAAGGACGCGATTTCCTTGACCGCCTCAAAATCCACGTCGCCGCAGAGTTTTCCGCCTTCTTCCAGCGGCAGGCGGTTGATGCCTACGTCAATGACAACCGCGCCGGGCTTTACCATGTCGGCGGTAACAAAACGCGGCTTGCCCAATGCCGCGATGAGGATGTCGGCGCGGCGGGTATGTTGGGCCAGGTCGCGCGTCTTCGAGTTGCATACGGTCACGGTTGCGCCCGCGTTGATTAACAACAGCGCCAGGGGTTTGCCGACAATGTTGGAGCGGCCGATAATGACCGCTTCCTTACCGGCGAGGCTGACATCAAGCGCAGCCAGCATTTTCATGACGCCATAGGGGGTGCAGGGAATGAATGCAGGTATACCCTGCGCCAGCGCGCCGACATTTGCGGCGTGAAAACCATCAACATCTTTTTCCGGCGCGATGGCTTCGAGGATGGTTTTTGCGTCGAATTGTTGCGGGAGAGGCAGTTGCACAAGGATGCCGTGAATGCGCGGGTCGGCGTTGAGTTCGGCGATTTTCAGAAGCACTGTTGCGGGTGCGACATCTACCGGGTAGGTGATTTTTTGCGAAAAAATACCGGCGGCTTCGCAGGCATTGACCTTGTTGCGGACATAGATCTCTGATGCAGGGTCTTCCCCGGCCAGAATGACCGCAAGTCCCGGACGCTGCCCTTGTGCCGCCAGCATCGCCACACGCGCCTTGAATGCGGCGCGCAGTTCTTCCGCCAAAGCCTTGCCATCCAGAATCGCAGCGGTCATGGTTGCCTCTCAATAAGCCTATGGTTAATCCGACAGAGGGACGATATTCTAGCACCAGGGGCAAAAGCGAATAACACGCAGTCATTCCCCTTAGGGCAATCGTACACGCAGATGTTGTGGTATTGGAATCACCGTAATTCCTGGAACATCCGGGAACGCCGGGCACTAGAGCGTTTTCGGTTCAATTGAATACATTTTACAAACCCTCTCCCGGCGCTACGCGCCACACACTCCCATAAATGGGAGAGGGGACAATTAGCAGGCGGAGCGTGGGTTTCTCTCCTCTCCCACTTGTGGGAGAGGGGCCGAGGGAGAGGGCTGACCGCGCCGTAGTTGCTATGCGTTTGATAAAAAATGTACGCGATTAACCCGAAAACTCTCTAGCACGGCTGTTAACCTCGTAGCAGCGCTGGTGCGCGGCGCTCCCAGCCAAGCAGCCTCGTCATTTTGGGCTAAATGCGATTGCCCTGATTCCCCTCTGCAATTCGCCATAAAAGCGGGGCATTAATATATGAGTATAGGGTAGGAGCAAATACAACTTTTGCAAATTATGACGTAACAAATCAAGCGTTTAGCTGTTTTGGCATATCTGGGCTTCTTTGATGTAAATCAAATTCATTTTTATATATAAGGCAATAATTCGCCGCGTTTACCGCGAGGTAAATAAGGCTTCGTAAGAGGTGTAGTTGTTTCTCTGTTGGGGTTGGGGTGCGTTTAGCGACGCACCCTTTTTTTGTTGCCGGGGTGTGGGGAGATGGGCTGAAGGAAATCTGGCTGCTTCTCCGGGCAGACGGCATGGCAGGTTGCCGTTGGCAGGCGCGCTGCTCTGTAAAGTTTTGCTTGCTTTCCGGTGTTTCCCTGTGTTGCGTGGGGGGGGTGGCCTGTGTACATTCTTGCAACAACGAGAGCTAAAGGTGTCTTTTTGTTACGAGGCGCAACAAAATGTTTGACCTAGGTCAAATAGAGCGCAAGGCGGCTCCAATAGCATCCACGGCTATGCGTGAGAACTGGTGCTGGTTTTCCGGGTGATTCACGCACTTGTCCTTTTTTTAACGAGAGGTGGGTTCATGTCGGAAACGCAAACCACATACAACTACAAGGTCGTAAGGCAGTTCGCCGTGATGACCGTCATCTGGGGGATCGTCGGCATGCTGGTCGGCGTTATTATCGCTGCTCAGTTGATCTGGCCGGATTTGAATCTGGCGCCCTGGCTGTCATACGGTCGTCTTCGCCCGCTGCATACCAACGCAGTGATTTTTGCCTTTGGCGGTTGCGCCCTGTTCGCTACGTCGTATTACAGTGTGCAACGTACCTGTCACACGCGGATTTTCTGTGACTGGCTGGCCGGCTTTACCTTTTGGGGCTGGCAACTCGTAATCCTGCTGGCGGCGGTTACACTTCCCCTGGGTTTTACGGTAGGCAAAGAATATGCCGAGCTGCAATGGCCGATCAAAATCCTGATCACCGTAGTCTGGGTGTCTTATGCCATAGTGTTCTTCGGTACGCTTGTCAAGCGTAAGGTAGCGCACATCTATGTCTCAAACTGGTTCTTTGGCGCGATGATTATTGCGGTGGCGCTGCTGCACCTGGGGAACAGCGCGGTCATTCCGCCTTCCTTTGACAGCCTCGCTTCCTATCCGGTCTATGCCGGCGTGCAGGACGCCATGGTGCAATGGTGGTATGGCCATAACGCGGTGGGATTCTTCCTTACGGCGGGCTTTTTGGGCATCATGTATTACTTTGTCCCGAAGCAGGCCGGACGCCCGGTTTATTCCTACCGCCTGTCCGTGGTGCACTTCTGGGCGCTGATTTTCACCTACATGTGGGCGGGGCCGCACCATCTGCACTATACGGCGCTGCCTGACTGGACCCAGACTCTCGGCATGTTGTTCTCGCTCATTCTGCTGGCTCCTTCCTGGGGCGGCATGATTAACGGCATCATGACTTTGTCCGGTGCGTGGCACAAACTGCGCGACGATCCCGTCCTGAAATTCCTGATTACCTCGCTCTCCTTCTACGGCATGTCGACCTTTGAGGGGCCGATGATGTCCGTGAAGTCGGTGAATGCGCTTTCCCACTACACTGACTGGGGCATCGGACACGTCCATTCCGGTGCGTTGGGCTGGGTAGCGATGGTATCCATCGGCGCGCTTTACTATCTGCTTCCACGCCTCTTCGGCAGGCAACAGATGTATAGCGTCAAACTGATGACGACCCATTTCTGGATAGCCACCATCGGTATCGTGTTGTACGCGGCTTCCATGTGGATTGCCGGGGTGATGCAGGGCTTGATGTGGCGCGCGGTCAATGCCGATGGCACCTTGACCTACAGCTTTGTGGAGTCTGTCAATAGTTCCTACATCTTCTGGCAAATTCGTCTCATCGGCGGCCTTATGTTCTTTGTTGGCATGCTGATTATGGCATACAACATGTTCATGACGATTGCGGAAGGCAGGAGCGAGGATTCGCCTGTGCTCGCTCCGTCTGCTCAACACGCCTAAGGGAGGTCTCTGATAATGAGCCAAGAGAAAATCGAAAAGAATGCAGGTCTTCTGATTATCTGCACTTTATTGGTAGTCATCTGGGGTGGATTGGTGGAAATTGTGCCGCTCTTCTTCCAGAAAAGCACGACTACGGCGGTCGAGGGCGTTGAGCCTTATGGCGCGGTGGAGCTTGCGGGGCGTGATGTCTATATCCGGGAAGGCTGTTATGTCTGCCATTCCCAGATGATTCGCCCCTTCCGCGCCGAGACTGAGCGTTATGGTCACTACTCTGTCGCGGGCGAGTTTGTTTATGATCGTCCGTTCCAATGGGGTTCCAAGCGCACCGGCCCTGATCTGCACCGCGTAGGCAAGCGCTATTCCGACGAATGGCATCGTACCCACCTTCGTAATCCGCGTGATGTTGTACCGGAGTCCAACATGCCGGCTTACTTCTGGCTGAAGGATACGCCGGCCTCCGCCACGGTTGGCAGGGATATTGTCAGGAAGATGACTGTCATGAGGATGCTGGGCGCGCCCTATGAGCAAAAAGATCTCGACGGCGCTGTGGAGCTGCTGCGAGGCAAGACGGAAGAGGATGTCCTGATTGCCTATTTGCAGAGCCTTGGCACTGCGCTTTCCAATTTTCAGTGAGAATTGGTCATGGATCTGAACGATATCCGTGGCGTGCTTACGCCGCTTCTGGGAATCATCCTCTTTCTCTGCATAGTCCGTTGGGCTTACAGCAAGAGAAGCGCGCATGTATACGAAGAAGCGGCGAACCTGCCTTTCATGGATGATGATGATTCGGCGCCAGGCGAAAGCGGCGCCGCCGAGCAAAGGAAAATGATATGAATGACTTTACCAATCCTCTTGTAGGCATTTTTGTGGCTGTCGTGGCGTTTGTCGGCGTCGTCGGCTGCATGGTGTTCCTTTGGAGTCAGGATAATGTCGGCTTTACGGTTGGCAAGACAACGGGCCATGCCTGGGATGAAAATCTGGAGGAGTACAACAACCCCATGCCCAGATGGTGGAGCTGGCTGTTTTACATCACAGTGATATTTTCTCTGGGCTATCTGGTCTGGTTCCCGGGTCTTGGCCCTTTCAAAGGCGTATCGGGATGGTGTTCGCAAAGCTATGGCGGGCGTGAATGCAAGGATGATCAATATGCTAACGAGGTGCGGCTGGCCAGCACCCTGTTGGATAAATACAAGGGGCAGGACATCAGGGCGCTTGCCGCGAATCCGGAAGCCATGGAAACCGGCAAGCGTCTGTTCATGACCTACTGCATGCAGTGTCATGGCGCGGATGCCGGCGGGAAACCAGGCTTCCCCAGCCTTAGCGACGACGACTGGCTGTTCGGCGGCGAGCCGGAAGAGATTCTGGAGAGCGTCTCTCATGGCCGACAGGGGGTGATGACCGCGAACGAGTATCTGGGCGCTGATACCATCAAGGCGCTGGCGCATTATGTGTTGTCGGTGAATGGTCGCCCCAGTGATCCGGTGCTTGCCGCCAGAGGGCGGGATGCTTACATGGGCGAAGCGGTTTGCCGCACCTGCCACGGTGATGACATGCTGGGCCTCAAGGCTTTTGGCGCGCCTAACCTGACGAACAACATCTGGCTCTATGGCTCTTCGGAAGAAGAGATCATTAAGGGCATTACCTATGGACGCAATGTAGGCGATGGCCGGAGCACCAATAACAAGATGCCTGCCTGGAAGGACTTCCTGGGCGAAGACAAGGTTAATCTGCTGGCGGCCTATGTTTATAGTCTGAGCAATAAGTAAGAATGCGTTGCCGCAAAACGGGGCGGCTTTTTTCCGCCCCGTTTTCTTGCTAGTATTGCCAGTATTGCCTGGGTCGAAAGTTATTGTAATGAATGAAGATACCCCCCGAATGGACGGCGACCGCCCAAAACAGATAGAAGTGATGGTGGAAGCGCCAAAAATCGGTTCGTTGTATGAAAAACACCAAACCGTCTACACCAAGGCTAGCAAAGGCTGGTGGACAACCTGGCGTTGGGTGTTAGTCTGGTTTACCCAGGTGCTTTTTTACGGTTTACCTTGGATAAATTGGCATGACCGACAAGCGGTGCTGTTCCACCTGGTGGAGCGCAAATTTTATTTCTTCGGCCTTGTCATGTGGCCGCAGGATGTGATTTACCTTGCCATCATTCTGATTGTTTCCGCTTATGCTCTTTTTCTCTTTACGGCGGTTGCGGGGCGTTTGTTTTGCGGCTATGCCTGTCCGCAGACGGTGTATACCGAAATATTCATGTGGATTGAGAAGCTGGTCGAAGGCGATCGCTTTGCCCGGATGAAGCTCGACAGGGAGCCGCCTTCTGCCCGCAAATATCGGATCAAAGGCGTCAAACATGCGCTGTGGATTCTGGTGGCTCTGTGGACGGGCTTTACCTTTGTGGGCTATTTCACCCCGATTCATGAATTGATCGCCAGTATCCCTGCTTTTTCTTTTGGCGGGTGGGAGATATTCTGGATATTCTTTTATGCGGGCTTTACTTACATGATGGCGGGATTCATGCGCGAGCAGGTCTGCAAGTACATGTGTCCTTACGCCCGTTTCCAGGCGGTGATGTTTGACCCCGACACCATGATTGTCACCTATGATGAGGAGCGGGGCGAGCCGCGCGCCTTGCGGAAAAAAGGCGAAGACCATTCCAAACAGGGCGATTGCGTTGATTGCAGCGTTTGCGTGCTGGTTTGCCCGGTTGGCATTGATATCCGCAAGGGCTTGCAATATGAGTGCATCGGCTGCGGCGTCTGCATTGACGCCTGTGATGAAGTGATGGATAAATTGCGTATGCCGCGCGGCCTGATACGCTATACCTCGGAGAATGCGCTGGCGAAAAAATATGGACGCAGCGATCTGCTGAGCCATATTATTCGACCCCGGATTATTCTGTATAGCCTCATTCTTGTTCTCATCGTTGGCGTAACCGCCTGGTCAATCGCTAACCGTGTTCCGCTCCGGGTGAATATAATCCGTGATCGTTCCGTCATGGCGCGTGAAGCGAGTGATGGGAGGATTGAGAACCTGTATATCCTGAAAGTGATGAACATAACTGAGGCGCCGAGGTCGTTCACCCTGGGAGTCAGAGGGATTGAAGGTATTGAAATCGCTAACGAAACAAAGGTTAATGCCAGCGCGGCGGAAAATCGGGAAGTCACTGTCAAGGTGCGAGTGCCGTATGGCGCGGTGGAGCAGGGCAGTCATCCTGTATTTTTTGACGTAGTGGCTGATGATGATCCGGCGGTTGCCGTACACGAAAAAAGCACTTTTATAATGAGATAGGAGCAAAAATGACGGCAAATGCCCAGACCCTCGATACTATGCCCTGGTATAAATATCCGTGGCCCTGGTTTTTTTTGGCTATTCCCGCATTGACGGTAGTCGCGGGCTTTTACACCTTTTTTCTTGCCTCGACTTCCTTCGACGGAATGGTTGAGGATGATTATTACAAGCGCGGGCTTGCCATCAATCAGGATATTGCCCGCGATCATAAGGCCGCCGATCTGGGCTTGACCGCTGAAGCCATGATTGGCCGGGGAGAGGTGCGGGTGTTCCTGAACGCAAAGGGCGATATTCCTCATCCTGATTATTTGCTCATGCGTTTCAGGCACGCGACACGGGCTGGTATGGATCAGAGCATTGAACTGCATTATGAGGGAGGGTTTTACAGCGGTTCCATAGAACAGTTGTACCCCGGCAAATGGCGCCTTGCTCTGGAAGATACGGATGAAGTGTGGCGTCTCCTGAGCAATTTCGACCCCGACAAACATGAATCTGTGCGTCTCTTGCCGCTGCCTGTTCTTGCGGCGTCCATGGCGCCTGCGGATGACTGATTTTTTAACCGTTGTTGTTTAACAGGAGGTGACTTATGGGAGAGTTGTTTACAAGCGGCATCGGCCTTTTGAGTTTGTTTACCATTGGGTTTTGCGTGGTAATGTGTATTTTCTTCGTGATTTATTTCTCAAAAAAGATGGATGAAGATTCGCGTGATAAAGGCTGATTAAGCGCGTCAAAGCGTCTGTCTGCGCCTTCCCCTGCCTTTTTTGGGCACGGGAAGGCTTTTTTGTTTGGGCGGTTGATGTGTGATCGGCCCGAAGCCGCCTCAAGCCTGTGGTGAAGAAGCCTTGGGGTGATTTACGACTGCGACTGCTGTGCTGCCTTCTGCCAGGCGCAGGGTCAGGATTTCGCCTTCGGTTAGTTGGGAAGCGTCCCGCGCGGCGCGATTTTGCGCGTCGAACGCGATGGCGTAACCACGGGCAAGGACGGCTTCCGGGCTGAGTTGGCGTAGAGACTGGGCGAGCCGTTCCAGTCCTTGCCGCTCCTTTGCCAGTAGCCGGGAAATGGCTTCGTGCAGGCGGTTGCTTTGCAGGGTCAGTCGGTTGCGGCGAATGGCAATTTGTCTGGCGGGCGAGGGCAGCCTGAAGGCGAGGTAATCCAGTTGCTCTCCCCAGCGGCCAAGCCGCCGTTGCCAGCCCTGTTCCAGACGGCGGGAGAGGGCTACGATGCGCTCAAGGAGAATGGCGCGGTCGGGGCAGATTTGCTCGGCGGCGGAAGTGGGTGTTGGAGCGCGGAGATCGGCGGCAAAGTCGGCGAGGGTGAAGTCGGTTTCGTGTCCGACGCCGCTGACAACCGGGATGCTGCTGGCGCGAATGGCGCGGACAACTTCTTCTTCGTTGAAAGCCCATAAATCTTCCAGACTACCCCCGCCCCGGCAGAGAATGATGGCCTCGCAGCCAGAAGCAGCGGCGGTTTTAAGCGCGGTGGCAATTTGAAGGGCTGCGCCCTCGCCCTGCACCGGCGTGGGAAACAAGGTAATGGCAAGATGCGGCGCGCGTCGTTCAAGGGTAATTAGCACGTCCTTCAAGGCGGCAGCCTGCGGACTGGTGACAATGGCAATATGGCGGGGAAAGAAGGGGAGCTGGCGTTTGTTTTCGGGAGTAAACAACCCTTCCGCTTCCAGTGTTGCTTTCAGGGCAAGAAAACGCTCGAATAACAATCCTTGTCCGGCCCGACGCAAGGTTTCCACGTTGAGCTGATATTCGCCTCGCGCTTCATAGAGGGTTACGAGCGCGCGCGCTTCCACCTTCTGGCCGTTTTCCGGGCGAAAGCCGATGAGTTGCGCCTTGTTGCGCCAGATTGTGCAGCGCACCTGGGAATTGGCGTCTTTCAGGATGAAATAAATATGCCCGGAAGCGGCACGGGTAAGGTTGGAAATTTCTCCTGCCACCCAGAGGAGGGGCAGGTTTTTTTCCAGAGCCATTCGCGCCATGCCGTTCAGTTCGCTGACGCTGAGTATAGGGACGGAAGGATGAGGCGGCGATGGCGCTTCGGAGAGGGAAGGGGAGGCAGTCATGGGGCGCAGTTTACTCTCTGTAACGCTGGGTGGCGTAAATGATCTGGAGAGGGAAAATATACCTGAAACGGAAGCATGAACAGGGCAGTCGCATGAAAGTCATGCTAGAGCATTTTTGATTTAATCCTAGACATTTTCTGATATATAGTGCTTCTCGTAATTATTTTTACTCTTTCTCGCTTGCAGGATAGGATGTCTGAAGGTTGATAGAGTAAGATTATTTAGGAAAAGCACTATAATATTCACCCGGCAATTAAGGGTTGCATCATATTTGCCATTTCGGCCCATATGGGGCGTGCCTTGAAAAGTCAAACCTTAATTGCCGGTTCAATATATTCATTTTTCTGGAGAATGTCATATGCCTGCTTATTCACAAAATTTAAGGGATCAAGTCCTTGACGCGCTTGAGCGTGAAGAACGTCCCAGTAGGATTGCACAACGTTTTGTGGTCAGCCGTAGTTGGGTTTACCAGGTACGTGACCGGCTACTCAAGGATGGCAAGCGTACCGCGTTGCAGGTAGGGGGGTATCGTCGCAGCCGAATTGAACATTTGCAGATGACGCTCTCCTCCTGGATTCAGGAACAATCCGATTTGACATTGGAGGAAATATGCGCCAGGTTGTCCGAACTGGGAATTAAAATCCAGGTTACGGCAGTATGGCATCAGCTCGACAAGTGGGGTTTGAGTTTTAAAAAAAACCCTGCGCGCCAGCGAGCGAGAACGCGAAGACGTGCGGCAAGCGCGTGATAATTGGCGACGCGAGCAGCCTGACCTGGATACTGACAAACTGGTGTTTCCTGACGAAACGTGGGCAACAGATAACATGACTCGCATCCGTGGTCGTTCGCCCCGTGGTCAGCGTTGCGTTTCCTCGCCCCCCACGGACACTGGAAAACAACCACCTTCATCGCAGCCTTGCGTAATGCGAAGGTAACGGCTTCCATGGTGCGGATCGGCAATTCGATGCCAAGCTCCTGCTGGACCAGCCGCAGCACGGCACCCTGCGCCATGCCCAGCGTCGTAGCAATCTCATTGACCGCCATCCCACGCCGATGCAGTCGAACTGCCTGCTTGCGCCTCTCGTGCTGTGCTTTCCGCGACAGCTTGCGTCCGTCTTCTTTGTCCATGCAACGAGTGTATAGAAAACCCATCAAAAGGCAACACTTAATTGCCGAGTCTATAATGTGTAAACGGAATGCAAACCTCAATACGCTATTTGCACGAATTACTATATTCACCCGGCAATTAAGGGTTGCATCATATTTGCCATTTCAGCCCATATGGGGCGTGCCTCGAAAAGTCAAACCTTAATTGCCGGTTCAATAATCTGCCGGATTCAAAGGCTTGCCATAAAGACTACCCAGCAGCCCAAGCAAAGCAGATGCACACATTGATCCGCCAGCAGATCGTAGTACCCGCGACATTTCCCCCAATCCACCGTTGCATGCGCGCCGGTTTCCAGCAGCGCCGCCCAGAAAGAGCCAAGTATCAGGCCGGTGCCTACGCCGTGAATGAATCCGTGTACGGCCAGAATGGCAATGCCGGTCGCGCCTCTTTTCCTCTTGCCATCCGCCATGACCTGCGGCTGGAGCAGGAAGTCCGCAATCAGATGCCAGAGCAGAAGCGCAAGAAAAAGTCCGATAGGAAAATGGAACATGCCGTATGCGGAAAACAAAATCTGTAAGGATACCTGAGAATTGCTAGAATATGTTGGGCGCAGGGTAATTGCATGAAAGTCATGCCAGTCCAAGCAATTGAGCGCGGTAGGAATCGGAAGTCGCGGCGATTAGGCGTCGGGCCTTAATGCCACCCTTTCGTGGGATAGGGTCAAGGCGGATGAGGTTCAGTGTGATGTGCCTGAGCACTGCGAGGTTGTGGGCGGCATGTCCGGTGCGGGCACGCATCTAATCGTCGGCGAAGACAACATCCACGCACCAGTGCAGGCGGTTTTGAGTCACCCCTGCCTGAAGGCAGGGGATTCCTCGATACGGTCTTGGGGAGCCTTCGGCTCCCTGTTATGCTTTGTCTCGCTTGTCTCCGCCATAAATGGCGGAGACAAGCGCGAGACCCGTGTTCGATACTCCAGTGAGCGCGGATTGCCCGCAAGAGGCGATCTGCATCGAGGGCGAGGCTCGAAAGATATTAAACCGGCACTAAAAAACCAGACAGAGTTGCTATGAGAAATTCAGTCAAAACAATAAGTTGCATAATGATAGATGTTCGGTTCAATCAAGTCGGGTTAATAGTAGCGATGCTCAAGCGTCGTCCTGCCCTTGATTTCGCGCTGCGACTCGATCACCGCGAAGGACTTCAGATCGGGCCACTGCTCTGGTTTATGCAGACACGCCAGTTGATTGAAGGCATAACAACGCCGCGTCTCGATTCGTCCATGATCCTTCTCCACGGTTTCGGACATCGCATGCGGTATCCTGTACGGCGCCGCCTTGAACCGGGCAAAGAAATCGCGCAGCGAATCGGCCAGATTCGGCTGGTTGTCCTTGAGCGCCAAGACGTAATGCGCACCACGATTGCGGATCGCCTGTGCGATGTTGGTCTGGGTTCCCATGGCATCGAGGGTGACGATGCAGCCTTCCAGCGCCAGGGTAGCCAAGAGCTCAGGAATGGCCGTCTTTTCATTGGACTTCGCCGCCGCTGCCCGAGCACCATATATGGACTCCTCCTGTAATGCAAGGAAGAAGCGAAGGATGAAACAAGAGGAAGAGGTGCGACTGCGCCCATATATCCGGCCTCTTTCTGGCGTATTGTTACACGCCGGGCCTCGATGGACTTCGCGCGGCAAGGGTGAATCAACCTATCGGCCTCGAAGGCCCTTGGGGTGTGCCACCCACTTGCCGCCGGTTCTACCGTTTTTCCCATCTTTTCTTCTTCCAGACAATCGCCAGAGAACGCCTTTCGGCTCAACGACTCAACAACTGCTCACACCATGCGTGGCTCAGAGGGCTGCATTGCAGCGACCCAATAGCCGTGTTCGCTGTCATAGACGCCTCCCCTGGTCAATAGCGTCCAGACAATGCGCGTGTTCTTGTTGGCCAGAGCAACGGCAGCAATGTTCTTGTGCCGTCGTTGGCTCACACTGCACGCCCAGCGGCTTCTCGGATCAGCCTTGTTGCGGGCCGTGCGTAAGGCTGCACGGGCGCCATGAATGAGCAGAGTTCGTAAATAACGGTCGCCTTGCTTGCTTATCCCAAGCAAACGATCCTTGCCACCGCTACTGTGCTGACGCGGCACAATCCCCAGGAAAGCGGATACTTCCCGACCGCGCCTATAGACCAGGCTACTAAGTATTGAATAATTTTACATCATCCCCATATAAATGAAATGGACAAAGAAGATGGTCGCAGGCTGTCGCGCGAAGCACAGCATGAGAGACGCAAACA
>Ga0099364_10007748_pt1 | contig 15261 bp, 10 predicted proteins | sample TergutTh196P3_FD_73070 | JGI IMG/M metagenome (GOLD analysis project Ga0099364, IMG submission 73070) | Microcerotermes parvus P3 segment gut microbial communities from Pointe-Noire, Republic of the Congo - Th196 P3 | ecosystem: Host-associated > Arthropoda: Insects > Digestive system > Gut ... | reverse complement strand
TATGGTTTTGGCAGTTACCATCCGGAGATGTGCCATTTTCTCCTTGCCGACGGTTCGGTGCGTGCCATTCCCATCACGGTTCCCGTTTTTCCGATTCTGGTGGCCCTGAGCCACGTCAGCGACGGAACGACCGTCGTGCTGCCCTAATACGGCAGCGCAATGATTTCAGCGGCGAAATGCACGAAAAATACCGAGCGGCAACGTTGAGCCAACAGGAAACAACCTCAGTAGCACCAGTTCCCCCTATAAAAGTCAACCTTATTTGCCTTATTTCAAGCATCGAGCCAATGAGACCGAGGTAAATGAGGTAAAATAAGGTTGTTTTTGTGAGACGCCTTATGCTACTGAGGTTGTTTCTTGTTGCCTCAACGTCGTTTTCTTGGAATATTTTACGCCCTCTTTTTTCATTCCTTACTGAAACCAAACCATACCCAACAATGTTCAAAAGATCATTCCTGTTTTTCGTATCGTTTTTGGCCTTGGCGCTCATTACCCAAGGCGAGGCCGTTGACGTTGCTCAATTCCGGTCGCCGTCCGTCGAAAATCGACCGTGGGTCTATTGGTTTTGGAACAACGGCAATCTGACCCGTGAAGGAATCACCGCCGATCTCGAAGCCATGCAGCGAGTCGGCATCGGCGGCGTCCTGATTATGGAAGTCAGTGTCGGCGCACCGAAAGGTCCGGTCGACTATATGGGAGACCAGTGGCGGGAACTGTTTCAGTTCGCGCTGTCCGAAGCCGAGCGGTTGGGCTTGCAGGTCAATATGAACAACGGACCGGCTTGGCAAGGCAGCGGCGGCCCGTGGATTGAACCGGAAAATGCCATGCAAAAATTGACATGGTCCAAAATCGAATTGACAAACCACCGTCATTACAGTACGGTATTGTCCCGTCCGGAAACTATGATGGACTTCTATCGGGACGTTGCCGCCTTTGCGTTTCCCACTCCAACGGCGAATCCCGATCCTAATATACTGGACCCCGACAACAGCCGCCGCCGAACGCCTAGGGAACAAGTCCCTCCCGAAGCCGTCGTTCCCATCGCAAGTTTGATCGATATGAAACCGCATTTCCAGTCGAGCGGCGTTGTTACCGGCGGCATACCGGGCGGTAATTGGACGGTGTTACGTTTCGGACACACCTGCCGTGGCGTTCTGACTCATCCCGCTCCTCCCGGCGGAAAAGGATTGGAATGCGACAAACTCTCCCAACGGGCCGCCGATGCCGCCTTTGCCGGTCAAATTGCACGCTTGGCCGGCGAAAACAAGGACAAAATCGGTTCGACCTTCGTTTCAACGCATATTGACAGTTGGGAAAACGGCTCGCAAAACTGGACCGAAACGATGCGGGAAGAGTTCCTGAAACGCCGGAAATACGATCTTTGGCCCTACCTGCCTGTCTTTGCCGGTTATGTCATTGAAAGCGCGGAACACACGGAGCGTTTCCTCTGGGACTTCCGGCGGACCGTTTCCGAGATGGTTCTCGACAACTACGTGCGGCGGACGGTGGAATTGGCCAAGCAGCACGGTTTGCGTCTGTCGGTGGAAGCCTACGGCAGTCCCTGCGATTACCTGGAGTACGCCGGAATTACGGACGAACCGATGGGAGAATTCTGGGTTAACAACCAGGGCTTCCTGCCTTCTTGTCGCGGAATGGCCTCGGCGGGACACATCTATGGGAAAAAGATCATCGGTGCCGAAGCGTTCACCGCCAACGATGTTGAACGGTATTTGAGCCATCCCGGTTCAATGAAGGCCCTCGGCGACCTCGTTTTCGCAGAAGGAATCAATCGGATCGTCTTTCATCGTTATTCGTTCCAGCCGTGGAACAACGTCAAGCCGGGCGGACTGATGATGGGACCCTACGGCGTCCATTACGAACGCACGCAAACCTGGTGGGAACTGACGGCTCCTTGGCACGAATATCTGTCCCGATGCCAGTATATGCTGCGTCAGGGCGACTACGTCGCCGATATTTGTTACGTTTTCGTGGAAGACTCGCCGCAGGGTTTTCGGCAGTTTCCGCACAACGGTTATGCGTGGGATCAGTGCGGTGCCCATGCCGTTTTCACAATGCGGGTCGAAAACGGAAAAGTGGTCCTACCGAGCGGAATGAGTTACGAAGTGCTGGTTCTTCCGGTCGAAACCGACCGAATGACGCCGGAACTGTTGGAAAAGGTTCGTGATCTGATTCAGGAAGGCGCAACAGTAATTGCCCGGCGGCCCACGGCGGCGTTGGGACTGACCGACTATCCTCGCAACGACGAGCGTGTCCGGCAATTGGCTGCCGAACTTTGGGGCGGCGAGACCACACCGGCCGGCCAGCGGGATTTTGGCAAAGGAAAACTGGTATGGGGCGAAATGCCGGAAAGCGTTTTGAAGAAAAAAGGAATCGCTCCGGCTCTCATTGCGGATCGGCGTGTCAATCATATTCATCGTCGAACGGCGAACGAGGACATTTATTTCGTTGCCAATTCGGCATCGCAACCGATTTTCGTGCGAATGGACCTTCGGGCAACCGGACGGCCGACGCTCTGGCATCCGGAAACCGGAAACGAGTACGATATTCCGTATTATCCGCACGGCGATTCCACCGCCGTGATGCTTCCCCTTGGAGCGACGGAATCGGTCTTCATCGTTCTTGACCGCCGCGCGGCCGCCCGGAGTGATTCGGTAACGAAAATTTTCCACGACGGAACTCTCGTCAAGGATTTGACCGTTCCGATGAGCCGGCTCCTGATTCATCGAGCCGAGTACGGTGTGCCGGACGCAATCGTCGATGTCAAATCGGCGGTCGAGGAGATGATCGCTTCCGGCGTAACAACAATTCCCGTTGACGCGGTCAGTGCGTTGTTTCCCGATCCGAAGCACGGTGTCGTCAAGACGCTCCGCATCGAATTTTCCTATGGCAATCGGCGTTATACCGTTGAGGCACCCGACCGGGAGCGAGTTTTTCTGGAAGGCGGCATGCCGAAAATCAACGTTCTTCGGGCAACCTACGGTCCGCCGGGCGACGCCGTGAAGCGCCCGTCAGCGTTGCTGTTTGGTCCAGTCCCCTCAACGGCGGATCAAGCGGCACCGCCGGCAACCGAGACGATTGATGTGCAGAAACTCCTGCAACGGCTTTTCGATGCCGGTGAAAATCGTTTTGCGGTCGGACGGCTGATCCAAAGCATTCCCGATCCGGCACCGGGAATCGAAAAAGAACTGGAGTTCGAATACGAACTGAACGGTCAGACGACCGTTTGGAAAGGAAAAGATCGAACGCAGATTGAGTTCGACGAAGTTCATACGGAATCCGTACAATTACGGTTGTCGGACGATTCCGCATTGCTTTTTGAAACGCCGGGGCAATACGAATGCTACACCGTCGGCAACGGCAAGTTCGATTTCACGGTCGATTCCGCAAAATCATTGGAACTCGACGGCCCTTGGACGGTAACGTTTCCTCAGAAGGAGTTGTCCTTCGATCAACTGATTTCGTGGAGCGACTCGGCGGACGAAGATGTCAAGTATTTCAGCGGAACAGCCGAGTATCGGAAAACATTCCGGTTTGCCGACAACGGCGGAAAGCGTGTTCGGCTTGATCTCGGACGGGTCGAAGTCATCGCCGAGGTAACGGTCAACGGCAAAGCGCTTGATCCGTTGTGGAAACTTGAAAAGACCGCCGACGTTACGGAATTCCTCCTGCCGGGTGCGGAAAACACGATTGAAATTTCCGTAACGAATCTTTGGCCGAACCGTTTGATCGGCGACGACCGGCTCTTTCCCGACGTGAGACGGCAGGGCAACGGTTCTGTGGCCGAATGGCCTGAATGGCTCTTGGAAGGCAAATCCGATCCGAGCGGACGCAGCACGTTCTGTATGTGGAAACTTTGGACCAAGAACGACGATCTCCTGCCGTCGGGACTGATCGGTCCCGTTCGTTTGATTCCGATGCAGCGTTTCGATTTTAAGGAATAGTCGCCCTGCGGAAAGGCGGGCCTTGGCGGAATCGGGTAGTCGGAGTATAATATTCGTCGATGTCATCGAGTCGGCCTGCGAGACTTGATGCGGTACGAAAATGACGACGATCACAACCCGTGAGAACAGGCGACCGTGCAATGAATCAGTCGGATTCGTCGTGGTCGGAACAAGTGCGCCGTTTGCTCGACCATGCCAATCACGTTCTCCAACAGGGCGACCGGGCGGCGGCGGCTCAGGATATGGTGCAAGCGGCGGAACTGCTGTTCCTCCAAGCGAAAAAGGAAAGCGACGTCGAAGAGAAAAGGCGGCTCGTCAAACGCGCAACGGAAATACTGGAAACGTCCGTCCGACTTGCCGATGAGGAGCCGAAGACCACTGATTCCGCAACGGAAACGTCCGCTTCCGCCTCGCCGAAGCCGAAGAGCAAGACGCTGACGTTCGCGGACATTGCCGGACTGGACGGCGTGAAGAAAACGCTGATGCAGCGGGTTGTATTTCCGTTGCGTTTTCCGGAGAAGTTGGAAAAGTATGGTATTTCCGGCGGCGGCGGGATGTTGCTCTACGGTCCGCCGGGAACGGGCAAAACACTGCTCGTCCGTGCCGTTGCCGGGGAGTTGGGATTGCCGTTTTTCGTTATCAAAAGTTCCGAGGTGCTCAGCCAGTATTATGGACAGAGCGAAAAGCAACTTGCCGATCTGTTTGCCGACGCACGGAGCCGACCGAACGGCGCCGTCGTCTTTTTGGACGAAATCGACGCCCTTGGTGCCAAGCGGACGGAATCGATGAACGAGGCGTCGCGGCGGGTGCTGAACCAACTGTTACAGGAATTGGACGGCGTCGATGGACGCAGCGGCAGACTGATCTTCTTCGCCGCAACAAACGAACCGTGGTTGCTTGACGCCGCGCTTCTTCGTCCGCCGCGATTCTGCGAAAAGTGTTACGTTCCGCTGCCGGATGCCGCAGCAAGGCGGGTGTTGTTTGAAATGGGACTGCGAAATTGTCCGGTGAACGCCGATGTGGTTCCTGAACGCCTTGCCTCTCTGTCGGAAGGTTTGAGCGGAGCAGACATTGCGAACATTTGTGAACGTGCCAAACTGATACCGTTCACCGAATCGATCCGCACGGGCCGGGACCGTTCCCTCTCGTTACGAGATTTTGACGACGCCATGCAAAACGTGCAGCCCAGTGTAACGGCGGAGTCCATCAAGCGTTATGAAGAGTGGGGATGAATCAAAATCTCCCCGCGCAGAGGGAAAAGCGGAGGGGAAAAGTCCTTCACGGCGTTGCGACCTTATGGAAAAACGCCGATTGAGGACGGCTCCGTTCCCTCCCCTAAAATTATGGATATACTGCCCCCCGGCCTGCTTTTTTTGATCTGCGATAAAAAATAAGGTATAATGCCTCCGGCGAAGCCGTTCACACGGTGTCCGGCACGCCCTAGTGTTTGCCTTCGAATCCCCAACAGCGAAAGGAATTATGAGCGTCTTCCGAAGTATTTTGATGGAAATTCTTGTTCCGGTACTTGTTATCGCCACGGCTTTGGTTGCCTTAACGGTAACGGTCAGTACCCGAACCTTTTCCCGGTTTGCCCAGGAAAACTTTACCAAGGAGATTCAGGCGGTCTCGCAGTACATTGAGCAAGACGTCTTTACCCTAAAGGCGATGGCCTCCGATCAGGTCAACGGCTTGGCCAAGGATACGGACATGCTGGCAGCGGTCAAGGAAAGCGACCGTGATAAAATCGAGAGCATTGTCGCCAAGTTCGAGTCCCGCCACAAATGTACCTTTTTCACCATCCTTGATCCGAAAGGAGTGGTCATTTTCAGAAGTGCCAATCCGAAAAAATCCGGAGATTCCCTGCTCGAGGAGTTACACAGTGCCAGAGACACATTGCAAAATAAAAAGCCTTGCGTCTACTTCGAGTCGACGCCGGGCATCCCTTTGGCAATTCGCGCGGCGGCACCCATTTTCGATGAAACCGGCACCCTTCTCGGCGTTATGACGGGCGGTTTTCGACTGGACAACAACGAATGGGTCGACGAAATACAACAGCGATACGGCGTCGCCTGTACGGTTTTTCTCGGAGAAAAACGGATTGCGACGACGATTCGCAAGGAAAATTCCGACGAACGAGCCGTTGGAACCGATCTGAACAATCCTGTGATTTCCGGTCCGGTATTCGGCGAACGAAAACGAGTCATTACCGAAACCAAGGTCATTGGGCAACCGATGAAAGTGTCCTACAGCCCCGTTTTTAATGATATTGACAATAAAGTCATGGGCATGATCTTTGTCGGCGTCCCGATGGAACGTCAAACGGAAATAATTCGGCAAAACCTGCTGCACAATATTACCATCGCGGTCATCGGACTACTGTTTTTGGCATTTATCTTGTTTTGGATCATCCGGGCGATTGTTACGCCGATCCGAAAGATAACGGAAACAGCCATCGAATTGGCCGACGGGCACCTTGAAATTGATCTCGATGTTCGGTCAAAAGACGAAACCGCCGTTTTGGCCACGGCGTTTCGCAGTCTGGCGGCAGGGCTGAAAGCCAAAACGGAAGTCGCTCTGGCCATTGCCCAAGGTGATCTGACAGTTTGGGTGCCGCTCCGCTCGGAACACGACACCCTGGGGAAATCGTTGGTCCAAATGCGCTATAGCCTGTACGATTCAACCAAGGACTTGAAGGGGCTTTCGGCGGCAGTCTACGAAGAAGCCGTGAGCCTTTCCAAGGCCAATGAATCTCTCGTCGACAACACGACACGCAGCGTCGAGCAACTCAAAGACATTTCGGAGTCAATCCGCTCGCTCCACACGCAAACGGCACAGAATGCCGAGAACGCGAGAAATGCAGAAAACCTGACCAAATCCGCAAGGGACGGCTCGAACGAAGGAAGAGAAAAAATGGGCCGTATGGTCCAGGCGATGGAAACGATTACGAAGAGTTCCGATGAAATCAAGAAAATCATTCGGGTCATCGACGATATTGCGTTCCAGACGAACTTGCTGGCACTGAACGCTGCCGTGGAAGCCGCCCGCGCAGGAACTCACGGCAAAGGCTTCGCCGTCGTTGCGGAAGAAGTCCGGAATTTGGCCTCACGAAGTGCCCAAGCGGCTCGTGAAACCGCCGGTCTCATTGAAGAGTCGATTCGGCAGGTCCAATTGGGGAGTGACGTCGCCCACGAAACATCCGATTCGCTCAACAGTATTACCGATCAGGTCGAACAGATCAACAAAATCGTTGCGACCATTTCGGAAGAGTCCGACACTCAAGCGAAACACTTGGGCGAAATGACCGGCGTGGTCGGCCAAGTCAACGCGACGGCAGAGGCCAATATGCAAAGCGTCACCGAAGTGACGGAGGTCATTGATTCGGTTTCCAAGACGGCACAAGGACTTGACGTTATCATCAAGCATTTCAAGGCCAACGAGGATGGGAAAGTCATGTTGGATGGCAAAACCTACTCCGGTTACGTCCCACCTAAAGGGGCGATAACTCGCGCTCAACCACGGTGACGTTTGAAAGGTCTCTCGGTCGCTGTTTTTGTATGCCCCATATTTCCGCTCCTCCCGTTTTCGGACCGGAATTCGGCATTTTCGGTGTCGTTCAAAAGTCTTGAACAATACCTCGGTCGGAGGGGGGGCGACCGATTCAGGACCTTTCGGCTTTCATCAGTTTGAACATCGGTTCGCTAAGACTGCGGCTCGTTGCCTGTGTCATCTTTTCGACCAAGACCTGATCGAGCTGGCTCTGGAAGATTTCCTCGGCTCGGCCTCCGTCGAAGTACGGATTCTTCTCCTGCGTTGCTCGCATGGCCTTGAGCATTTGTCCGAAAAGCGTTTCGCCGACGACCTGATGCAGAACATCACGAAGTTTTTTGTCTTCCTCCGCTTGTTTGTCGTTCCGGGTCGCCACGGTCCCGTCGGCACGTTGGTATGTGTCCAGCGTCTGTGCCGCCGATGCCGCATCCTTCGCCTGGAGGAGCGAAAGGCCCTTCGGGTTGATGTCCAATGCCGAATAGACGTTGGATGATGCAATTGATGTAATCATCTCATTAGGCGCGTCGATTTCCGACGCGATAAACGGGTTAGTCAACGTACACGACGTCGCCGACGATCGCCCCCTGCCGTTGCAGGTTCTTGATAATATCGATAAACGTTCTCGCTGGAACGCGGACTTCATCGAGCGAAACTTGCAGGGACTTGAGTTTCTGGTTGACGACCGCTTCGCCCTCGAACTGGCGGAGTTTCGTTTCCGTGTCAATATCGACGAATTGTCGAGGATTCTCCTCCTCACCCGGAGGAACCGGCGGTCGAATTTCAGCAACAATATCCCGATGCGTTACAAGACAGGGCTTGACCTCGACGCCTTCGTCGATGGTAAACGTCTCGGTCCGCTCGTTGATGACGACACGCGGAACCGGAGGACGTTCCATGAAAATTTCGACGTCCACCAGATCGGCCAAAAAACGGATCGGATTTGCAAAGAGATAATCCCGAACCTTGACGACGACGAAATTCTGGTTTGGTGCCGTTGCGACTTCGCCGTGCTCCGGCTCGAATCTTTTATTGATCGCCTCTGCAATGTCCCGAGCCATGCGAGGACCCGCAAATTCACGATTAATGACGAGCGTGATCGTTCCATCTTTAATGTACGGATTAGTGAAATCTCCGGTCAGGCGGCAGCCCTTGACGATTTTGCCGACGTTACGGGCGGCTTCCCTTTCCAGCGTGATCGGTCCCCATGCGATGCCGTAAACGTCGTCGTTTTCCGGACCGGTAGGGATCGGACCGGTCAATGCCGTTACGAAAAGGATGCCGTTTTCGAGGCTCCGGGCGTTGCCGATGGCGGTTACGGTACAATCAAGCAATTCGCCGTCGCGTCCGCCGGTTTCCGGAATCGTAACGATCACTTCGACCAGTGCGCTGTTTCTGGAAGTTCCGATCTCCCGTTCCGTTCCGCCCGGCAGTCCGCTGGCACGCAACATGTTCAGTATCGCCCGAGCCGTCGGTCCGAACGCCCGCGGATCGTCGCCGGTGCCGTTCAAACCGCCGACGATACCGTAGCCGCGAATCATCGTCTGCTCCTGCCCCTTGATCCGACAAACGTTCTCGACCCGATACGTCGCGGCGTCGGCGTTAAAGGCGAAAAGCAATATCGTTACAAGGAAGAATATTGACGCTTTCATGGTTTCAAGCGACTCGCAGGGCGAGGCGGCTAAAAGGGTTTCCAGTGTTCGATGAGTTGTGTGCCCCATGGTCTTCGGGCGGTATCAAAGACATTTCCGTCCGGTATTTCATCGACGACCAATTCGCTGACGCTGCCGCTGTCAACGGTGTTGTTCGGCTGCTGAATGTCTTCCGGGCGAATGATGCCGCCGACGTACATTATTTTCGACTCTTCACCGAACTTGAAGGACTGCGTCCCTTCGATAATCAGATTGCCGTTTTCCTGTACGGAAACAACGCGACAGGCGATGGAGAAATTGAAGTTTTCCCGCCGTTGCAAGGTGCCCTGGTTTTGCGTTCGGTGGTCGATTTCTCCGCCGATTTCCGGAAGGCTTTCCGTCGCCTTGATGGGAAACGCGAAAAAGTCGGGAATCTTGAACCAGCCCGTAATGCGGCTACTCGACCTGACGTTTTTCTTCCGTTGATTGGTCGCCGTGTTGTTATAATCCCAATGATGTTTGACGTTAACGCGGACAATGTCTTCTTCCTTGTACACCTTCTGTCGCGGCGCCGCCTGGTAAATGAGCGAAGCCTGCGACATCTTCAAAGGCTGACCGCCCTGTCTCGGTGTCAGCGACGAAGTGCCCATAATCGCCCCCGACTGGCCGAACGCCGTCGATGCAAGTAACAGGAAGAGTAGAGGATAGTGGATTGTATATCGTGGATCGTATCGCATGATGATGTTCAAAGGTAAAAAGTCGTTTGTTTACCTCTCGATTCTTCTGGCCGCGGCGTACACTTCGACGACTCCGGCGTCGGCGACCCTGGCAGTAAAGGTCGGGGCCGGTTCCTGCGGACCGCGGCGATGGCGGGTTGACTTGGCGTCGTCGTCGATCCGTTCGACAAGGATGTTGGCGCCCTTGACGCCGTCGTCGAGGGCTTTTCCATTGACCCGGACGATAATTCCGTTGTTCATCGAACGAACCGTTACAATATCTCCTTTTCGTATCAAAATCGGTTTCCGGAGCATCGATTGGTTCAAGACGGCGAATTCCCGGACGGCCGTGGTCGTTTCCATTCCAACCACGGCGGAAACGTCGACGAAATAGTCTTCGCCACGCACCTTGTCAACGGAACGCAGTTCGACGTCGGACGGGCCGATGATGTACCCTCTTGGCAGTGAGCGCTTGACGACGACGGCCCGTAACGGCAATTCGACCAAGGCCTCAACGCCGACGACAACCGGTTTGCTCATCCGAATGTCGAAACGCTGGCGCCCGGTCAGCGGACTGACTCCGCCGCTGATGTCGTCGATGCGTCCGCCGGTTGCCAAAGCGTAGGCTTGATCCTGTGAGAGTTGTACCGTTACGTTCCACGGCAGATCGTCCGCCGCGCAATGGTCGAGATAAACGACCAACGCCTCGGCAATTTGCTTTTCCAACGTTTCGATAAGTTCCGGCGTAACCCGTGAGGCGTGAGGCGTGAGAGACTTAGCCGCCTCACCCTGTGAGGCGCCGCCGAGTAACGTAACGGATTCACCAACCGTTATCTTGTGGTCGACGCCGTTGATCCCGAGTTGTGTCAGCAGATTGCGCAGTTCGACCTTTCCGACGATCCGCCGTTCACCGGAAGCGGGAGCAGCGAACAACACCGTCTGTCGGAGCGTGTCGGCGTCGGCTCCGCTTACTTCGGCAACGTCCTGAAGTAGCACCAACGTTCCCGTACAGGAAACCGGCTCGCTACGAAAGCGAATCTCGGCGGCAGTTAATAGTGAAGAGTGAAGAGTGAATAGCAAATAGTGAATAGTAAATAGTACCAGTAGTGAATGGTATCGCATGGTAAGTCCTCCGTTATTTTATGGCGTTAGTCCGTTTGGATTTCTCCACTATTAACTATTATCTATTAACTACCGTTTGATGCTGATAACCGTTTGCAGCATTTGGTCGCCGGTTTGGGTTGACTTGCTGTTGAGTTCGTAAGCTCGTTGCGACGTAATCATGTCGATCAGTTCGATGACCGGCGAAACGTTCGACATTTCGAGATAGCCCTGCTTCAAGACGCCGGAGCCGTTGCCGTCCATGGGTCTTGTTTCCGTCGGCGGACCCGATGAGGCGGTTTCCCGGTACATGTTCTCGCCGACGCGAAGCAAACCCTCCGGATTGATGAACGTCGTCAGATTGATTTGGCCAATGGGCTGTTCCTGTTGAATGTTCGCTTGGTCCCAGATTTGCACCTCGCCGGTCGGCGTAATGGCAACCTTGATGGTTCCCTGCGGAATTTCAATTTGCGGATCGAGCGGTCTGCCGGTCTCCGCGCTGCCAATCACCAGAAGTCCATTGGCGTTGATGTTGAAGTTGCCCGCTCGAGTGTAAAACAGTTCATTCGTGATCGAGTCCATCACCCGGAAAAAGCCTTCGCCGCCGATCATGACGTCGAGGTCGCGCTCCGTTTGTGTGGCGGCTCCCTGCGAGAAGTTCGCCTGGATGCTCGTTACCCGGGTTCCGACGCCGACGGCGATTCCCGTTGCCGTGAACTCGCCGTTGACGTCCTGCGAACCGGGATAACGGAGATTGTCGTAGTACAAATCCTCAAAGTTGGCCCGTTGCTTCTTATAGGCGGTCGTTTCCGTGTTGGCAAGGTTATTGGAAACGACGTTGAGCTTCTTTTCCATGCCCAACATACCGGTGCCGGAGGTATAAATCGTCTGAAAAGGCATTTTAATTCTGGGTGCGGGTGCGGGGTTGGGGATTCGATGGGACACGTCCTAACGGCTTTATCGGCTAAAACAGGTTTAATCATTAAAAAGAATAGGCAAAATGAGAGGGATTTTCCGATTGTCGTGAAAATAGGGAGAAATAGGCAAAATCGCCCGTTTTGTAATTTCCCGACCTTGTTTTTGTCCACCGGATCGGTAATATGATAGCGATTGATGCAACCGTCAGTGCGACCGTTTGAAAGTCGACCCCGCTATGGATCCTTGGTTTTGGACTTTTGTTTTTCTGGGCGTTGCGATGGGCTTCGCCGTGTTGGAGATTTTTGTTCCGTCCGGCGGTCTCCTTGCGTTCATGGCGGTAACGACACTGTTGGGAAGCGTCGTGTTCGCGTTTTTGAGTGGTCCGACGTTCGGTGCCCTGTATTTCGTCGCGGTGGCGATCGGTGTTCCCATTTTCCTGTGGCACGCCTTCAAATGGTGGCCGAACACGGCCATTGGCCGCCGCATCCTGCTGAATCCGGAAGACGACCCCGCCCTTCAGCCGGATGTCGAACTCGAACGCCTGAAATCACTGGTCGGCAAACGCGGAATCGCCAAGAGCCGCATGATGCTCAGCGGCCTGATTGAAGTCGAAGGACGCCGCCTGAACGCGCTGAGTGAATCGGCGGTCATCGAAAACGGTGAGGAAATCGTCGTCCTGTCCGTGGACGGAATCAACGTCATCGTTCGCCCAAGCTCCCCCAAGGCGGCAATTCCTACGGCGTCAGAAAAAGCGGTGCCGACGGTTGAAGATCCGTTTGCCTAAAGAATCGCCGGGACCACAGGTCCCGGCTCGGATTCTTCCGGCTCGGATTACATTTTGACGCGGACGGCTTTGCCGACGTCAATGGTCTTGTCATTCGAACCTTTTCCGACGTCGATTTCGTGCGGCGTCGTCGAGGACGAATATACCGCTTCGACGAGGGCGAACTGAGCGAGGTTTTCGTTCGCAATTTTATCCGACCAGACTTCGTATTCCGGCGTGTCGGCGGACGGCGGCGGACCCAGTTTGCTCGGTTCGGTCTCGACCTTTTCGACGATGATCCGGTACTTTCCTGTAGCGGCTCCGTTGTACTGCGAGTTGGTTCGCATCACGGCGACGCCGTTGGAATCGGTCTTTCCCGCCGGCGTCCACGCTTGGCCTTTTTCTGTGTCGGAAATGTTGACCAGAATCACAGAGGCACCGGCGAGGGGCGTGCCGTCTTGTGTAACGGTAATTTTGCACGGATACAAAGCGGGCAATCCCGACGGACGGTTGGAACATCCGAAAAGCGTAACGGAAAACGACAATAAGAGGATGATGTATTTTTGCATGGTAAAAAATCGCAAGAACCGGAGGCGTAAGCCCCCGGACATCCGGCAGTTCAGTGAAAAATGTTGTGAAGGCCAAACCCTCCGGGGGCTGACGCCCCCGGCTCTTGCGCGGCTCATTTACCTTTTGCACGATCAACCGCCGATTCTTGTTCTGGTGGGCGAACGGATACGAAAATTTTTGCTCTCTTATCATTCCAGCACGTCTGAATCGACGGCGGCGGCGACGAATTCGTAACGTCCATTGCCAAGCGGCTTCGTTTTGCCGAACTGCGAACGCAACACCGCCGACTGGAACGGTTCCGGTAACGAAAATGTCCCCTTGGCCTCGCCGCCGATGCCAATGATAATGACACGAAAATTCCCGGCGTCGTCAAGAAGCATCCCCGCTTCCACAGCGTCCGGCGGTTCACTGTCAACGGCAAGCGGCAGCGGCTTTTTCGTACTCAAAATAAACGGTTCGAGTTCCTTGACGGACTTCGCCATTTCGACGACTTTCGGCCATTCTCTTTCGCCGCTGCCGGGAAGCAGTTGCTCGTAACGCTGGATAACGGTTGTGTTGCTATAGAAAATAAAACCTTTCGCTCCGAGCATGGCGGCGTAGAGCGGCATGGCTCGCATCTCTTCGAGCGTCGGAAAATGCGATTCGGCAAACGCCGTTTTGTCACGATAATAGGCCCAGTTGAAAATCTGTGGCACCACCCAGACGGGCAGTCCCGTCGAATGTCCCGCCGCCATGGCGGTCTTGATGTGTTTGATCGACTGTTCGCTCGACGGTTTGTCATAGGCAATCGGATACGGATCGACGCCGATCACGTCGCCGGAGATTCCGTAATATGGCAAGTCGTCGTAACGATAAGTCAGCGTCCACGTCGGATGCCACGGATCAATACGGGAAATCAGACGCCGCAAATCAACGATTGACGGAACGTCCTTGCGGAGTTCCTCATCGCTGACGTACCAAGCGAGCAGTGCCGGATGGTCCTTAACGGTCTTGACCGCAAGTTCCGAAACGGCATCGATCCCTTCGGCACCGCCCCATTTTTTTCTTGCCGAATTCCTGTGCGCGAACTGGTCTTTCAGCGAGAAAATCAGTTTCAGACCGTGCTTGTCGATCAGGTCGAGACCTTCCTGTACGTTTTTAATGTCGTCTTTGTGATCGATATTGCCTCTCAATGTGAGACTGTTGTAAAGTTGCAGGCAGTTGAACCCGGCGTCTTTCAGGCGTTTATAGTTCGTTTCGTCGGCGAAACCAAAAACGCCGAGCGGCATGAACGGTTTGCCGTCGACGATCGCTCGTCCGTATTCGTCGATGGTGCAAGCGTTCTTCGGCGGCGCCGTTGCCGGGAGCGCCGTTAGAAGGAACGTTTCCGTACCGACCACGACTTTTTTGTCCATATCGGCAATTTTCACGGCAATTTCAACGGGCCCCGATTCCATTTTTCCGGCGTCTCCTTGAACATCGAGTCCGTTCGGCTTCAGGAGGAGATCGTGGCTCTTTCCGCCGTTGGTAATCGTTGCAACAATCCGACTGTTTTTCGGCACGGAATCTTCGACACGCAACGCAAACTTTCCGTTTTCACCGAAGAACGTCAATCGGTCGGGCCGAGTCAGCACGGCGGCGACCGGAAACGTCGTTTGGCGAACCTCAACGTCGTCGAACCAGATTTTGCCAACGACTTTCTGGCGAAGATAAAATTTCAAACTGGTTCGCCGTTCCGTCACGTCCTCCGGTGTTTTGAACGTCAGATTGATCTGCTGCCAATCGGCACCGATTTTGTTCGTCGAATAATAGCCGCCTCCGCCGATCCATTTTCCGTCTTTCGAATACTCGACGCATATCGCCCCGAAGTTCTTTCCGTCGCCGGCCGCCTTGAGATTTTCGCCCCGAATCCAAGCGGAGACGGTATACGGCTTCTCCGGCTGAAGATTTTCGAGTGGAAAGGAGCAGAGGGGATAAGCGTTCGGATCGGTCCGTTCGTAGAACAGTGCCGCCGTTCCGTTTTGTCCTTCGCCGGGAGCAATGCGGTATCCGGCAGGATATTTTCGGGCGGCGTCCTC
>Ga0099364_10007747_pt1 | contig 15263 bp, 14 predicted proteins | sample TergutTh196P3_FD_73070 | JGI IMG/M metagenome (GOLD analysis project Ga0099364, IMG submission 73070) | Microcerotermes parvus P3 segment gut microbial communities from Pointe-Noire, Republic of the Congo - Th196 P3 | ecosystem: Host-associated > Arthropoda: Insects > Digestive system > Gut ... | reverse complement strand
GGGCAAAACGGGGTGCGCATGGACGCAAGCGGCGATGGACTGGCGCTCTTTTTTGCTCAGTTCGGCGACTTTACGGAAGGATAAATGTTCCGGGATAATGGCTTTTGACAGGCGGTCGGGTAGAAACTGGGCAATTAAATTGCGGACGTACAATTTTCCGTTAGAAGGAGCGTGCATCTGTTCAATGATGTTTTGGGAAGGCAGGAAGTTAATCGTGATGACGTCTCCTTTTTCCCAAAAACAGGATGCTTGGAGTGCGGCAGGGCCACTGATGCCTTTGTGGGTAAACAATAGCGGTTCAGCGATGACTTTGCTCTTTTCTTTGACCTGGAGTTGAATCTCTAAACTGATACCTTGCAGATTCATCAGCGGAGAATCCGGTGAAAGAAGAAAGCCTGTAAGCGCCGGTCGTAACGGGATAATCTGATGTCCGAATTGTGTAGCAAGGATATACCCAAAGTCGGTAGCTCCGATTTGAGGCCAAGCCAATCCGCCGGTAGCTATTAACAGGCTGGCAGATTCATAGAGGTTATCGCCGCAAGTCACAGAGAAATGCGCTCCCCCATAAGCACCTTTTTGCGTGCGCACCTGCTTAACGGTCGTATTGAAAGCAAACCGCGCGCCTGCATTTTCAGCCTTTTGAACAAGTTGTGCGACGAGTTCGCCAGCGCTGTTTTTACAGAAAATCCGTCCGTATTCCCGCTCTTCCGTTTGTATACCCATCTCGTTCAGCATCCGAAGCGCTGACCGGGATGAAAAATGCTTCAGTGCATATTTGCAGAAAGCGCTGTCGGCGCCGAAATAATCGGACGTCGAAATGTGCCGGTTGGTTGCGTTGCATTTGCCGCCTCCTGAGATGCGTATTTTTTTTCCGGCCTCGCTTGCATGGTCAATAACCAACACCTTACGATTTCTTTCGGACGCACCTATTGCTGCCGACAACCCTGAGGCTCCGGCGCCTATAATAATCGCGTCATAAACCACTTATTTGTAATTTTTACGGAGCGAAGTGGCGGTTTCGGTCGGAAAATCTTTAGGAACAGGCTGCGTTACTTTTCCGGTAGCCGCCCATTCGGCACCGCGCAGTAGCGTTACCTGAAAACCGACGCATTGCATCGCTACATTGTCTTCCAACGTATTGCCGGCATGACCGAGCGTCGTATGAAAAATACGGGCTTTGCCATAATCAACCGTAAACATCGTCATCTCGTCGCGTCCCGAACCGCCGGTCTTGGGGTCTGAATTAGCCCAATATAACACATTTTTCACGATACCCGGTCCGCGCATGCGGTCGTATAACTCATCTTTTGTATGTAGCCACTTAGCCGGTAATCCTTTGGTTATCGGGTGTTTTGCGTCAAAAACTTGAACCGTAAATTCATGCTGCGCGCCATGCGAGCCGCCGGAGCCGGGCGATTCGTCATAGACTAACTTATTATCTTTCAGATAGATATAAGGTCCGTCCGTTTCATTACGTCCTTCCCATCCGCCGTATCCTAACATTTTGTTGAACTCCTTCCATGCTCGGAACGCATTATCGGCAGCATGGTAGATTACAACGCCTCCGCCTTTACGGACATATTCCATGAAAGCATTGTCGGTCGCTTCAGACCAACGGTCGCCGTTATAATCGAGGATCACTAATTGATAGGCTGAAAAATTCGGCTGAAAGCTACTCATATCGCCTCCTTTCGAGGGCGACTTGGCAATATCTACGGTAAATAACGTCGAGTTTTCCAGAATCTGCTGGATAGCGAGATGGCTCACCTCCCATTTGTGGTTATTCTGACCTGTCACAATCAGCGTTTTGATAGGTTTTTTCTGTGCGAAACCCATCGCAGATACGAAAAATACCGCGACCAAAACGATCCATATTTTTTTTATCATTTCCTATATATTATATATGTATCATTTTTCAAAGGCTGCATCGAAAGCAATCGTCGACGGTTTGAAGTCAATATTCTTCACAAAGCGAAGCGATTCGGCGGCGCCATGTTCACGATCCATTCCGTTATCTTCCCATTCGACAGAAAGCGGACCCTGATAATTTATCCGGTTCAGAGCGCGTATGATCTCTTCAAAATTGATTTTTCCGTGTCCCATACTGCGAAAATCCCAGAAACGGTCGCGGTGTCCAAACGGCAAATGACCTCCAAACACGCCTGCGCGGGTAGGTACATCCGACCACCATACATCTTTCATGTGCACATGGAAAATCCTTTCGGCAAACGCATCTAAGAAAGCGACATAATCCACGCCCTGGTAACCCAAATGGCTTGGGTCGTAATTGAAGCCAAAAGCGGGGTGATAATCAAGCGCTTCCAACATCGTCTGCGTTGATGAAATATCAAATGCAATCTCTGTGGGATGCACTTCGAGTGCAAACCGCAAGCCGTTTGCTTGATACGCATCTAAAATCGGTTTAAACCGGTCGGCTACTTCTTTAAAACCGGCGGCAATGTCTCCGGGATTAGCCGGCGGGAAAGAGTAAAGCAAATGCCATATCGGGCTGCCGGTAAATCCAATGACGGTATTTACGCCTAACATTTTCGCTGCCTCTCCTGTGCGGATCATTTCTTCGGTCGCCCTCTGGCGCACGCCGTCGGGGTCGCCGTCGCCCCACAAACGGGCGGGTAGAATGGATTTGTGACGTCCGTCAATCCGGTCGCATACGCATTGTCCTACCGTATGGTTGGAAATGGCGTACAGTTCAAGCCCGTATTCCGCCAACTTAGCTTTAACGCCGTCGCAATACGCCTGATTCAGTTTCTCAATGTCTAAATGATTTTCGGTACATGACAATTCCAAACCGTCGTATCCAAACGCTTTCGCCTTAGAACATAACGTGTCTAAAGGCATATCTCCCCACTGTGCTGTGAACAAAGTTACTTTTCGTGCCATAGTATTTTTATTTTTTTATTAATAATGAGCCACAAAGATAATGCTTGTTTGTCTACCAAACAAAAAAAAACGGTTTTTTTTTGCTTGATAGGAGATGTATTCTTCGATAGCACGTATTGAACATCCTGTTAGGGATGTCCTGAGTCTGGTAAATGCGATGTTACGCTCGGTAACATGTATTAAACATCCCGTAGGGATGTTACGCTCGGTAGAACAGCATAATGCCACAACGCTTCGCATGCCGTAGGTATGCGTCCTAAATATGGTTGCATACCTACGGCATGCAAAGAAAGGGGAATCGTCATTTCTACCGAGCGAGGCATCCCTAACGGGATGCGGGGATTGATACGGTTTGTTTTGAGGGGATTCCCGCCTACGCGGGAATCTCCTATTCCGTTTTTCTGGATTGCTTCGTACCTCGCAATGACGGGTACGTGTTGACGGGTACGTGTTGACGGGTACGTGTTGACGGTACGCGTTGACGTTATCGTGTACCGTCATTGCGAGCTTGCGAAGCAATCCAGACGAGACTGAATCCAAACGCATTACGAAAACTTGTCATAGGTATCTACCAATTACGGATTCACACCCTCCTTTATTGCCTTGATATGCGCTGGCGTTGTGCCACAACAGCCGCCTATGATGGTTGCGCCGGCTTGGATGATTTGCGGGATTAAATCCTTCATCTGCTCAGGGGTTTCGGGATAGACCGTTTCGTTGTTTCTGATTTCGGGCAATCCGGCATTGGCATGAACTAAAATTGGAATGTCTGGAACTGCTTCCCGCATCTGGGCAACAATATGGATCATGTTCTTCAGTCCGTTGCCGCAGTTCGTACCTATGACGTCGGCGCCGGCATTGACGCAAGCGATGGCAGCTTCGGCAGGCGATACGCCCATCATCGTGCGGTATTCGTTTTCGCCGATAGGATCGAAAGTGAATGTACAGATCACTTCCAATGCCGTATTTTCTTTTGCGGCGCGAATGGCAGACATGGCTTCATCTATATCGCTCATCGTTTCGATGCAAACGGCATCTGCGCCGCCTTTTTCCAAAGCGACGGCTTGCGTTTTGAATGCCTCATAGAGTTCTTCTTCCGTCACATCGCCTAAAAGAAGCATTTTGCCGGTAGGACCCACCGAACCAATAACCCACCGGTCGTCGTCTGCCATTTCCCGCGACAGGCGTGCAGCAGTCTCGTTGATTTCCGCTACTTTATCAGCCAATCCGTAGTATTGGAGTTTGAAAGAGGTACCGCCAAAACTGTTGGTCTCAATCATATCAGCGCCGGCTTCTATATAACTACGTGCGATATCCTGCACGTCATTGGGATGGCTCAAGTTCCAAGCCTCAGGACATTCTCCGGCTTGCAGTCCTTTTTGTTGCAGGAAAGTACCCCATGCTCCGTCGGAGACAAGTATTTTCCCTGTTTTTAATACAGCTGTAATCGTGGTTCTGCGCATATTTTTTTATTTATAAATGATAATAGGAATACAAAGATAGCGTATAAAAAGAACAGAAAGAAATAAAAAAAAGAGTTTTTTGTAATTGCGCTTTGAAAAGTACTTTTTTTCGTGTAACTTTGCCGTCTGTTTCACTCTTAATACAATAACAAAATGACAAAAAATCAAAATTTACTTCAATGGGTACAAGAATGGGCTGATTGGTGCCAACCAACGAGCGTTTATTGGTGTGACGGCTCGGAAGCCGAGAATCAACGTCTACTTGACGAAATGGTAGCGTGCGGAATGGGTGTTAAATTGAACGAATCTAAACGTCCTAATTCGTACTATTTTCAGTCAGACCCAAGCGATGTAGCCCGTGTAGAAGATCGTACCTTCATCTGCTCGAAGACAAAGGACGAAGCAGGCCCTACCAACAATTGGGCTGATCCCGCCGAGATGAAGGAAATCATGCGCGACCTGTTCAAAGGATGTATGTCTGGACGTACCATGTATGTGATACCATTCAGTATGGGACCGTTAGGTTCAAACATTGCCCATATTGGCGTTGAAATCACCGATTCGCCATACGTAGTCGTCAATATGCGTATCATGACGCGCATGGGACAAAAAGTATTGGATGTGCTGGGTGAAAGCGGAGAGTTCATCCCCTGCGTTCACTCTATTGGCGCTCCTTTAGCGCCCGGACAAGCGGACGTCAAATGGCCCTGCGCTCCGATTGAAAAGAAATATATCACCCATTTCCCCGAAACGAATGAAATATGGTCGTTTGGTTCGGGTTATGGCGGAAACGCGCTGTTAGGCAAGAAATGTCTGGCGTTGCGCATCGCTTCTACAATGGCAAAACGTCAGGGCTGGTTAGCCGAACACATGCTGATACTTGGTCTCACAAGCCCCAAAGGCGAAAAGAAATATATCACCGCCGCGTTCCCGAGCGCTTGCGGCAAAACAAACCTCGCGATGTTGATTCCGACTATTCCGGGCTGGAAGGTAGAATGTGTAGGCGTCGACATCGCCTGGATGAAATTTGGCGCCGACGGACGGCTATATGCTATCAACCCTGAAGCAGGTTTCTTTGGCGTAGCGCCCTTCACCTCGATGGATACCAATCCTAATGCGATGATGAGCCTCGATGCAAACTGCATTTTCACTAACGTAGGATTGACGCCCGACGGCGATGTTTGGTGGGAAGGTATCGGTACTGAATGTCCCGCCGGAACTATCAATTGGAAGAACAAGGTACATGACCCCGCATCGGGTGAGACATGCGCCCATGCCAATGCGCGCTTCACGGCGCCCGCGAGCCAGTGTCCCGCTATTGACAAAGAATGGGAGAATCCCGCCGGCGTGCCTATCTCTGCGTTCCTCTTTGGCGGTCGTCGTCCTAATACCGTACCGCTTGTGCATGAAGCCACAAGTTGGAACCACGGCGTATTCATGGGGTCTATCGGCGGCTCGGAAGTAACGGCTGCCGCTCTCGGCTTGAAAGCCGGCGTTCGTCGCGACCCGTTTGCCATGCTTCCGTTCTGCGGATATAATATGGGCGACTATTTTGAACATTGGATTACAATGGGTCAAAAAGAAGGCGCTCAATTGCCGAAGATTTTTTACGTAAACTGGTTCCGTAAGGATGAAAACGGCAAATTCCTGTGGCCCGGCTACGGCGACAACAGTCGCGTATTAGCCTATATCTTCGACCGTTGCAACGGCGAGGGTGAAACGGTTGAGACAGCTATCGGCAAAGTACCCGCCCCAAATGTCATCTCCATTGATGGCTTAGCCGGCATGGACGAAGCAAAAATGGCGAAAGTTCTCGAAGTGAATGACGACGATTGGAAAGCGGAGGTCGCACTGATAGAAGAACATTATGCCCGTTTCGGCGACTATCTGCCGGAAGAGCTGAACGCCGAACTGAACGGACTCAAAGAACGCTTAGGCATGTAACTTTGTTGAACCCCTAAAAAAAAGCCACAGAGATTTTGTGGCTTTTTTTTGATATGCTAAATTTTATGACCATGAACAGAAAAGAAAACTTTCAGCCCGATTATACAAACATTTTGAAAGTGTTGTATAATCAACGCCCCGATTACTTACCCCTCTACGAACATCATATTGATGCTCCGTTTATATCGAAATGTACGGGGGAAACGTTGGAAATCGTCTCGAACAAACCGTCGGAATTAGAAGACTATTACAGCAAAGTCATTCACTTTTGGAAACAGAACGGCTATGACGCATTCGACTATGAAGCGGCTATTTGCGACATCATACCCGGACATGGCGCTATCATGGGCGGTATGTTAGGACCGATTCAAACCCGCGCTGATTTTGAAAAATATCCTTTCGGCGACGTACCGAAGATTTTCTGGGAGACTTACACGCCTCGCTTGGAGGCTATCCGCAAAGTGATGCCGCCGGGTATGAAAGCCTACGGCGGTTGTGGATACGGGATTTTTGAAGCCTCACAAGATTTAGTCGGCTATGAAAGTCTTTGCCTGATGCAATATTTAGACCCCGATTTATTTGCCGATCTGTTTGCCCGCATTGGCGACTTATTTGTGGAACTATGGTCGAAAATGGTTCGTGAATACGGTGATATTTTTGTTTTTCACCGGATGGGCGACGATTTAGGACATAAAACGGCTACGATGCTCGAACCCGATACGATACGAACGTTCATTCTTCCGCAACAAAAACGGGTGATAGACATCGTCCATGCCGCAGGTAAAAAATTCCTTTTACACTGTTGCGGTAATATCTTCGACATCATGCCTGATATTTTAGCCTGCGGCATTGACGCCAAACACTCGAATGAAGACCAGATAAGCCCGTTTGATAGATGGATTGAACGTTATGCCGACCAAATCGGACTGTTTGGCGGCTTCGACATGAACCTCCTGATTTTAAATCCATACGATATCGTTTTTGAAAAAATAATGGAAGAAGGCGCCCGATTCCGCAACGCTGCGAAAGGTTACGGCTTAGGCTCCGGCAATTCTATCCCCGACTACATGAGCATCGAAGGCTTCAACGCCATGATTGACGCCGTCTTCGAAATCAGACGAAAAGAAAAATAACGGGATATGAACATTTTGGAAAAAAAATAGCCACTGCAGGAGTGGCTTTCCTATTCGAGAAATTCAAATAGGGGGGCATTTGGATGGCAAAAATAAAGCGTTTATTTTTTATATGCAAATTTAAGGGAAAATTTTTACCAATCTCCCAAATGCTGCGCTACATGTTACTTCCCATAGCATTGCGATTGTTTTCTACTAACAGGTAAAATAGATGGGATCGGTCAGTTTCTTCATTCTCACAAATTCCGAACGGATTTTTTGAACGAGCTGCCGGTCAATTTCAAGTTCTTGTGCATAACGGTCGAATTGATTTACGGCGTCTATTACGTTCTCAATGAGCGATTTATAATTCTGGATATCGTTATTCAAAGCAATGGATTCCAAATCGGCGCTCGTGATGTCTTCGTTTTTTCCGTTTACAGTCAATGAATGACGATTGATATATGAAGGCGCTCCAAGGTCTACACTGAAAGTTAGATCATACGCAGGCGACAATCGCCAAGCGCCATCGGGCGTCATGCAGAAAGCAAAATTTTTGGAGTGGTCGTCTACATTTCGGGATACGATATTGAAAACCATCCGTAAGTACTGTTGCTTCATATCCTCGAATGGCAGGTTCAGGTTGCGAATGACCGTAAAAATATCTTCATAACTGTCACCGAGCGGCGACATGGCCGCGAATGTCTGGACATGTATCCGTTCATTTACTGCGCGGTCGAAACGGCGGGTGAGAAAATGCGTCACCCCTCCATACATGCGTAATTCGGAAGGCATCATGCTGATCCCCGCATCTAACGCCATCCGGTAATAAATATATTCAAGTTTGGCGTAGGGGTAGACAGCGTTATCGTCGTATTTAAGGATGAAATGTTCAAATCCTTCGGGAATAGTCCCTTGCCCTGAAATAACCTCCCCTGTTGCAGGATGAACTGCGATGATTGCTTTTGGGCGTTTGCCGCCGGGTGAAAAACTGATTTTGATTAAGTCGTGCCACAAAATGGAGTTTTCTTTGCTTAAAGTAACTTTTGACTGTTCGTTAAGTATCTGTTTTGCAAATTCATATAAGCGGTTTACGTCAACGGAAAATGAGGAGGTACTGCCTAACTCGTATGCAGGTTCGTATACAAGCGCCCCCATAGCTCGACTTCCAATAAACGAAAGATGGTCTATGGGCGTTGTTTTTTTTGTAGAAATACGGTTTTGATGAAGCCAAACCTTAAACAGAGAATTACCCCATTTGTCAGGCAGTGAATCAGCTATTGCAGGGGGTAGTCCCTGGTATAACTTTTCCTTATTCCCTGCCCATGGCATTTGTTTTTGACTGCGGGGTGCATGGATGGACATGGTAAAAGGGGCAATATCCAACCCCTTTCCTAAAAAATCAGGGTCGTATTCAAAAACGGCCGCGTTGTTTCTTTTATCCCATGCTAAATAGCCGACCGTCATGTCCCATAATGTCACCTTTACTGCGTTTGTTTCCATGTCTGTGATTTTTTGCTTTGCTTGTAGAATAAACGTCGCGGACTTTCGGGGAGTTCCGGCAACAGTTTTTCGATTTCTTCTAAATGGTCAATGGCTCGAAGCAATTTGATAAATGATGCCAGCGTTAAACCAGTTGATGATCCGTTCTCAAAAGAACTGATTGTAAATACGCTTTTACCCGATTTTGAAGCCACTTCTTTTTGGGTATACCCCATCCTTTTACGGTAATCGCTAAATCGCTCACCTAATCCCCGGATAATCTCACTGCCCGATTTTTCATAAATTTTATCATACATGACCATCAAATTTTTTGCAAATATAGATATTTCTATAATATCTGCAAAATATTTTCAATATTATAGATATATCTATACCATCCTCCTGAAAAAATAAACCGGAACGGCGAGCAGTAAGAGGGCTACTACAAATGCCCAGACGTTTGCTGTGCGCCATTCGGCTGTGAGCGTATAGTCATCTGCCAAAAATTTTAACATGTTAACGTTCCAAACCAAGGCGTCGTTGTTTTGCATCTCGGCATTGGTCGTAATGATTTTTCCGGGGAACGACAATTCGTATTGTATGCTGTAATTCAACAGTTCGTCGGTTACTTTTGTCCGCTCGTTCATCATTTCGTTCATTATTTTTTCATTTGCAGCATAGAGCATTGAGAAACGGCTTGTATGGAAATAATTGTCGAACAAAGGGCAAAGTTCGTCCGCATATTGTTTGATCAAAACGTCCTGTTTCTTTTTGTTGATGGAATATAGCGTATCTTTTGCGGCTAATAATTCCGGTCGAAAATCGGCTTCCGTAAACTGCATGATGATTTGAAAACATTCTTCGTACATACTCCGGTTATACCATTCCCAGAATTGCTCTTCTATATCGCCCAATATCTCTTTCAGTTCCATACCGGTCAGCCCCTTGTATGCCGAGAGGTCGCCTTGAAAATAAAAATTCCTCTCATCCCGATTTAAATAGTCTTCCATCGCTATTTGTCCCTTATCGCTGATTTCAGGATAAACAGCCGAAAAAGTATAATACGTATAAAACCAGCGGAAACGCTTTTTCAACGTTTCGTTTGCGACAGGAAAAATTTTATCCTGAAGCAAACCGGATGAAAGTTCATCAACGGAGCTGAACTTTTTTGTGATAACCCAGTTTTTCGTGTTTTTTAAAGATAGATATTCGTTCATGACCGTATCCGTCTGCACTATTTCCCAACCGGTAGTAAGGTCATACGGGAAAAGACAGGTGAAGGAATCGGCTTGAGCATAGATAGCCCGGCGACATGAACCGTCGCGTTCAATATATGAAGTTATCACATATTTTTTTGAGAAACAGGAGGTAAGCATAGCGCTTACCATCAGGTAAAAGATAATTTTATTCGCTTTCATTGTATCATATATTTATTGTGATTCTATTCGATTGATAAAAACGGAGACTAACCGCTCATTTCGCGCACGCTGCGTTTTTCTGCTCTTCAGTTTCCCTTCGATAATGTCCGTTATTTCCTCGCTACTAAAACTGTGTTGTCGGTTTTCTATCAGGGAACGCTGTTTCATTTCAGAAAAATTCTCCATTGGCAACCCAGGATACCTCAACGAATCATAAACCAACAGCCCAATGAGCGCCGAAGCCGCTACCCCCGACAAAATCCCGCCAATACGCATCACAAGATTTTTCCCTATCCCGCCATCTTTTAACGCCTGAATGTTCTCGGCATCAGCCGCAATTTGTTCCACTTGCCGCATAATCCTATCCGTCAGTTGTTCTTCCCCATCCAACACAGGCATTATTTTTCTCAATTTCCCCAGCACATAGCCGTACCTCAATTCTTTATCATCCATACCATCTAAACTCTAATAACTAAACTCTAAACTCTAATATCTCCCTAATACGTTTCCGTGCCAAATAAAGATTACTTTTTATCTTTGCACGCCCCATCCCCGTAATTTTTTCTACTTCTTCGAGTTCCAACCCTTCCAAGTCTCTGAGCGTAAAAATCAATCGCTGTTTAGGCGACAGATTGTCTGTCAGCTTAGTGATCCACTCTCTCAGATTCCGATTGATAACCGATTGCTCCGTATCCCATTCGTCTGACACCTCTATGTCCGACAGTTCGACGCTTGTTTTCGGATTACTCGGCTCCCGTTTCATGGCGCGAAGCCTGTCGTAACACAAATTGCAGGCAATTTTGTACAGCCATGTCGAAAAACGCATTTTTTCATCGTACCGGTGAATATGCTGCCAAACACGGATAAGCGTTTCCTGTACGATGTCTTTTGCGTCTTCTTCATCGCAAAGCAGCCGGAAAGCAAGCCGGAAAACGAAGGGTTGGCATGTTTCGACCAACTGCCTGAACGCCGTCGTATCATGCTCTTTACATCGTCCGATGAGGTTGTCTATTTTTTCCTGATTCATGCGTCAAAGATGATTATAATAATGATACGATGCAAACTTTGCCGGGTCGAATTTTTAATAGGGGAAGAAGGGGAAGAAGGAGGAAATGGGGGAAAAAGTCCCGTAGGGACGTAATAAATTGCGTACCTACGGCACGCTTAAAGAGGGTTTAAATCGTTTTCTTTCTACCGATATATAGTCCCTAACGGGACAGAGGGTTGCTGAGCTGTCGAAGCATTGAGATGGGAATATGAGTCAAATTTTAAAAACCTTCTTGGCGTTTTTGAAAAACAGCTTGTCTACGATTGTTCGGGGTAAATGCAAACCCGCTATTTCCTTCGGCGCAGTCTCGGATGTAAAATGATTGCATGGGATGATGTCGTCTGTCGCAATAAACTGCCATTGTTGTAACCATGTATCTTTCAAACTCTTATATTGGTCTTCTCTTCTGTCGGGATTCGTTTGCGAGAGACCTATGTCCGAGCCGTATAAAATGCGGTCTTGGTAAGTCGTCAGGAAAGACTTTACCTTCTCGCGGTTGTTGGATGCATGTAGTTGCAAATAAACCATACGCGCCGACAAGTCGACGTAAAAGTTTGGATAGGCGTCAAAACGTTTTGCCACCTCATCCAGATTCCATTCTAAGCTGCCGATATGAGCGCCTACGAATACCAATTCAGGATATCGTTCCAATAAATGATCGCGGGCAGTGATCTGTGCTTCATACGAGGGTTTCTCCGGAAATTGATACATGTGATATTGTGGATTTTGCCGGTAATAGTTCAAATCCCCTTTGATCGTCATTTGATTATATGGCATCCAGCAGTTCTTTGGTTCGCCTAAATGTGCGGTCAAGGGTATACGATGTTTTTCGAGATAGGCGAAGACCGGAGCAAAAGCAGGATGGTCGGCCATCACATAATTACCCTGTTCGTCCTGCAGTACCATGCCGATGTTTTTCCAAATCTTTATCCCTTTGGCTCCCAAGTTCATACATTTATCAATACGGGCTATGGTCTGTTCGGCAAAATGTTCCTTCCCAAAGTCGTCCACTGAAAAGGTTCCTAAGAAGTCTAACATCACCGGATGTTTCTCCCGCAGGGATACAACGATGTCAAGTTGTGTATCAATAGACTTGCCACCATCCACATTGACAGATAGAAGGTGCATCCCGATCGAATCGGCATATTTCAAATAGGCTTCGTCGAGCATGTCATAATGAAAATGAACATCCGCCTTGGGCGCTGCTTCAAAATCGGCTGTAGTATAATAGTTTTCCCTGCAACCGGCTAACGCCTTGCTCAAACCAAATAACGCAGCATAACCGGCGCTTTTTTTCAGAAAGATTCTTCTGTTCATAATCCTACTTTTTAAATACAGAGAAACAGAACTAAAGACGAAAAGTAAATGTGTTAGACCGTAGCCCAATAGAGAGGAACTTTTTTAGTCTTTAGCGCTGTTTGCTACTGTTTTTTTAAAGGCGAAGAGTAAAACGACCAAGTTAAGAGGAACTCTTTTAGCCTTTAAATTTTTGCTTAATTATCACTATATAAACATTTTAATATCATATCCTTGCTCAGAACGCAATCTTTTGATTTTGTAATCGTAAAGCCTGCTTGAGTGAGTATTTTTTCTAACGTCAATAACTGACCGTGCATTCGTTTCAGGAAGATCAGTTGCAGGTCGGCGATACTGCTCGTTGAAACGCGCTGTGACTTTTCTCTGATATTACAGAAAATAAACTTGTTATCAGCGAAGACGCCTAATATTTTTTGCTCCGAAATCGTATCGTCGTATTGATAGATGATATTATCGGGATGAACCATGTAGTTTTTCTCCAATTTTGAGATAGGTTCCCGGGCAAAAAACACTTTATACTTGGAGTTCGGACGGATATAGTATGGATTAACCCTGACGATTCCTTCGACGTCGCTTTCCTTTTTTCTGTATAACACTTCGGTTGCTTCGGGATTGGCTGTGGTCATATCTCCCGAATACACAAATGATTTCCCATCGTTGTAATAGTCGCTGTTCCATCCGATTTTTGAACCATGAATGTCAATCATGGATAAATCCAAATCATTGGCGCCATCTGCGCCTTTCCAATAGATGCCGATGACGGCGTCGTCTTTCAGTTCCACATACGAATACAGCGGTATCTCACCCATAAAACTCTTTTCGGAAGCAGGCGCTAAAAGTGTCAAATTATCGGGTAATGTGATTTCACACCGGTTTTTTGCAATGGATTGGATAAGCGAGCGGTAAATGATGTCGAATACTTTTTGCAAATAGTCGGTATGATCAGCATCTCGATTGTTTTCAAAAGGCGTTTGTATCCACAATTTTCCGTTGCGTATCATGTACGGTTTAATCGTCGTGTCATTAAAGAGATTTTGCCGGATAGCATTTAAAATGCCTATTTTCTTGAAGTTGTTGAGTTCCTCCACCTTTTTTTCGATCACTGAGACGTCTTTCTGCTCCGACAGCACATTCGACCAAAATGCAGGGATGAAGGGTTTGTGATTTTTGTTTGCTAACTTCCTGATTTTATTGACGTTACGTTTGTTCAACGGATTGCTTTTGAACGAGATGAAAATATCTTTGAAACGGAAAAACACCTCCGATAACTTTTCTGCCAATTCGACGGGAATAATCACATGCGATTCCGAAATACCTTTTAAGGTTGCTTTATCTTTGATTAATAGCGTTTTACCTGTCGCTTTGTAAATCAAGACGCGCAGAATATCCTCCGTTTTGGCTGGGTATATCTCTTTTCTGACACAAATCATGCACAGCGCTTCCCTATTTTTGATGTTACCGATGATGAAATCATTGTCGAGTACCGTCAAAATATTCTCAATCGTTGCCTGCGACAAGGCGACGCCTGCATACAACATGTTCCGGCATCTTTCCGTAACTTCATTCACCGATATGACATCAATAATGATCGTATGCGAAAGGTCTATCGGCGTATCGTTTACAATAAACGGCTTGCCTTGAAAATTCGTTCCGTAGGTTGACTGATAATGTAAAATCCGGTCAATCAGCAATTCCAAACGTATTTTCCCTGTAACATCTTCAATAGCTTTGTAAAACGTTACGTTTGGGTTCAGTTTCTTCTTACTGACATATTCAAGAACAACTTCAATATCAGTATAGGGATTACATACCACACCCATTTTCAACAATTCGTTGATATAGTAATCCCTACAAGGCTTTTCTTCTGACAAGGCCTTATTGAAAAGTCGTAGCACTGCCAATTTTTGATTTCTATTCATCATTTCCGAATAATTTTCGGATGCAAATGTAGGAAAAATTTATTTACGTTTCAATGGTTTTTTCATCAAAGTTAAACGTGATGTTTTTGAACTGCAATAAAAAATCCATTCCTATCACGCCATCGGCTAAAAGTATAATTCATATCATCAATGTATTTTCGTCGATACGGTCTAATCTAATACCGCCCGTATATACAATTGTTGAATAGTAAGGTTTCAGTTCGAGATCCTTTTCTACCACCTTCATGTGGTCTTTGTGTTTATACAACAATATCGCTTCTTTCAGATGCGGGGTCGGGTCAAAGACCGGGTTCTCCAAAAGAACAAATTTATCGGGATACTCTTTTTTTATCGTCTCCCATGAGGCTAGTCTTGGTTTCATTTTCCTATTCTTTTAATATCCAACTCCAAACGTTTATCAATCACGGTGCAAATGTAATAAAAAAATGAACGCTCACAACATTTTTTTCAATTCGTCAGCCCTCTTTTAGCCTTTAAATCTTTGCTTAATTATCTTCTAACAAAGCTTTACTAAAAAGTTGAAGTACACCCAATTTTTGATTTTTAGTCATCATTTCCGAATTATTTTCGACTGCAAATGTACGAAAAATAATTTATGAAAAAGTAAAAATGTCGTTCATATCTATCAGATGTCCGTT
>Ga0099364_10007746_pt1 | contig 15264 bp, 10 predicted proteins | sample TergutTh196P3_FD_73070 | JGI IMG/M metagenome (GOLD analysis project Ga0099364, IMG submission 73070) | Microcerotermes parvus P3 segment gut microbial communities from Pointe-Noire, Republic of the Congo - Th196 P3 | ecosystem: Host-associated > Arthropoda: Insects > Digestive system > Gut ... | reverse complement strand
GTGGATCGGCGGCGGCGCGATCATCGCGCCCGGCGTTACAATCGGCAAGGGCAGCGTGATCGGCGCGGGCAGCGTGGTAACGAAAAACATACCGGCCAATGTGATAGCCGTCGGCAATCCATGCAAAGTGTCGCGAGAGATCACAGAACGCGACAGGGAATATTACTATAAAGATTTACGCTTCGATCAGGTTAAGTGGTGATGTTAAGCTGTTTGAATCAGCATAAAATTATCGTGGTCTGTCATCCGCCCATGCGTTCATGCTGGGTTCTGCCGGTTATTGATTGTAACTGGGCCGCAACGATTTTTGAAGAACCTCCTGAGAAAGACATCGTAAAATGGAAGAGGTTTTCTAAGAAAGATGATTATTCGTTCGGTGCTCTAAGCGGCGGTATGGGAAGGATTTTGCCAACAAACAACCGTCTTTCATAAAGGAGTTTACGGAAAAGTACAGCCCTATGGCAACGGACATTTACGGGAAGCTGCTTGAACACGCCCGGGAAAAGGGCGAGTTGCATGAAGGTATCAATGTGCCGCTCACGTCATCGTTCATCAACGCCCTCGTCAATCAAACAACCGTCGGCATAATCAGACAGGGGCTTCCGAAAGAACAGCGAAATTTCGTCATTGTGGAATTACTGGGTTTTATTAAACGCGCGGTTGCGAAACCTCGTGAAAATCCATAGTGAGCGTTAACGCGGGCAATCGCGCAGGTTATATCGTGATTGTAAGGTTATTGATCCCGAACGTCTCACAGTATTCCATTTTTTTAACAGCGCCCGCAACCATTTTCAATCCGAGGAAATCCATGTTGCGCAGCGCTTCGCCGTATGTTTCCCGGGGTATGTTTACAGCGCGCAGGATATTATCCATAAATATAAATCCAACGATCCCGATCAATACGCAAAAAAATAAATTGGAAATATAGACTGCCGAGACCATTTTTTTAGCGCCGTCATAATCATTTGAGCTCAAGTATTTGGAACAGACGACCGTACAACTGACTTCATACAGCGCGCCCAGCGCATTGTATACGAAGGTGAACGGAATCAACAAGCTTATTGTGCCCAGGGCGGCCGGGCCAAGCTGATTTCCGGCCATAACGGAGCTGACTAATTGCACGGAAGCCCGGATAAAAATTGAAATAACGGTTGTAAAAAAACCTTCCTATATAACCTGTTAATAAATAAACTGCTGTTATGCAGGTTGTTCAATTTATCGCCTCAATTTCTGCAATTTGTTACTCTAAATACTTTTAGAGCGTCTGCTTGCGAGGGATAAGTTTCCAGCAAATTTTCAAAGCCTGTCATAACGATAATCTCCCACATCGCGGGCTGAATACCGGTTACAATCATCCTGCTGTTCGCATTATGAAAGCATTTCGTTCATCTTAGCCTCGACCGCGCGGCAGCTTATTTCAAGCGCATCGAGACCGGCGTGAAGTTTCCGTCCGGCTTCGGAGGCAAACTCCTCGTCTTTGAGCGACGACAAATTGATCCTTACGTTTAAAGCCGCCGCCTTGCCCGCCGCCTCCGCCATGAGAGCCGCGCTCCCCGCGTCGCTTGCCGTATTCGGGTTGCCCAGTTCGGCGGCTTTCAAGGCGAGGGACGCCGCATTCGCGCATAAGCCGAGCGTCTCCAGCGGAACTTCCGTTATACGCTTCGCGGCGGCGGACATGGCGTCCAGTCTCGCAGATTTTTCGATATCCGTGCTCTTAGGCAGTTTCAATGCCGCCATAAACGAATTGAACGCATCCGCATCCTCGGTCATCAATTCGAGAAAGCGGCCTCTCAGGCGTTCGCTCTCTTTCATTACTTCGCCCATTTGCTCCCAGTTGTCCCGATATTTTTCACTGCCGATCGTTAGTGACGCTACCATCGAAACCAAAGCCGCGCCCAGCGCTCCGGCAAGACCAGCCGCGCTTCCGCCGCCCGGAGCGGGCGAATCGCTCGCCAATTCATCCAGGAACGCTTTCAATGTTTCTTCTTCAAACACCATATTCATCATCCTTATCGCCGCTATTTTTCCGTTATTCAAATTTTCGCGTTTATTTGACGCACTAAATCCGCAAGATAATCTTCATCCGCGACAAAAGGAAGCGTAATATGGCAGTCGTCGCGGCGCGCGTTGAACTCGTTCGCCGTCTCCATTGCGTGACCGTTGCGCGCCCACGCGCGGCGGGCAACTCCGCTTATGACGTCCCAGCTCATAGACGAGCGGATTATCGCGTCCGCCCTCTTGCTGCCATCCAGCACCAGGCCGAAACCGCCGTTTATCGCCTTGCCGGTTCCGACTCCCCCGCCGTTGTGGAGAGCTGCGAGGCTCATGCCTCGGGCGCAATTCCCCGCGAAGCAGTGGATTGCCATCTCCGCCATGATGTTGCCGCCGTCCTTTATGTTCGCCGTCTCGCGGAACGGGGAATCCGTGCCCGACACGTCGTGATGGTCGCGTCCGAGCATCACCGGGCCTATCTGTCCGCGCCGCACCATCTCGTTGAATTTTAGAGCTATCCGCACGCGCCCTTCCTCGTCCTGATAAAGTATCCGCGCCTGCGTGCCTACGACAAGATTATTCTTCTCGGCGTCGCGTATCCACGCCCAGTTGTCATGATCCTGAAAACGCCTCGACGGATCAATACAATCCATTGCTGCCTTGTCCGTTGCGTGCAGGTCAGCGGGATCCCCGGACAGACAGACCCAGCGGAACGGCCCGTAACCGTAATCGAACAGCAACGGCCCCATTATGTCCTCCACGTATGAGGGGAATATGAAACCATCGAAAGTGTCCCTGCCGTTTTTCGCGATCTCACGAACGCCGGAATCGAATACGGCCTTCATGAACGAGTTGCCGTAGTCGAAGAAGTAAGTTCCTTTTGCGGCGTGGGCTTTAATCAATTCGAAGTGTTCGCGGAGGCTTAAGTCGACCCTTCGGCGAAAATCCAAGGGATCCCTATTCAACAGGCGAGTACGCTCCTCAAATGAGGTTCCACTCGGACAATATCCCCCTTCATAGACGGCGTGGCAGGACGTCTGATCCGACAACAGATCGATATGTTTTCCATTCTCGAGAGCGTAACGAAGCAGGTCGACGACGTTTCCCCCGTATGCTATGGAGATAGCCTGTTTGGACGACATTGCCACGTCAGCCCACGAAAATGCTTCACCAAGGTCGTTCGTTCTCTTGCTCACCCAACCCTGCGAATATCTTGTTTCCACGCGCGACGGATCCACTTCGGCGATAATCGAAACCGCGCCTGCTATCTCCGCCGCCTTTGGCTGGGCTCCGCTCATGCCTCCGAGGCCTGACGATACAAATAATCTCCCGCCCAAAACATTTTCGGCGGATTCCCCGAATTTCATTCGCCCGGCGTTGAGCAGCGTATTGTAGGTGCCGTGGACTATCCCCTGAGGCCCGATGTACATCCAGCCGCCCGCCGTCATCTGGCCGTAGTTTGCCACGCCGAGCGCGGCGGCGCGCGCAAAACCCTCCGCCGTATCGAACGAACCGATCATCAAACCGTTGGTAAGTATAACGCGCGGCGCGTCGGGCCTGGAGGCGAAAACTCCCAAAGGATGACCGCTTTGAATCACCAGCGTCTGATCCTGCGTCAATATTTCAAGATATTTTTTGATAAGCAGATATTGCATCCAGTTCTGGCACACCTGACCGGTCTCGCCGTATGTGACCAGCTCGTAGGGATATAGAGCCACGTCGAAGTCCAGATTGTTGTCTATCATCACCTGAAAAGCGCGGCCCTCCACGCAGCGCCCCTTGTACTGGTCAATCGGCCGCCCCGTGATTTTCCCCGCGGGACGAAAACGATAGCCGTATATCCTTCCCAGCTCGCGATACTCGGCGAGAAACTCCGGGGTTATATCACTGTGAAATTTTTCCGGGATATAGCGAAGCGCGTTTTTGAGCGCGAGCACAATTTCGGACTCATTCAAAAGCTGCCCTCTGTTCGGCGCCCGCCTTATCCCCGGCTCGAATTCCTCCCTCTCCGGCAAACCGCTCGTAAAATCCAACCTCATCTCTAATATCCTACCGTCAGCATCAAGCATCCCCATATTCCCCTCCATTCACAACTCTCAATTCTCTTAATCCTCAGAAAAGCCCCGACACAACACCCGTATTGTCGATGTCAATATCACACGCAGCCGGACGCTTCGGCAGCCCCGGCATCGTCATAACGGCGCCTGTGATGGGTATGATGAAACCTGCCCCGGCCGCGAGTCTCACTTCCCTCACTGTCACTGCGAAGTCCTTTGGACGGCCCTTTATGTTTGGGTTGTCGGAGAGCGAAGATTGTGTTTTGGCGACGCAAATCAGAAAATCGTCACAGCCCAGTTTGTGTATAAGTTTCAAGTCGGATTTAGCCTTGTCGGTGAAGACCACATCTGACGCGCCGTAGATTTTTTTCGCGATTGTCGTGATTTTGTCCTCCGGCGGATCGGACGCGTCGTACAGATAGTGAAAGTCGTTCGGTTTACCACATGCCTCGACGACCGCGCGCGCAAGTTCGGTTCCTCCCTCGCCGCCTTTCGCCCAGATATCCGAACGCACCACCGGTACTCCTAATTCCGCGCATTTCTCAGTTATAAATATAAGCTCCTCGTCCGTGTCCGTGGGAAATGCGTTCAGCGCCACTACCACGGGCAAACCGTAAGAAAGCATATTTTCGACATGTTTTTCGAGATTCGGTATACCGGCCTCCAGGGCCGCAATGTCAACCTCGCCAAGACGATCCTTCGGAACTCCCCCATGCATTTTAAGCGCCCTTATCGTCGCGACGATGACAACGGCATTCGGCTTTAGCCTCGCAAGGCGACATTTTATGTCGAGGAATTTTTCCGCGCCGAGATCCGCCGCGAAGCCGGCCTCGGTAACAAAGTAGTCCGCGAGTTTGAGGCCGTATTTCGTGGCTGTCACGCTGTTACATCCGTGCGCGATATTAGCGAATGGTCCCCCATGCACAAAGGCGGGAACGTGTTCTATGGTCTGCACCAGGTTGGGCTTCATCGCGTCCTTAAGAAGCATAGCCATCGCGCCGTGTGCTTCGAGTTCGCGCGCTCTTACCGGTTTTCCGTCATAAGTATACGCAACGATGATGTCGGCAAGACGGCTTTTCAAATCGTCCAGATCAGACGCGAGACACAGTATCGCCATCACCTCCGACGCGACGGTAATATCGAAACCATCCTCGCGCAGCACTCCTTCAGCCTTATCTCCAAGGCCGATTATTATCTTGCGAAGCGCCCTGTCGTTCATATCCAACACCCGGCGAAAAATGACGCGCCTCGGATCAATCCCGAGTGGATTGTCCTGCTGCAACGAGTTGTCGATCATCGCTACCAGAAGGCTGTGAGCCGAGGTTACGGCGTGAAGATCACCCGTAAAATGTATGTTTATATCCTCCATCGGCAAAACCTGACTGTAACCGCCTCCGGCAGCGCCGCCCTTTATCCCGAATACAGGACCTAACGAAGGTTCACGCAACGCGAGCGTGACTTTTTTCCCCAGCAGCGCAAGCGCCTGGGCGAGCCCCACCGACGTGGTCGTCTTGCCCTCGCCCGCCGGCGTCGGAGTTATCGCGGTGACTAAAATCAATTTCCCGTCGGGATTATCCTTGATTCTCTCCCATAACTCACGCGTCACTTTCGCCTTGTACCTGCCGTAAAATTCCAGTTCATCCTCTGTAATTCCAAGTTTCGCCGCGACCTTCGTTATCGGTTGCAGCGCAGCCTCCCGCGCTATCTCTATGTCGGTTTTACGCACGTCCCCCATTACCTCCTTAATCCAGCAGATGCGTCTCAACTATTTGATCAACAGTGAACGCCCTCACCCTCAAACAGTGACGCACGACTTCCTCCAACGCGGCGAGAGGCACCGGGCCGACTATCTCGCTCTCCGCAATCCCAACTCCGAAATTATCGGCGAGCGACTTCACGAGTTCAAAGACAACAGGGATAGGCGTTTTTTCAAAATTCGTCAGATTCATGGAGACCTGTATCATCTCTCTGTCCTCCAACTCAAGCGCTATTGCGCGGCAATACCGCAGACCGCCGGTGGAAAATCGCATCCGCTTCGCTATCTCTTTACCGACCGACAAATCGGTCGTTCTCAAGTTCACGTTGAAAGCAATAAGCGGAAAACGAACGCCTGTCACAGTCGCTCCGGATTCGGGCACAAAGGTGAACGGCCCCTCGTCTGGACACCACGCCTCGTCTTTCATCTTATCCGGCAGGGCTTCGTACTGCCCCTTGCGAATGTCGACAAGATTGCGGCGCTCCGGTTTGAGAGCGGCATCCTCATAGTAATAAACCGGCACTCCGAGTTCTCCCATGAATTTCCCGTAGCGGCGCGCAATCCCGATAGCTTCATCCAAAGAGACGCCCCTTATCGGAACGAAAGGCGCCACATCAACCGCGCCCATTCGCGGATGACTGCCTCTGTGGACGCTCATATCAATAAGATCCACCGCCTTTTGCGACACTGCCATCGCACCGGAGAGAACCTCTTCAGGCGAACCTATCCACGAGAACACGCTGCGGTTATGATCCTGGTCGGAGTTCACTTCTATAACGACGACCCCCGGCACAGCGGAGAGAGCCTCGGCCATCACCGTAATTTTCCCCTTGTCTATTCCCTCGCTGACGTTGAGCTCACAGAGCATTATCTGTTTCATGTTAATACAATTCCTTTCAGCATCATTATTTTGTATTTATGAATTAATGAATATCCTCGAATTTTCGGCCGCTATCCTGCCGCCTTTTATAACCGTGATAACCGGATTCGCTTTGTAATGATACGCAATGTCTTCGTGCCGATTAAAATTCCAGATTTGTATATCCGCTTCCTTGCCCGGCTCTATGGAACCGATTTTGTCATCGCGCGCGAGGGCTTTTGCGCCTCCGATCGTGGCGGCTCGGATCGCCTGCTCGGACGTCATCCCGTGATTTCTGCAAGCGAGAATTATTATAAAGGGCATCGAAGTGCACCAGCATCCGGGACAGCAGTTCGTGGCTATTGAGAGTTCAAGCCCTTCTTCAATCATCGGAATCGGATCGAATGGTTTTGCGTGGCCAACGGCAAAATCTATCCCCGGAAGCGGCGTACCCACTGTGCCTGCCTCGGCGAGACGCCGCAGAGATAATCTTGGGTTGTAGTTGAGATGATCCGCCGAAACGGCTCCAAGTTCCGCCGCGACTTCCGCTCCGCCTATGTACGAATACCCGCCCTCGTGAAGCTTTGGTCTCATTCCGGCGTTCAAACCGGCCTCCAATATGGCGCGACAGTCCGACGCGGCGTAATATCCCTCGTCACACCACGCGTCACAGAACTCCGCCAGCCCCGACGATCCGACGAGAGGTATCATCTCATTTATCAGGAAGTCCATGTAGCGTTCTTTGCCCACGTCCTTCGGCCAACCGTGCCCGCCCAAAAATGTCGAAACCACGTTAATAGGCAGGCGGCTTTCGAGCAGCTTGTTTACCTCCAACTGTTTTAACTCCGTGTCTTTATCCAAGCCGTAGCCGCTCTTGCTCTCGACCGTCGTTGTGCCGGAAGCGATCATCTCGCGCACACGGGCGGCGCTCTCTTCGTAAAGCGTCTCAAGCGAATATTCCCTCGTCGGTTCGAGCGTCGTCAATATGCCCGTCTTTATCCCGCGCCTCTCTATTTCATCCTGGGAGATGCGTTCAATTTTCGCGAAATACTCCTCCACCCTCGTTCCGCCAAACACAACGTGCGTGTGGCTGTCCACAAAACCCGGCGCAACGACGCGGCCCGTCGCGTCGATTATTTTCGTTGAAGGCGATGCCAAAGGCGCGACTTCCCGCTCGTCGCCCACGGAAATAATTTTCCCATGACTCACCGCGATCCATCCGCCGCGTATAACCCCGATGAGATCCGCCGCGTTTTCCGCGCAGGTCAGAAGTTCGGCCGCGTTTTTAATAATTAATTCGGCGCTCTCCAAAATTAATCACCTCCGGTATCGCAATATCACGCTGAGTACAAGCTGTTACCAGCCGGTTCATTCATCAGCTGTTTTCCGGCATACCCGTCACAAGCGGATACGATCGCCGGAATGTTCCCAATTCATAAAAAATCTTGTCTCAGTCTGTCAGGCAAACCCCATTATCAAATAGTCATAAAACATAATATAACATGAAGAAATTGATTGGCAATCGAAAAACATCGTCATTACAATTCAATCCGAAATCAAAGCGGCCGGAATCGCGTAATCGATCCCGGCCGTTTATTCTTGCTTTTTTAATCTTTCGATCGCTGAGCAGCTTCGTTAAATCGCCATCTCCGCGGAAGGAATCTCCTCTCCGAGTTTTCGCATTGCTTCGGCGAGTATCCAGCGGATGGCGCGAGCGCCCTCCGGGGGTAACGGGCCTCTGTGAACCGGGAGTTTCGCTCCTCCAAACGCGCCGGTGTAAGTTCCTTCACGCTCCGCCCATGCCGTTATCGGAAAAACTACGTCGAAAGTTCCCTCGCATGAATTTGCCGCGAGCAGAACCTTCTTCATACCCTTTAACGCGTCATCCGCCAAACCGAAGTCACTCGGAAAGCAATCTATGAAGATAGCCGCTTTTGCGCCTTCCAGGACTTCCTGATGCGCGCGGATTGCCACGCCTGATTTGAGCAGTCCGTTAACGTTCGCTCCCAGATAGTAAAGGGTTTTCAGGTTTTCGGGGAAATTAGCAATGTCATTTCCCATTTCGACAGCCTTGGATAAACGCGTCATCTTCCGAACGAGGTCGGTGGTATTCAGTTTTTCTTTTCCTTTGGGAGTATCCGGGTCAAACGACGCGAGTAACGCGGCTGCGTCAATTCCGGCCCCGAAGCCTTTCGCCGTTACGGAAGCGTTCCCGGCTATAGCCTTAACCCCTGCGATTTCCTGATCTGTCAGAGAACTTCCTGTAAATATTGCCGTCTTACCCTTCAATACATCAGCCAGCTTCTCTATTCCCTCCGGCCATTCGATGGGTTTTCCGCCGGCCATCGGTTGGGTGAGGCGGTCTCTTGCAATGCTTTGAAAATGATAGCGACCGCGCAGGCATGTCAAACCCCGGTTTGGAGAGTTCAAAGAGCCTAAGTCCGTCGTTATTCTGGTGATTCTTGTACGTTCCTTGTCCATGTTCAACAACAATTCGCAGCCGATTGGGCAATGAGGGCAGGTCGTATCCACCGTCGTCATTCTGTTCTGATGAGGCAGACGCTCCACGCGACGCTCCAACAGGGCTCCAACGGGACAGACCTGAGAACAAATTCCGCAGAATGTGCAGTCGGAATTTTCCATGTCTTTATAAAACGGCGCAGCCACGACCGACTCGAATCCGCGCCTGGCGAAGTCGATGGCGTGTACTCCCGCTATCTCGTCGCATGCGCGGACGCATCGTCCACACAATACGCACTTGTCCATATTTCTAATGTAATAAAGGTTTACTTCTTCCTCTTGTTTTATGTGGGCTCCTGCCATGCGATCCGGGCAAACTTCAAGATCGACGGCGTACTCCCTGAGCATACATTCGTGTATATCGGCGCAACCGCACTCCATGCACCGTTCAGACTCGCAAAGCGTCTGTTTCGAAGTGAGTCCGAAATTATATTCGTCATCGGGAGCCTTGAGTCTCTCGCCGGCGAGCAGCTCTCTCGGATGCTCCCGCCCCACTTTGGTTATGTGGGCGAAATCTTCTTTCCCCAGATCGTTGTTCACCACGTCGTACACGAAACTCTTCCTCGGAGTCCCGAATCTGATATAGTGGTCGGCCGACTCCGCGCACCAGTGCCCGTTGCCTATGGCTTCGATCGCTATCGATGCTCCGGTTTGCTGGTCTCCGCAGCAGAACACTCCGGGCAGAGGCGTGGAATAATTTTCGTCCACTTTCATTTTCGATCCGTCGTGCAACTCCTGCGGTAATCCGCTTAAGTCAACGTTTTGGCCTATGGCTGCTATGACGTTATCTACCTCCAGGACGAATTCTTCGCCGGTGGGCGCCGGGCGGCGGCGGCCGGAAGAGTCCGGTTCGCCGAGCTCCATACGCTCCCACACGAGACGTTCGACTTTACCGTTGCCCTCGATTGTCTTCGGCGCGGCGAGGAATATGAACTCCACGCCTTCTTCCATGGCTTCTCGAATTTCGATATCCTCGGCGGGCATTTCGTCTCTAGTGCGACGATAAACCACGAAAACTTTTTCCGCGCCCCGGCGCAGGGCGCAGCGGCACGCGTCCATCGCTGTATTGCCTCCGCCCACGACGGCGACGCGTTTTCCCAACTTCATAGGGTTATGCGTATTGACTGTGTACAGAAAATCTATGCCGCCCACTACTCCCGGAAGCGTCTCTCCCTCCACCCGCATGGGGGAAGATTTCCAGCAGCCCATCGCGAGTATGACCGCGTCATATCCCGAACGAAGTTCGTTCAATGAAATGTTTTTGCCGAGTTCCGCTCCTTTTTCAAACTTTATCCCGTGATCCAAAATCCAGTCAGCCTCGGCGTCAAGCACCCCGGGCGGCAGTCGGAAATCGGGAATGCCGTATCGCATCATTCCGCCCATGCGCCGCTCCCGTTCGAATATGACGACTCCATATCCCAAAAGCCTCGCAAAGTAGGCCGCGGACAAACCGGCGGGACCTGCTCCCACCACGGCGATTTTTTTTCCGTTTTCAATTATTTTTGGTACGTCGCCCAAAGAACCCTGCTCGATTGCCCAGTCAGCGAGGAAACGTTTGACGTCTCTTATCGCTACGGTTTCATCAACGAGATTGCGGCGGCACTTTTCCTGGCACGGGGCCGGGCATACGCGCCCGATGCTTGCCGGCAATGTTACGTGCTCGTGCACTTCGTCGAGCGCCGAGCGATATTTCCCTTGAGCGGCCAGGTTCAGGTAGGACTGTACCTTCGCCTGAGCCGGACAGGCCAGATTGCACGGCGGGCGGCAATCTCCGATATGGTCTGAAAGTATCAATTCGAGCGCCATTCGCCGTGCCGACAATACGCGTTTCGTGCCGGTGCGGACAACCATCCCCGGAACTATAGCGCAGGCGCAAGCGCGCGCCAAAGCGCGCGCTCCTTCTATTTCGACAAGGCACACCGAACACCCTCCGTGAATTGAAAGATGCGGGTCGTAACAGAGCGTGGGAATTTTTATCCCAACCTCGCCGCACAAAGAGAGCACATTCTGTCCCGGATATCCATAAACGTCCCTGCCGTCGATTATGACTTTTATCGTTCTGTCGGTTCTATTCATTTACAAGTCTCCTTTAGAGAGGGGATATCAATCGACTGTAATACACGAAACGGGGCATTGTTTTACACAGAGCCCGCAGCGTATGCAAAGTTCGTCGTCGATGGAATGAGGTTTTTTTACCTCTCCCGAAACGGCGCTGACCGGACATGCTTTGGCGCAGCGCGTACAGCCTATACAGCGCGGTTCGTCCACTGAGTATCGGATCAGGGCTGTGCACGCTCTGGCAGGGCACTTCTTGTCGACTATATGGGCTTCATACTCATCCCGAAAGTATTTAATTGTGGTAAGAACAGGGTTGGGCGCGGTTTGTCCGAGCCCGCACAGGGAACCGTCTTTTATTTGCCCGGCGAGGTCAAGTAGCTTGTTGATGTCCTCAAGCACGCCTTTTCCTTGCGTTATTTTTTCGAGAATCTCCAACATCCTTTTCGTTCCGATGCGGCAAAACGGACACTTTCCGCAGGATTCTTTTTGCACAAACTCAAGGAAGAAATGCGCCACGTCGACGACGCAGGTGTCTTCGTCCATGACGACCACGCCGCCGGAACCCATGATGGCTCCCGTATCATTTATGGACTCATAGTCCACCGGAGTGTCCAGAAGGTGTTCCGGAACGCATCCGCCGGACGGCCCGCCCAATTGAACGGCTTTGAACCTGCGGTCGTTTTCTATACCGCCCGCGACGCCATATACGACGTCGCGCAGGGACATACCCATGGGGACTTCGGCAAGGCCGCCTTTTTTTATCTTACCTGCCAGAGCAAACACTTTCGTCCCTTTGCTGCGCCCGTGTCCATATTTGCTGAACGCCTCCGCGCCGTTGGTCATTATCCACGGGACGTTTGCGTAGGTCTCCACGTTATTTATATTCGTCGGCTTTTTCCATACCCCGCTGCTTGCCGGGAACGGCGGACGCGGGCGCGGCATTCCTCTCTGCCCCTCGATTGAGGCTATAAGCGCCGTTTCTTCCCCGCAAACGAAAGCTCCCGCACCCTCCTTGACGTACATATCGAAACTGAAATCCGGGTCGCCCAAAATTTGCTCACCCAGAAATCCTCGCTCTCGCGCCTGCTCCAATGCTATATTAAGATGCCGTATTGCCATCGGGTACTCAGCGCGGCAGTATATTACCCCATGCGACGCCCCTACCGCGTAAGCCGCAATAACCATGCCTTCTATCACGCTGTGGGGATCGCTCTCCAATATGGAGCGATCCATAAAAGCCCCGGGGTCGCCCTCGTCCGCGTTGCAGACTATATATTTGTCGGCGCCGTTTGGATTCTCAGCGTTTGGTTCGCCACACTTGGAATTTCGCGCGAAGCGCCACTTCATTCCCGTGGGAAATCCAGCCCCGCCTCGCCCTCTGAGTCCGGAGTTCAATATCTCTTCTATTACTTCTTCGCGGCTCATTTCTTTTATGGCTTTCGTTAAACCTTCATATCCGCCGCGCTCCATATATTCGTCGATGACCCTGGGATCAATCTCTCCGCAATTACGCAGGACTATTCGCATCTGCTTGTCTATCCGTAGACTTTCGGAGGCGTATTTTTTATCCTCATCCGAATTCGTCAATATCAGGTTCTCTTTAACGATATTATTTTTGTCGACATGCTCGTCAATTATGCGGCGCAATACTTCGATATCCACTTTACCGTAGGTATGGCTTTTTCCGCCACGTTCCACGCCAACTATGGGCTCAACATAACAGCAGCCTATGCAGCCCACTTTTTTAATTTCGACGTCTTCGCGATCTGCGAGCCGTTTGTTGAGTTCCTCCGCCACAGGGAGTGCGCCCGCGGCGATTCCGCAACTCGCCAGCCCAATAGTTACCAGTGTTTTATTCACTTCGATACCTCCCGAAGTTTTTGCAGTACGTCCAGGGCTTTTTCCGGCGTGAGACGACCGTGCGCGTTGTCGCCGACCATCATTACCGGGGCAAGGCTGCAGCATCCCACGCACGCCACGCCCTGAAGGGTGAACATCAGATCCGGAGTGGTCTCGCCGTCTTTGATTTCGAGAAATCTTTCCAATTGGTTTGCGATAAGCCCGGAACCCTGGACGTGACACGCCGTACCTCTGCAAAGGCGCACGAAGTATTTCCCCTCCGGCTGGAAGCGGAACATGGAGTAAAACGTGGCTACGCCGAAAAGCTCGGCGGTCGGTATGCCCAACTCTGCGCCGACGCACTGAACGGCTTCCTCGGAGAGATAACCTGCCTCCCGCTGCACGTCGGCAAGCAAAGGAATGGCTATGCCTTCTTTACCTCGGTATTTTTCAACGATTGGAGCAAGCCGGTTCTTAAGTTCAGAAACGGTTTCTTCGGCAATAATCGTCATCGTTACATCAACCCCTTCCATAATTCTGTTTTAGCCCGAGCGGCGGAAAACTTTTTCGGCAAATAAAACCCCCCCGGTAAAAATAATCTGTCAGGGGGGTTGTCTACCGGTTACTGATTTGCCTGTTTATTTTTCCTCGCCGTTATCTCAAACGGCCCTCCCAAGGCGTATAGTGCGTATGAAGGAGGTGATGCGCGCGTTCGCCGAGCGGTTTGCCCATCCACGAATCGTATAGTTCGATGATAGCCGGGTTCTCGTGAGATTTGCGGTATTTCATTCCGGCATCCGCTTTATAGATTGCGTCAATTCTCGCCTGACGAACCTCGGCATCCGTCGGATACGGCTGGCCGCCTCCGCCGATACATCCTCCCGGGCAAGCCATGATTTCTATGAAATGATAATCCGCTTTACCTTCTTTCACCATTTCCGCGAGTTTCTCGGCGTTGCGAAGCGTATGAGCCACGGCTATCTTCAACACTAGTCCGCCACCCATATCAACGGTCGTCTCTTTTATACCGCTGAGTCCCCGAATGTCGACAAAATCCAGATTTTCGAGAGTTTTTCCTGTGTAAACTTCGTAAGCCGTGCGGAGCGCGGCTTCCATTACGCCGCCGGACGCGCCGAATATCTGCCCGGCTCCCGAGGATATCCCCATCGGGGCGTCGAATTCCTCGTCGGGCATACTCGTAAAATCAATACCCATCTGTTTGATCATCCGGGCCAATTCGCGGGTGGTGATTACGACGTCCACATCCTGAAAACCGCTGTCATTGAGCTGCGGGCGTTTTGCCTCCCACTTTTTCGCCGTGCAGGGCATCACGGATACCGAAACTATTTTCGCGGGATCGACGCCCGCCTTCTCAGCAAAGTAGGTCTTAGCGACCGCGCCGAACATTCCCTGCGGCGATTTTGCGGTGGAAAGATGCGGAATTATTTCGGGATAGCTCGTCTCCACAAAATTAACCCAGCCGGGCGAACAGGAGGTCATAATCGGCAGTACGCCGTCGTGAGTCAGGCGGTGCAGAAGTTCGTGCCCTTCCTCCATTATCGTGAGATCCGCCGAGAAATCGGTGTCGAACACCCTGTCAAATCCCATTCTGCGAAGGGCCGCAACCATCTTTCCCGTGACAATGCCGCCGGGTTTCATACCGAACTCTTCTCCAAGCCCAATCCGCACGGACGGAGCGGTCTGAACCAAAACAAATTTGTCGGGATCGGAAATGGCTTCCCACACTAAATCCGTGTCGTCCTTCTCGGTGAGCGCCGCCGTCGGGCATACGGTCGTGCACTGTCCGCAGTATGAACAGGCAACCTCGTTCAAACCGAGGTCGAACGCCGGCACGACGAGACTGTTAAATCCTCTGTTGACGGAGCTGAAAATGTCGAGTCCCTGACGCTCGGAACAGGCGCGCACGCAGCGCGTACACAGGACGCACTTTTCGGGATCTCTCACAACGGCGGGATTTCCTTCGTCTTTTTCCGCCGTGCGTTTTTCGCCGCGGAAACGTACCTGCCTTACTCCGAGGTCGGCCGCAATCTGCTGCAGTTCGCAATTCTGATTCTTGACGCAGAAAAGGCAATCCTCGGGGTGATTCGCGAGTAGCAGTTCGACAACTGTCTTGCGGGTTTCCCTCACCTCGGGAGTATTCGTGTAGACCTTCATTCCCTCCG
>Ga0099364_10007745_pt1 | contig 15265 bp, 10 predicted proteins | sample TergutTh196P3_FD_73070 | JGI IMG/M metagenome (GOLD analysis project Ga0099364, IMG submission 73070) | Microcerotermes parvus P3 segment gut microbial communities from Pointe-Noire, Republic of the Congo - Th196 P3 | ecosystem: Host-associated > Arthropoda: Insects > Digestive system > Gut ... | reverse complement strand
GTTTTCCAAGATATCGCAGTTTATACACTGCCCGATTTTCCAGAACAACAAAACAGTCGTTGCACTCGCTTGTTTGTAAATAGCCTTTCGACTTTGTTCTATCAGCTTCGATATTTCATCGAAAAGAGTTGAATCGTTATTTATTAACTTCATAATTTATATACCTTCATGTTTTATATTTATACCAATTTCTTTAGCAAGGCTACCCTGCTTATAAGGATTAACTTTTTGAATTATATTGTCTTTTTTAAATAAAGACCCTGTATTTTTAAACCAAAACCCAATTCCTGCTTTTTCGCACTGTTCTCTGATATTTATCACCCACTCAAAATCACACAATCGAGCTTCTCGACTTGTCTCTCCTCCCACTGTCACACTTTTGAGGCTACTGATATATTTTGATAAATCAATTGGTTCTAATAACGGTGCACAAGCCACAAATCGTCTTTTGATAGGATATGATATAAACAACGGGAGCCTATAATTTACTAACTCTTGATTTTCCACAGAACAACCTATCATTACATTATCATAGCCATCACCCCAATCATTGGGTAAAGCCACTAAAAATCTGTCTATTCTCTTTGTGAGAATCAGAAAATCAAGGTCTGTTCTTTGTTTTATCATCGACCAAGTTTCCTCTCTCCATTCATCAGCCTCAGAAATGAAAAAATCTGTTGTAAAGCAAGTATTTACTGTTTTATTGCTGGGTATTTTGTATGCACCTTTTTTATTTTGGGTTATTGGCTTATAAAAATCATCTGTTTTATAGACAGTGTTTTGACCATTTCTTTTGGAGTAAGGTCCGTAATAGTAACAATACGAACACCCATCACTAACTTTGTAACATCCTGTCCATGGTTCCCAATTCATGTTGTTATCTCCTTTTCACTGGTATTCTTAAAACAGTCTTCAGCTTTGCAGAATCAGTCTTTCTTGGGTCGCTTAAATAAATCTCATGATGTCTTCTTTCATCAGTCTTGTCCATGAATAAACCATTCTTTTCTATAAAACTTTCCATTCTTTTTAAAGTTTCAGGTTCGCTGTCATAAGAACCTATATGCAGGCATTGCACACATAATCCTTCTGTAACTCTCATATATTTAGCATCGTTGGTCTCAATTCCCTTTTTGCGATAAACTTCCGTAACAGCCCATTGAAACACTTCCGCAGTTACAAATTCGGGCAGTCGAATGAGCGAAATCCAGTTATACTTTGACTTGGAAGACCAAGTATCACCTTCATCAAGCCACCAAAGTCCTTCAAGCGGTGGAACTACATAGTCAAAATAGCCTTCTATAGCCTGCTTTCCCTTTTTACTCATTTTGATGGTGTATTGGATGGCATATATCACTCCGAGAGCCTTTTGATATTCACCCTCTTTCTCGTTTGGGTTGCCTTCACCTTGTATAGCTACAAAAGTTATTTCTGGTGTATCAATGATTGTTGGCTCTGTTTTGGGTAAATACAAAGCCTTGTATTCCTTTTTATAGTCTTTAGTTTCTGACATCTGTTTCTCCTTATATGTCTTTTTACTTATATGGAACAAAAAATCAAATCAGTGCTTTTTTGTCAATCGAAAATTTCATATTGATTATGAATAAAGAAACATTTTGTATCCAAGAAATAGGATTCGAATCCTTCGTGAATAAAGGAAAACTAATAATACACTTTTTTATGTTCTTTGTTTTATCATAACACTCACAAGATCAGTAAAAGTATTTCTAGTTAAATTATGTTCTCTACCAAACACTTTATCACGTATCAACCAAGCTTTATAGTACCATTCAATAGCTTGTGGATATTCTTCCAAGAAGTCATAAGTAACACCTATATTATTATAAGTAATAGCGTTATCAGGATGCTCTTCGCCAAAGACTTTTTCTCTTATGGCTAAAGCCTTAAAATACCATTTCAGTGCTGTTTGATATTCATTTTGATTCTGATAGATTACAGCAATATTGTTATATGTTGTTGCGATGTCTGGATGCTCCTTATCAAGCACTTTCTCTTGGATGTCCAAAGCTTTCTGACTCCATTTTAGTGCTTCTGGAAAATTTTCCATATCACTATAGACTAATGCAATATTGTTGTATGTGATAGCCAGATTTGGATGTTCTTTACCTAATATTTTCGAGGTGATGACTAAATCTTTTTGAAACCATTTTAATGCTGTTTGATGTTTTCCCAAGTGTATATAAACACTAGCAATGTTGTTACATGTTGTTGCAATAGAGGGATGTTCCATGCCATACACCATCTCGGTGATTGCTAAGTCATTATGAAAGAATTCCAATGCTTTTTGGTATTCTTCCAAACGATTATAGACATTAGCGATATTATTGTATGAAACTGCAATGTCTGGGTGCTTTGGTCCCAATATTTTTTCGGATATTTCTAAAGCTTGCAGGTACAAATCCAGAGCTTTTAAATATTCACCATTGTGAAAATAGCACCCTGCGATGTTGTTGTATGCAGTAGATGTATCAGGATGTTCATCTCCAAATATTTTTTTACATATACCTAAAGCCTTGTGAAACCATTCTTGAGCCATGATGTAGTCTCCTTTTTGGTTGTAGATAAGCGCATGGTTATTATATGAGGTAGCAACATCAGGATGGTCTATACCAAACATTTGTTCACGTATTTCTAAAGCCTTATAACTCCATTCAAGTGCTTCTGAATATTTCCCTTGGTTATTATAAACGGTTGATATACCAATGTAACTAGAAGCAGTGTCTGGATGTTCTGTTCCTAGTACGTTTTCTCTGATTTGTAAAGCCTTATGAAATAATTCTAATGCCTCTTGATATTTCCCCAAACTATTGTTGGCACTGGCAATATTGTTATATGAAGTAGCAATAGATGGATGCATCTCATCAAATACTTTTAAACGTATGTCTAAAGCTTTATGAAACTCTTGTAAAGCTTTGTGATATTCTGCTTGTTTATCATAAACTAATGCGATATTGTTGTATGTTGTTGCAATGTTTGGATGTTCTTTCCCGAAAACTTTTTCACAGATGATTAAATCCTTGTCATACCATTCCAATGCTTTGGAGTAATCTCCTAGATTACCATAGACAGATGCAATATTACTATAAACAGTCCCGATGTCAGGATGTTCTTCTTCATATATTTTTTCAAACATTCTTAAAGCCTTATAAAACCATTCTAATGCCTCGTGATATTTCCCTTGACTATCGTATATAAGAGCAATGCTGTTATATGTAGTTGCAATGTCTGAGAGCTCTTTGTTATTCAGATTTTCTAAAATTGTTAGGGTCTTATTATACCAGTTTAACGCCTCAGAATAATTTCCCAGATATTGATAAACCGTTGCTACATTATTACAAGCATTACCTGTTGACAAATGATCTATTCCTAATGTTTTTTCACATATATCTAAAGCCTTTATGCCCCATTGTAATGCTTCATTGTAGTTTATATTTGTTCCTATACCATTAAAATAAATATTTATCAATTGATTTGATGCATTAATAGAAGCTGGAGTATATTCCTCGGTAGCATTTGCTAATAACCGTATAGCTATGTCATGATCTCTTTCAACATCAATTCCTTTTAAATAAGCTATCCCTAGTAAATAAGCACGCTCACTGTCCATATTTTCAATAAAAGCAGATTTATTCAATCTTTTGCGAAAAGCAGTATGAAGAGTTATGGTATCATCTAAAGAAATAGTTGATCCTGTACCAGGAAAATATTTATTTAATTGATAATTTGATGTTGGGATAGCTTCTATAGGAATAACTGGTTTTTCTATTGCAAGTGCAAATGGATATTCAGTACTTTGTATATAATTACCATCTGTAGCTAAATCAGGAGTTACAACAAGAACAAGGGCTTCGCTATTGGTAATAGATTCCTTTATATCTTTATCAAAATCTTTTCCTGTTGTAAGAAAGTTGTCATACCATACAGAAATTGATTCAAAGCCTTCCAAATCATGAAATGTTTTCATAAAACGTCTAGCTTGATAGGCTTCATGTTTCCTATAACTAGCAAAAATTACAGATGTAAAAGCCTTTTCTCGAATTTGCTTTATAATGTCATCAGAAGGGAGGATTATTTCTAATTGAATTTTTAATTTATTACGATATTCAATATCTGATTTCGCAATACAGTGAATCGAACCGAACTTTTTTTGATAAAGAGAAAACAATTCATCGTTATCTAAGATTGGAATAATAGGAAGATTTAAGTCTTGTGCTATTTTATGTTCTATTGGTAAGTTATTAGGTGTTATGGATTTAAGCATTTCAATTGTAACTAAGATAACTAGTAACTGTGTTTTTAACAGTTCGTCTCGTAACAGCTTTTCATCAATGATGGTATCAGAACTTTCCAAATATGACACAACGCAGTCCATTCCTGTATCCAGAGAGAGTAAAGCTGAGATTATTTCATCTCGTCCCGTAGAGTTGCGTTCATTGTAGCACAAAAATATTCTCTGTGCCTGCTTGGGGAGCTTTGTTCCTCTTGATTTGCGGATTATGTTCATAAAAATAGTTTTTTATTTCCTACTTGTTTAATGTTTTCATGGACACTTCCTGTATTTGCTTACCACGTAGTATCGTTTTAGTTGTTTCAGTCATTTCCGTTGTTTTAGTCGTTCTAGTTGTTTCCGTTTGGGAAAAAGAGCTTATCTCACTATGCAAACTTTTTATCTGCTTTCTTAATAAATGCGAATTAACTACATGATATATCGAGTCAACGAAAATTAAACCAATCAATATCCAAAAATATAAGTTACACAGTATTTTCCAATTATCATTACGATTTGATGAAATGTCGTTGACTAACAAACCTATAAAAACAGCTTGTAGTATACTCAAAATCATTTTTAAAATATATGCAAATTTGTTCATATTTTTCTACCTTGTGCTTCATTTGTAATTGCATTGTAAACTGTCGCAATATTGTTATAAATAACTACAGTATTTGGATGCTCTTTGCCTAGCTCTTTCTCACTAATTATTAAAGCCTTCTCATGCCATTCCAACGCCTTTGAGTAATTACCTTGATTAAAGCAAATAACAGCGATGTTATTGTAAATAGTGGCAGTATCTGGATGCCCCTTACCCAGCATTTTCTCACTAATTTTTAAAGCCTTTTCATACCATTCCAACGCCTTTGGGTAATTACCTTGTTTAAAGTAAATACCAGCGATGTTGTTGTAAGTCGTAGCAGTATCTAGATGCTCCTTACCCAGCACTTTCTCAAAGATAGCTAACGCCTTCCCATACCATTCCAACGCCTTTGAGTAATCGCATTGACTATCATAGACCACTGCAATATTGTTATAGGTAACTGCAGTATCTGGATGCTCCTTGCCCAACGTTTTCTCACTAATTGTTAAAGCCTTTTCATACCATTCCAACGCCTTTGGGTATTTACCTTGATTAAAGTAAATACCAGCGATGTTGTTGTAAGTCGTAGCAGTATCTAGATGCTCCTCACCAAGCACTTTCTCAAAGATAGCTAACGCCTTCTCATACAATTCCAACGCCTTTGAGTAATCGCCTTGACTATCATAGACCCCTGCAATATTGTTATAAGCGATAGCTGTTGCTGGATGCTCCTTACCTAGTATATTCTCACGAATAGATAATACTTTCTTATACCATTTCTGCGCTTTTATATAATATCCTTGAGAATAGTATACGTTCGCAATATTATTATAAGTAACTGCAGTATCTGGATGCTCCTTACCCATCACTTTCTCCAAGATAGCTAAAGCCTTCTCATACCTTTCCAACGCCTTTGAGTAATCGCCTTGACTATCATAGATATTCGCAATATTGTTGTATAGCATGGCAATATCTGGATGTTCTTTGCCTAGCACTTTCTCATTAATTGTTAAAGCTTTCTCATACCATTCCAACGCCTTTGAGTAATCGCCTTGACTAAAGCAAATACCAGCGATGTTGTTGTAAGTCGTAGCAGTATCTGGATGCCCTTTACCTAGCACTTTCTCAAAGACAGCTAACGCCTTCTCATACCATTCCAACGCTTTTGAGTAATTGCCTTGTCTAAAGTAAATACCAGCGATGTTATTGTAAGTGTTGGCTGTATCTGACTGTTCTTTGCCTAGTATTTTTTCGCGGATTGCCAAAGCCTTCTGATACCACTCTAATGCCTTGAGATAATCGCCTTGACTATCATAGATATTCGCTATATTGTTGTAATTGCTTGCTATATCGGGGTGTGTATTGTCATATATTTTCTCGTAAATAATTAAAGCTCTTTGGTACCAGTGTAATGCTTTGTTGAAATCTATATTTGTAAACAATCCATTTTTGTAAATATTCGCCAGTTGGTTTGCGGCATTAATTGATGACTTAGAATTATCATCTGTAGCAATTAATAGAAATTTTATCGCCCTTTCAATATCTCTTTCTACTCCAATCCCTTTTAAATAAGCCATTCCAAGATAATAAGCTTGTTCTCCACTCAATTGCTTAGCAAAAATTGATGCATCCAATTTTTCTAGAAAAGCTGTTTTCAATGCAACAGTATCATTTAAAGGGATGGGGGGGGGCATACCTTTAAAAAGTTTGGCAAATTGGATTTGAGAAGTAGGAATAACTTCTACTGGTATAATAGTTTTGCCTATTTTTTGTGCAAAAGGATATTCTTTTCTTTGTGTATAGTTACCCTCAGTCACTAAGTCAGGAGTAACAATAAGAACAAGAGCACTGCTATTAGCGATAGCTTCTTCAATATCTTCGTTAAAGTCTCTTCCTGCTGTCAGAAAGTTATCATAGCGTGTAGAAATTGACTCGAAACCCTCTAAACTATTAAATACTTTCATGAAACGCCGAGCTTCAGTGAGTTGATGTTTTCGACAACTCACATATATACTTGCAGTGAAAGCTTTTTCCATAATATTTCTTTTAATCTCAGGGTCAAAAACTGTGTCCATATAAACTTTTAGGTTAATGCGATACTCGCTGTCTGTTTTTACAATACAAGATCTCATTCCAAATTTTTCCTCATAAAGTTGAAATAACCCATCATCATTCAAAATTGGAAGGATAGGAACACGTAATTCCTGTGCAATGTTATATTCTATTGGTAATTTTTTTGATGTAATTTGCAACATTTCTAACGTAACCCAAATAACTAATAAATGTGTTTCAGAAAGTTCGTTTCGCAACAATTCTTCGTCAGTGGTGGCATCGGGATTTTCTAAATATGACACCACACAATCCATTCCTGCATCCATGGACAACAGATCTGAAATTACTTCGTCCCGGACCGTAGACTTGTGTTCATTGTAGCAAAGAAATACTCTCTGTGCCTGCTTCGGAAGTTCAGTTCCTCTTGATGTGCGAACTATATTCATTAAATCCTCCTATCTTCGGTTTCTTGTTTTTTTTGAATATCAGCAATGTTATTATTAATATCGATGGTGTATGGGTGTTCCTTACCGAGAACTTTCTCACGAATAACTAAAGCTTTCTGATACCATTCCAATGCTTTTAAGTACTCGCCTTGACGATCATAGATACCAGCGATGTTGTTATGAACAGTAGCAACGTTTGGATGATCCTCTCCTAGTACTTTCTCAAATACAGTTAAAGCCCTTTCATACCATTTCAGTGCTTTGGGATAATCTTCTTGATGATGGTATACTAGTGCTATGTTGTTATAAGTACCGGCGGTGTACGGATGCTTCTCTCCGAGGTATTTCTCACGTATTACTAAAGCCTTTTCATACCATTCCAATGCCTTTGAGTATTCTCCCTGACAATCGTAGACAGAAGCGATATTATTGTAAGTAGTACTTGTGTCTAGATGCTCTTTGCCCAATATTTTTTCACGAAGCACTAAAGCTTTCTCATGCCAAACCAGTGCTTTCAGATACTCTTTTTGATGGTAGTATACTGTCGCTATGTTGTTGTAACTAGTAGCGATATCTGGATGCTCGTTATCTAACATTTTCTCTATGATTGCTAAATCTTTCTCATACCATTCCAGAGCTTTGGGGTAGTTGCCTTGGTTATCGTATACTCCAGCAATGTTGTTATAAGTTGTAGCGGTATCTGGATGCTCGTTGCCCAACATTTTCTCACGAATAGCTAAAGCCTTCTCATACAACTCAAGTGCCTTGGGGTATTCGCATAGAGTATCATATACAAGTGCGATGTCATTGTAAGTAGTGGCGGTATCTGGATGCTCGTTGCCCAATATTTTCTCACGAATAGCTAAAGCCTTCCCATACCATTCTAGAGCTTGAGGGTAATCACCTTGATTATAACATACAGTTGCGATATTATTATAGGTTGTGGCGGTGCTTGGGTGTGTCTTGCTCAGTATTTTCTCACAAATTGCCAAAGCTTTCTCATGAAATTCCAAAGCCTTTGAGTACTCTCCTTGATTATTGTATACAAGTGCAATGTTGTTGTAAGTAGTGGCAACATCAGGATGCTCTTTGTTCAGCACTTTATTTTGGATGGCTAAAGCCTTCTTATACCATTCCAGTGCCTGGTGGTAGTTACCTTGGTTATCGTATATTCCAGCAATGTTGTTATAAGTAGTGGCAGTATCTGGATGCTCCAATCCTAACACTCTTTCATAAATAGTAAAAGCTTTCTCACACCATTCCAGTGCCCTAGTGTATTTGCCTTGTCGATCGTATACTGCCGCAATATTATTGTATATTGTGGCAGTATCAGTATTATCCTTGCCTAGCACTCTCTCTGTAATTCCTAAATCCTTCTCATACCATTCAAGGGCTCTTGTGTACTCTCCTTGAAGATCATAAACACTAGCAATATTATTGTAAATAGCTGTAGTGTCTGGGTGTTCCTTGCCCAACACTTTCTCGCGGATTGCTAAAGCTTTCTGAAACCATTCCAAAACTTTTGAATACTCGCCTTGGAGATAATAGATGTTTGCTATGTTGTTGCAAGCAGTGGCGGTATCTGGATGCTCTACACCTAACACTCTTTCGCAGACTGCTAAAGCTCTCTGATGCCACCATAATGCTTTATCGAAATTAATGATAGTCTCTATCCCATTCTGGTAGATAATTGCCAATTGATTTGCTGCTTTAATTGATATTACAGTATGACCTTCTGTAGCAAATGACAACAAGTGCAACGCTCTATCAAAATCTTTTTCAACATTAATCCTCTTCAAATATGCCATTCCAAGCAAATAAGCACGTTCTCGATCCAGTTCCTTGATGAAAGCAGTATTATATAACTTGCCATGTATAGCTACTTGCAAGGAGATAGTATCTTCTAAACGAATTGGCTTACCTGCATTTGGAAAATACTCAACAAACTGACTATGAGATGTATCTTTCACCTCTACAGGTATAACAGGTTTCCCAATTTTTTGAGCAAGAGGATACTCTGTGCTTTGAACATAGTTGCCTTCTGTAGCTAAATCCGGAGTTACAACAAGAGCAAGTGCAAGCGTATCTTCATCGGTAATTATCTCTTCAATTTCTTTATTAAACTCTCGACCTGCTGTAAGAAAGTTATCATAGCGTATAGAAATTGATATGCAACCTTCTAAATCATGAAATGCTTTCATGAAGCGTATAGCTTCTTCACGCTCGTGCTTGCGATAACCAACAAATATTGAACCAGTGAAGGCTTTTTCATTAATAAGCTTTGCCATCTCTTCAGAAGTCAAGTATTTTTCTATTTGAGCTTTTAGGTTTGTTTTGTACTCTTTGTTTTTCTCATCTTCAAATTTATCGTCATAGGGCTTGGTGATGCAGTGCATTTCTCCAAAGGCTTTATTGAACATTTCAAAAGCAGTGTCGTATCTCAGAATTGGAATTATTGGCGTTCCCACTTTTCGTGCTACATCATACACTAAAGGCAATTTTCCAGAAGTAGCAGTTTCTAACATTTCCAGCGTAATCCAAATTACTAAGGTTTGAGCCTCAGAGATTTCATAGATTAATTCATTTTCGTCTACATCAGAATAATTTTCTAAATAAAGCACAATAAAATCAACTTCCTGCTCCACAAGGAACAAATCCGAAATTACGGCATCTCGTCCCGCTATATCACAACCATTGTAGCACAAAAACACTCTCTGTGCTTGTTTAGGAAGTTCTGTTCCTCTTGCTTTGCGTACTATGTTCATAAAATCCTCCTGCCATCGGTTTCTTGTTTTTTAATAATATTTACAATAGCGTTATTAATGGTGACAATATATGGATGCTTATCGTTAAACATTTTCTCAAAGATAGCTAAAGCTTTCTGATACCATTCCAGTGCCCTTAAGTAGTCTTTTTGATTATCATAAACTGCTGCAATATTGTCATATGTTACGGCGGTTGATTGATGTTCTTTGCCAAGCATTTTTTCACGAATGACCAAAACCTTCTGATACCATTCCTGTGCTTTCAGATAGTCACCTTGGTTGAAATAAACAGCCGCTATGTTACTGCATGTTGTAGCTGTAGATGGGTGTTCTTTACCAAGTACTTTTTCACGAATACTTAAAGTCTTTTGATACCACTCTAATGCTTTTTGGTAGTCACCCTGAAAGGAGTAGGCTCTGCCGAAACTGTTGTAGGTTCTAGCAGTGTCTGGATGCTCTTTACCAAATGTTTTTTCGTGAATTACTAAAGCCTTTTGATACCACTCAAGTGCTTTAATATAATTTATATTGATTCCAGTATCATTCTCATAAATAATTGCCAACTGATTTGCTGCATCTATTGATGATATTGTTTGCTCATTCGTTGCATCTGATAATAATTTTACAGCTCTATCAAAATCTCTCTCAACATCAATTCCCTTTAAATAAGCCATTCCAAGCAAGTAAGCACGTTCGCTATCCATTTGCTTGACAAAAGCAGTCTCTCCCAATTTATCACGAAAAACTTTTTCAAGCACAATGGAATTGTCAAAGAAAATTGGACTTTCTACATTAGGAAACAAACTGAAAAAATCAGATTCAGAAGTTGGAATTACTTCTACTGATACAATAGGCTTTTCAATTTTTTGTGCAAAAGGATATTCTACTCTTTGCACATAATTACCCTTGATTGTTAGGTCTGGAGTAACAATAAGAACAAAGGCTTTGCTATTGGTGATTGATTCTTCAATATCCTTATCAAAATCTCTTCCTGCTGTCAGAAAATTATCATACCATATACATATTGATTCGAAACCTTCCAAATCATGGAATGCTTTCATAAAACGTCTGGCTTCGTTGAACTCATGTTTTCGGTAACTCGCAAATATGACAGCTGTGAAAGCCTTTTCTTTTACCTGCTTAATTATTTCTTCGGAAGCAATAAGCATATCTAATTGCGACTTTAACTTGATACGATACTCGTTGTCTAGTTTGGTGATACAATGTATTGATCCAAATTTTTCTGTATAAAGCTTAAACAATCCATCATCGTTCAAAATAGGAAGAATAGGGATATGTAATCCTTCCGCATGTAATTCTTTCACAATACGGTACTCTATAGGTAATTGATTTGGTGATGTTGATTGCAACATTTCAAATGTAACCCAAATAACTAACAACTGAGTTTGAACAAGTTCGCCTCGTAGCTGTTTTTCGTCAGTGCTGGCATCAGAAGTTTTCTAAATATGATACTACGCAATCTATTCCTGCGTCCATAGAGAGCAAATCAGATGTTATATCATCTCGCCCCGCAGAATTGTGTTTATTGTAGCTCAGGAATATTCTCTGCGCTTGTTTAGGAAGTTCTGTGCCTCTTGATTTACGGGATATATTCATAAAGTTCTCTTATATTCGGTTTCTTGTTTTTTGTAAATACTCGCAATATTGTTGTATGTGATTATTGTATGCGAGTGATCCTTTCCAAACACTTTCTCTTGGATAGATAAAGCCTTCTGATACCATTTTAATGCTTTTGGATAGCTCCCAAGTCTATAATAGACGCTGGCGATATTATTATAATTAGTGGCAGTAAACGGATGATCTTTGCCTAGTTTTTTTTCACTTACTTTCGATGCCGCTTGAAAATATTCCAAAGCCATTGTGTACTCATCTTTATGATAGTAAACAAATGCTATGTCATTATAAGTAATGGCAGTATCCGGATGTTCTTTCCCCAATACTTTTTTACGGATAATAAAAGCTTTTTCATACCATTTCAATGCTTTTGGATAATTACCTTGATTTCTATAGACCGTTGCAATGTTATTGTAAATAACAGCAGTGTCAGGATTCGTTTGACCCAATAACTTCCTACTAATAGCTAAAGCTTTTTTATGAAATTCTAATGCTTTTGCATAATTTCCTTGATATTGATAGACCGCACCTATGTTATCATAAGATATTGCTGTGTCAGGATGTTTCTTTCCTAATATTTTTTCACGGATAATCAAAGCCTTTCTATACCATTGCATTGCCTTAGAATATTCTCCTTGGTAACTACAAACGGCTGCGATATTGTTAAAAGTAGTGGCAATATCCGGATGTTCATTACCAAGAACTTTCTTTCGGATAGCTAACGTTTTTTTATGAAATTCCATCGCTTTTGAGTATTCTCCTTGATTAAAATATACTCCAGCAATATTGCTGTAAGTGGAGGCGGTATTCGGATGTTTCTCACCCAGCACTTTCTTGCGAATAGCTAAAACTCTTTCATGCCATTCTAATGCTTTAAGGTACTCCCCTTGACTATTGTAAACTTCTGCAATATTGTCATAAGTAACAGCAGTGTCTGGATGTTCCTTACCTAACATTTTTTCATTTATAGCTAAAGCCTTCTTATGCCATTTCAATGCTTCAGAATACTCTCCTTGATCTTGGTATACTGTTGCAATATTGTCGTAAGATATTGCTGTATCAGGATGTTTTTTGCTCAGCACTTCTTCACGAATGGTTAATGCTTTCTGATGCCATTCTAGTGCTTTGATATACTTTCCTTGATCTCTACAAATTGCTGCAAAATTATCATAAGACATTGCGGTATTCGGATGCTTATCACTCAACACTTCCTCACGAATGAGCAAAGCCTTTTTACACAATTTCAAGGCATTTTGATACTTGCCTAGATTTTTATAGGTTACTGCAATGTTGTCATAAATATCGGCAGTATCCGGATGCTTTCTACCCAGTACTTTCTCATGGATGACTAAAGATTCTTGGTACCATTCTAATGCTTTTGAATACATTCCTTGATTATCGTAGGCCGCTGCAATGTTATTGTAAAAGATGGCTGTACTTGAATGCATCTTACCTAACACTTTTTTATTGATGCCCAAAGCTTTCTGGTACCATTTTAATGCCTTAGGATAATCTCCTTGATTATCGTAGACTGCTGCGATGTTATTATAAGTGATAGCTGTACTCGAATGTTTCTTGCCCAATACCTTCTCATTGATGACCAAAGCTTTTTCATACCACTCTAATGCCTTATGGTATTTTCCTTGGCTATCGTAGATAGATGCAATATTGTTATATGTAGTGGCAGTATCCGTGTGTTCCTTACCTTGCACATTTTCACGCAGTACACAAGTTTTTTTATACCAATGAAGTGCTTTAGAAAAATGTATAGTAGTCCATGTTCCATTTTCGTATATATTTGCCAACTGATTTGCTGCATCAATTGATGAAAGTGTTTGCTCTTCTGTGGCTACTGACAATAGTTTTATTGCCCTATCAAAATCTCTTTCAACATCAATCCCTTTCAAATAAGCCATTCCAAGCCAATACGCACGTTCACTATCCAATACCCCAGCAAAAGCAGACTCTCCCAATTTATCACGAAAAGCATCTTGTAACGCAATAGTATCATCTAAAGGAATGGGGCAAGCAGCACCGATAAAATATTTGTGAAACAATTTATTGCTAGCTGGTTTAGCCTTAATAGGTATTATAGGTCTATCTTTTTTTCTTGCATAAGGATATTCGTATTTCTGCACATAGTTGATTTTATTTGTTTTTTTATCTTTATCAATCGTCATACGTGGAGTAACAATAATCACAAGAGCATTGCTCTTATTAATGATTTTTTTTATATCTTTATTGAAATTTCTTCCTGATATTAAATAATTATCATACCATGTAGAAATTGATTCAAACCCTTCTATATGATGAAATGCTTTCATAAAATTTCGAACTTCGCTGAGATCATCTCTTCGGTAACTCACAAACACAGTTGCCGTGAAAGCCTTTTCTCGAACCTGCTTGATAATTTCATCAGTAGCAAGAAACATTTCAATTTGAGCCTTTAGTTTGGTACGGTATTCTTTATCTAACTTGGCAATACAATGAATTGAGCCAAATTTTTTATTATAGAGAGGAAACAATCCATCATCGTTCAAAATAGGAAGAATAGGAATATGTAATTCCTGTGCGATACGATACTCTGTGGGTAATTTTTGAGTAGAAGTAGATTGTAGCATTTCTAATGTAACCCAAATAACAAATAATTGAGTTCCAGAAAATTCATTTTGCAAATGATTTTCATCAATGGCTGCGTCTGGATTTTTTATATATGACACAACGCAGTCTATACCTGCATCCATAGAGAGTAAATCTGAAACTATTTCATCTCGTCCTGCCGTATCACAGCCATTATAGCACAAAAATACTTTCTGTGCTTGCTTTGGAAGTACAGTACCTCTTGATTTGCGAATTATTTTCACAAAATTATAGTCCCATATGTTGATACAAAATTATACTAAACAGTATAATGCCTTAACAACACTGATAATAATGCCCACCAAAATAGGACTACCATAGAATGCAAGAAGAGTGCATGGTGGCGAAAACATTACAGAGATAACAGAGGGCTCTTTTCTGTTATCCATCATGGTTCCTTTCTGAGTTGGATTTAGGTCATATAGATGTTCTCTATTTCCTTCAGGACGTTTTACTATCACCCATTCATATTTGAATCTATAGAGTTTCTCAGTTTTTAGGAAGAAAGCATCAAGATACCAAAACACAAACAGTATAAAAATTCCGATCGAACATAGAACAAATAAATCCAATCTTTCAGCTGTTAATGCAACAATTGCCGCAATAAGGGTGTAAGCCCAGCCCTTTATCATAAAAGAGTTTTGAGCCATACGGGTTATACAGCCCTGTATAAGATCAATTTCTTTGTGAAATTCATCTGTTGAAACCGTTTGATTATGCATTTTTATTCTCCTTTAATATCCTACCTTCCCGAACACATAACTATGTTGGCGGATTTATACCCATGAGTTTATATAAATCTTTCTGTTTTTCAGTAATCTCTCCAAATTTAAGAATTTTATTTGGGTGTTCATAA
>Ga0099364_10007744_pt1 | contig 15267 bp, 11 predicted proteins | sample TergutTh196P3_FD_73070 | JGI IMG/M metagenome (GOLD analysis project Ga0099364, IMG submission 73070) | Microcerotermes parvus P3 segment gut microbial communities from Pointe-Noire, Republic of the Congo - Th196 P3 | ecosystem: Host-associated > Arthropoda: Insects > Digestive system > Gut ... | reverse complement strand
GACGATTCCCGTGTTTGCACACATACGCTGCCCCTCAATCCGCGCAAGCGCACGCTGTACAACCTGTTCTTGCGCCTCTACGGACGCATACATATTATTTGTGTTCCTTTCATATATGTCAAGTTGGATTAGCTTCTCGTTGCAGATGCGTGACCGAGCAATACGCTCATCTAACAATTGCTGCAAAATAACAAGACCCATATTGATTTGCCCGCGCATATGCGCTATCGACCTCTTGTGATTGGCGATTTCATCAAGTATTTGATAGCGGTTGTAGTATGCATGTGGCAGATTGTTCAAGCAAGCTATATGTCTGTCATTTGTACTCCGATGAAGTAACAGAGCGGCAGTGTAAGCGTTTATGAATGCAATATGACCGTCACGGAAGTAATCCTTGTGCGCCCCAAACGCACGCCCCGTAAGCTGAGCTTCCGAGCGATACGCCTCTATCGCCGCTTTTGCTCCGCGCAGATTCTCGCACTGCTCATCTATATCCGCATTTTGACGCTCCAGTTCAGCCTTTACCTCTGTCGGCTGTAATATCACGTTCATATTGAAGTTCCTCTCTTTGCTTCTTTGCTCACTGCTCGCTGATGCTCAGCTTGCAGAGTTTCTTTTTGGGCACTTATTTTCTTTTAACGTCAGCTTTCCGTTAGTAAGTAAAAAACTATGTGCGTGTTGGGTTGCTTGGTTTCTGTCATTTTTAATCAAACTCAGTACATGCTCCTCCTGCTATACTCGTTGTTTTGTCATCTTGTCCTTTACTGTTGAATCTGCGTCAGTACACTATACCGTCTATCTCATGCCATAGAACTTCTCCTGTATCCAAATCTATAACGTTACGGACAGTATACTGTATACCCGTCGGATTAAAGTCTATCCGAGTAAGGTCAAACCTATAGTTTTTTCCATCTTCACTCACGATTTCAAGACTTCGCCTTTCTGCATGCTCCGAATCCTCATACAGAACAGCGTGGGTTGCCCCTGGTATTCCAAGCGTTCGCATAAAACGAAGTATTGTCCAGAATTCTTCAATATCATATCCGTCCGGTTCATTATCGACAAGCACGGAGCGCAACACCTCTTGTGTGGATTCTACGTCAAACTCAACAGGCTCTCGTGGTCCTTTCTCAGCCCATGTGCTTGGTGATGTTTCCCCACGTCCATATATAGCATAGATGTATTCACCTGTCTGCATATCTTGGACTGCTTCCACAAAATAGAAATAGCCTGTTTCATCGCCGGAATCATAAAAACTTCGATCGACAGAAAACTCATATGTCTTATTATCTTCACAAACAATTTCAAGAAAAAGCTCTCTTTCCGGTTCATCGACTAATCTTGCTTTAGTTGCTCCCCGTATTCCCACAAGATACATGACATCAATGACATCGCTTTCCTCCGTTACATTTTCATCTTTAAGCGCTCTTTGTAAAACTCTTATTGTTTTTGATAAGTTAAAGTCATAATCACGCCTGATTTCGCCATCCTTAACCGTTTGCTTACAGCTTATTATCAGCATAATTGATGTCAGCAATAATATAAAGAGTAGCAATCTTTTCATTTAATAAACTCCTTCATATAAACTCCAAACGATTAATTCTTACTATTCCGATAGTGCCCGTCGCTACTGTATCTTAGCATAGATGTATTCGCCTGTTTGCATATCTTTGACTGCATCTACACTATAGTTTATTTCATCTGAATAAACCCTGCGAACAACCTTAATCTCATATGTCCTATTATCTTCACAAACAACCTCAAGGATACGCTCTCGCCCGGGCTCGCCAATTAGCCTCGCTTGAGTTGCTCCTCGTATTCCCACAAGTCGCATAATGTCGATAATTATACTGTCCTCCTCCGTGACCTCTTCGTCGGGAAGAGCCTGCTGCAGGACTTCTATTGTTTTTTCTAAGTCAAAGTCATATTCGCGCCTGTTTTCCATATCTATATTCCCCCCATTTTCTGTTTTAGGCTCATCTGTTTCAATTACTTGCTCGTTGTCATAAACCGGTTGCTTACAGCTTATTATAAGCATAATTGATGCCAGCAGCAATAAAAGTATAGCAATCTTTTTCATTTAATCATCTCCATTTCCAGCCGGTCAAATCTCCCATACCAAACGCGTCAACCTCAACCGGCTGACCTTCATAATCATCCTGCGTATACACGCTTCCGTCACCTCGAGCTGCTCCCTGTCTTATATATTTCCAACTTGTATTTGGCGGTCCCGGATAGTTCTGACGCCACCCCTCTAACGTAGGGTCTGATACAATGAACTCGTCCGCGTTGAGTATGGCGGATGTTTGATACTTATGCCGTAACTCGTGTACGATTGTACCAAATAAATCATATGAAGTTCTTGCACTTTGATTCTCAATCACCCAAAAATTTATTACAACTTGATTATCTTCATGTAGATATGTACCCCAAAGAAGAACTCCGCGTCCGTCGCTTGCTTTGTTGATAAACTCAATATCAGATTTAACCGTCACGCCGAAAACAGGCATGACTTCATTCAAGTAAACCGTGAGAATAGCTTGCCTCTCTCTGTTTGTAGCTTCGCGCCACGTCCTAAAACTAAATCGCGGGTCTTTATTTATTTCGCGTATTTCCTCCATCATAAGATGGTCATTGAACTTCTCCAACAATAACATCGGGTCGTTTGTTGTATACGAGATATTCCATAACTCATTTTCGTCCCACCTGTCGAAGTACCCTTCCGCGTTTCTAACCTCATCAACCAACTGCTTTAATATATCTTCGCCCGCAATATGCTGAATGCACAGAGACGCTTTATCCCAGTCAAGATCTCTCATGAGTTCCCAGTTAATCGTTCCGTCTTCATTAAGCACCGCAGCGAACAGCATTTCAGAATCAGGTTCAACACCGCTGTTAATTGTTATGTAATACATCTCACGTGCGCTTGGCAATATAAAAGAACCTGTTGTCGGGCATGACATTGCATATTCAATGCGGAGTAAATTTCGTTCTAAACTCTGCATTGCGGTTTCGGTGAAGCTGTATATCGTGTTCGTCGCAGTAATGTAGTTAGCCAGGCGTGCCTGACGCTCAATCCAAGTCTTCTGAAAGTCACGCCTCGCTGAGAGCGTCTTTGCGAGATGACTCATGTTTAAATCGTAAACCAAATACCTCAGATCGTCAATTGACCTTGAAACCCAAGCCAAATTGCTTTCAATCATATTATCGTTGTACAAGTCATGCGGCATCAGGTGGGTATCAAGCGTTGCAATATGCACATTATTTGCTGATATAAACGCGTCAAGTTCACTTCTAAAGCTATCTAAAAATGGAAGATGCCCCTTGCTCAGATAATTCTTGTGTGCATAATAAGCTGCGCCTGACAGCGAGCCGTCTCTTATGTATGTGTTGATTTTATCTTTCGTACCGTGTATTTGGTCCCGCACGGAGCGTAGCTCTTCATTTAACTTACATAAACCCGCTCGGACTGTTTGAGGAGCAATGATCACATTCATTTCGCGTCCCCTCCCTTCTGTAGCTCTTGCCTGTTGGAAACTAAGCTATACAACATCACCTGTTACTACCATTAAGCGGTCTCCGTTTGCCAATGGGTACTCTCGAACATAGATGTCATCATCTAACCGTATTGGCTTGTTCAAAACATGTAGGCGAAATTCAGCAGGTAAATATATACCCTGCGTTGCCAAGCCCGCTGTGATTATCTCACACAACTGTCGCATTGTTACGTCTGACAAAACGTTTGCAAAATTATCTGCATATGTTAGGTTTGCCCCAACCTGCGGCGCAAACTCATACAAAAGACTTCCCATAATCCATGTCTATCTGTCAATTAACCACCCTCATCTTTCGTCAGATAAACAAAGGGGTACAGTAAAGGTTCTTTATCTGCACCCCTTTTCGTTTCAGATTTAAAGCCCAAAACTCTTAGCATCAGCCTTATCGCGCTGGTCAACGGTGTTAGCGTACGTAGTTAATTGCTTGTGAATGTTGTCGAGAAGGTGAATAAAACCATTAACATGTACATTGAGCTGTTCATATTGCATGAAATAGGATTTAAATGCATTTCCCTGCCATTGGCTTGCGATTTGATTGTTCATCATCTTAACGGCTTTGTTTGCTTGGTCTACTTTCTCCCTAGCATCAAGATACACCCTTGCCTGTATTTTCAGCTGTTCAGGGTTTACGGAAATATTATTCGTCATGATTGTCCTCCTTGTAATATTTGGTTATCTGCACTCAGTTGCTACATTCAAATACATAATAATTTATCTGCTTAGTAAATAAAATTCTTTTTCATAGTTGTTTTTTGTTGTTTTTTGTTGTTTTTTGTGGTACGGCAAAGTCTTCGCTCACTCGGTCATGCTCGAGCAAGCTTGCCTGCGTCCCTCTTTTCGCTCGATTATAGCGTTTAATTTCCTATATATTGTACATTATATAATAAATTTTATTAAATTTTCTCAATATATTGTATTTTACCTATTGACATTTGCAAATTATAGTGCTAACATGATTTGGCATCCGAAATTTACTTCGGCAGCCCGTAAAACGGAGAGATGCAATTTTTTAATCTAAAGGGGTTTCATTGAGTATGTACAGAGTGATAAAACGCGACGGCGCAACTGTTGATTTTAACCTTAGCAAAATCGGTGATGCAATAATAAAAGCCTTTGAGTCACAAAACAGGAGATATCACACTGATACAATAGACCAAATGGTGGTGATGGTCACTGCCGAGTTTGAGCCGCAGATTGTTGATGAAACAATCACGGTTGAGCAAATCCAAGACAGCGTTGAGTCTGTCCTCATCAAGTGCGGCTACGCGGACGTAGCAAAGGCGTATATCCTTTACCGCGAAAAACACGCAAAAATCAGAAACATGAAGTCTACTATATTGGACTTCAAGGACACCGTAAACAGCTACGTTAAAATCACGGACTGGCGCGTTAAGGAAAACTCCACAGTTACATATTCTGTCGGCGGTTTGATACTGAACAACTCAGGAGCCATTACCGCAAATTACTGGTTAAGCGAAATTTATGACAAGGACGTCGCCGATGCTCACAGAAACGCGGACATACATCTGCATGACCTTTCCATGCTCACGGGCTACTGCGCGGGCTGGAGCTTAAAGCAATTGATACAAGAGGGGCTTGGCGGGATTCCGGGCAAAATAACGTCGTCCCCCGCAAGACATCTCCCCAGTCTTTGCAACCAAATGGTCAACTTTTTGGGCATAATGCAAAATGAGTGGGCGGGAGCGCAAGCGTTTTCTTCGTTCGATACCTACCTCGCGCCCTTTGTCAAAGCAAGCAACCTTTCTTACGAAGCGGTGAAAAAGAGCATTGAGAGCTTTGTGTTCGGGGTTAATACACCGTCGCGTTGGGGTACGCAAGCACCATTTACCAACATCACGCTCGACTGGGTTGTGCCAAACGACCTCGCCGAGCTTCCCGCCATTGTCGGCGGGGTAGAGCAGGACTTCAAATACAAGGACTGCAAGCCTGAAATGGACATGGTAAACAAAGCGTTTATCGAAATCATGCTCGGCGGCGATGCCAACGGGCGCGGCTTCCAATACCCGATTCCGACTTACTCAATTACCAAAGAATTTGACTGGAGCGAAACCGAAAATAACCGCCTGCTCTTTGAAATGGCGGCAAAATACGGCACACCCTATTTCTCGAATTACATCAACAGCGACATGGAACCCACCGATGTCCGCAGTATGTGTTGCCGACTGCGCCTTGATTTACGGGAGCTTCGCAAAAAATCAGGCGGTCTGTTCGGAAGCGGCGAAAGCACGGGTTCTATCGGTGTTGTCACATTAAATATGCCGCGCATAGCATACAAATCCCGAAGCGAAGCGGAGTTCTACATCAGGCTCAACAAGATGATGGACATTGCGGCGCGTTCACTCAGCACAAAACGCACAATAATTTCAAAACTTTTGGACGAAGGGCTTTACCCGTATACACAGCGTTATCTCGGCAACTTCGACAACCACTTTTCGACCATCGGCTTACTCGGCATGAACGAAACCACGCAAAACGCGAGATGGGTTCGGGCAGACCTAACCGACAAGAAAGCGCAGCAGTTCGTAGCGGAAGTGTTGAACCACATGAGAAATCGCCTTTCGGACTATCAAGAAAAATACGGCGACCTGTACAACTTGGAAGCAACGCCCGCAGAGAGCACATCATATCGTTTGGCGAAGCACGACCTACAGCGTTGGCCTGACATCATTACAGCAGGAGATAAAGAAAACGGCGCTCCGTATTACACCAACTCGTCACATCTTCCCGTGAGCTATACAGATGATATGTTTGAAGCGTTGTCAATCCAAGACGGATTACAGACACTTTACACTTCGGGCACGGTATTTCACGCATTTCTCGGAGAAAGATTACCGTCGTGGAAAGCGACCGCACAGCTTGTACATAAAATTGCGGAGAACTACAAGCTCCCATACTACACGATTTCGCCGATTTATTCGGTGTGTATGGCGCACGGATACCTTTCAGGTGAACAAAAGACCTGTCCTCATTGCGGCGAGGTAACAGAGGTATACAGTCGGATTACAGGCTACTATCGCCCCGTGTCAAACTGGAATGCGGGCAAAACGCAAGAGTTCAAAGAGCGCGTACTGTACAATATTGACGGTATCGCAAGCGGAGCATCAGGCGCGGTTGCGGCTGCGGCGGCGGCGACCGCAAAAGATACGACCGCAAAAGCACCGACTGTAAGCCCTGCGACGGCTTCGGCAAAAGAAGCGACTGCCCCAAAAGAGAAAACAGCTTCAAAATCAACGGAGCTTCCGATAAATCAAGAGATGAAATACGACAAAATAATGCTTGTCACCACAAAAAGCTGTCCGAACTGTGACACAGCAAAGAGATTTCTGCAAGATGCAAACATAAATTATGATGTCGTAGCGGTAGAATCAAACCCCGAATTAGTATCTCAATACTCTATCAGAAGCGCACCAACATTAGTTGTTTTGCAAGATGACAGCCATAAAACAATCACAAATGTGTCAAACATTCGCGCATTTGTGGACTCACAATAAAAGGTATATATGAAAGTAATCCGAGCAAGAGATTATGATGATATGAGCGCGATAGCAGCAGACCTTTTTCGCGCCTGCCTTGCCGTGAAACCAAATAGCATACTGGGGCTTGCTACAGGTTCAACCGCTTTGGGGACATACAAAAAGCTAATCAGCTTATACCAAAGCGGGGAAATAAGTTTTTCTCAGGTTAAAACCTTTAACTTGGACGAATACGCAGGGCTTTCCGAAGAAAATGACCAAAGCTACCGATATTACATGAACAAGAATCTGTTTGAGCACATAGATATTGACATGAAAAATACTCATCTGCCGAACGGAATGGCGGCGGACCTCGCGCAAGAATGTTTGAGGTACAATGAGCTTATAGGGAAGCTCGGCGGTGCGGATATTCAGCTTTTGGGGCTTGGTCTGAACGGGCATATAGGGTTTAACGAGCCTGATGATTATTTTGCGAAGGAAACCCGCGCCGTAGATTTAGACGAGAGTACCATACAGGCAAATGCGCGTTTTTTCGCAAACGAAAGAGAAGTCCCGCGCAAGGCAATCACAATCGGAATTTCAAACATTATGCAGGCGGAAACGGTCATTTTATGCGTAAGCGGCGTTGAAAAAGCGGCTATTCTGGCGGAGGTTATCGCAGGGCAGATAACGCCGAGAGTGCCCGGTTCGGTTTTGCAGTTACACAGGGATTGTATTGTGGTAGCGGACGAAGCCGCGTTGAGGATTGTATAGGCATGGACAGGAAAATCAAAATCGGAATATGCGGATATGGAAATCTGGGAAAAGGTGTCGAAACGGGAATAGACCTTTATCCCGACATGGAGCTTGCCGCTGTGTTTACAAGGAGAACGCCCGCCCCACCGTTGAAAATAAAAAAGGAAACTCCCGTCGTGCATATCAATTCTGTCGCTTTGTGGAAAGACAAAATCGACGTAATGATACTCTGCGGCGGTTCTTCAAACGATTTACCGACACAAGGACCTGAGCTTGCGAGATTATTTAACACAGTAGACAGCTTTGACACGCACGCAAAAATTCCTGAGTATTTTGATGCTGTGGACAAATCCGCAAAAGTCGGAGGAAACGCCGCAATCATATCACTCGGTTGGGACCCCGGTTTGTTTTCCTTAATGAGATTGTATATGGGTGCGATTATTCCCGACGGAATGACATATACATTCTGGGGCAAGGGCGTAAGTCAGGGACATTCGGAGGCTGTACGCCGCATAGAGGGTGTAGTTGATGCGGTGCAGTACACAATCCCCGTCGAAGCCGCCATGAAGCGAGTAAGAAACGGCGACAAAGCAAAGATGAGCGCGAGAGAAAAGCATACAAGGCTTTGTTATGTGGTTGCCGCTGAAAATGCGGATAAAACGAAAATAGCGAGCGAAATAAAGGGTATGCCTTACTATTTTGACGAGTACGACACAACCGTATCATTTATTTCGTCGAAGGAAATGAAAGCAAAACACAGCGCGTTGCCGCACGGGGGGAGCGTAATTCACACGGGAACAACCGGAGCGGGGAGCAATCAAACGCTTGAGTTTTCGTTAAAATTAGATTCAAACCCGGAGTTTACTTCGTCCGTACTGCTTGCATACGCAAGGGTCGCTTATATGCTGTCAGAAAAAGGCGAGCGCGGAGCAAAGACGATTTTTGACATACCCCCCGCACTGTTGCTTGGTACAAACGGCGTAGATGCAATAAAAACTCTGCTTTGAACCTGACACGGCTTGCCCGAACGATATATATTTGAACCCGACACGGCTTGCCCGAACAATAAATATTTGAATCCGACACGGCTTGCCCGAACGATACATATTTGAACCTGACACGGCTTGCCCGAGCGATACATATAAAAATTTTCTAAGGAGGATTATTATGTCCAACCAAACGTACAACCCCTACGAAAACGCACAGGAGCAATTTGACGGAGTGGCAAAAACCCTTAATCTTGACAGCGGGATTAAAGAACTGTTGCGACAACCCATGCAGGAAGCGCATTTCACCATTCCCGTGAAAATGGACGACGGTACAGTTCGCGTATTTAAGGCGTTCCGTATCAGACACAATGATGCAAGAGGACCCGCAAAGGGCGGAATCCGCTTTCACCCCCACGAAACCGCAGACACAGTACGCGCACTTTCGATGTGGATGACATGGAAATGCGCGGTGGTTGATATACCGCTCGGCGGCGGCAAGGGCGGCGTTATCTGTGACCCGCAGGAGCTGTCGCAAGCAGAACAGGAACGCTTGTGCAGGGGATATGTGCGCCGTTTGTATAACCAAATAGGGCCGTTTACGGACGTGCCCGCCCCTGATGTTATGACAAACAAACAGCACATGCTCTGGATGCTCGACGAGTATGAAGCCATTGCAGGAGGGCATTTCCCAGGTATGATTACGGGTAAACCCGTAGGAATGGGCGGCTCTCTCGGTCGTACCGAAGCGACAGGCTACGGGGTAGTATACTGCCTTAAAGATTACCTGCGCCTTTCGGGTATACCCATTGAAAATACTACGGCAAGCATACAGGGCTTCGGCAATGTCGCGGAATATGCGGCGGAAATGTACACAGATTTGGGCGGCAAGGTCATAGCAGTGTCCTGTTGGAATCAAGCAGACCTAAAAGCATATACATTCAAAAAGGTGGCAGGCTGTGACATACCTGAGCTTTTATCAATAAAGGATTCCTTCGGCAGCATTGACAAGGACAAAGCGGCGGCGTTGGGATATGAAATACTGCCGGGCGACGAGTGGATGAAGCAGGATGTTGACATACTTATACCCGCCGCGCTCGAAAATCAAATAACCCCTGCGGTGTTTCCCGATATTTCACCGAGAGTAAAGGTAATTGCGGAAGCCGCAAACGGGCCCACCACGCCCGACTGTGACCCGCTTATAAGGGACAGGGGCATTGCGATACTGCCCGATTTTCTATGCAACGCGGGCGGCGTTACTTGCAGTTATTTTGAGCAGGTGCAATGCAATATGAACTATTTCTGGGACAAAGCAGAGGTTCTCGAAAAGTTAGAATATGCAATGACTAAGGCGTTTAGGGCAGTATATGAGCTGTCGAAGAAAAAAGATTTGTATATGCGTGATGCGGCGTATATGATTGCGATTGAACGTGTTGTCGAAGCCGTAAAGCTGCGCGGCTGGGCATAGGGAGTAGGGTAATGCGCAGAGCTTCAAAAGCGCAAGAAGCACAACACAAACGAGCGAGGAGAGCGGCATGATAAATATCCCCGAAATGTTTGGCAGTATGGTCTTTAACGACACGGTAATGCAGGAGCGGTTGCCTGAGGACATATACAAAGCCTTGAAAAAGACCATGTCGCAGGGAAAGCACTTAGAGCTTGAGGTTGCCAACGTGGTTGCGGGCGCAATGAAGGACTGGGCGACAGAAAAAGGCGCGACCCACTTTACCCATTGGTTTCAGCCCATGACAGGCTCTACCGCCGAAAAACATGACAGCTTCATCGAAAGAAACGGTGACAGCACGGCTATTCTGGCATTTTCAGGAAAATCGCTTGTTCGCGGAGAATCCGACGCATCCAGCTTCCCGTCGGGCGGACTGCGCGCTACATTTGAGGCGCGGGGGTATACCGTTTGGGACACAACATCTTACGCTTTTGTCAAAAGCAGAACCTTGTACATACCGACGGCGTTTTGCTCATACAGCGGGGATGCCCTTGACAAAAAAACCCCGCTGTTGCGCTCAATGCAAGCCATTGACAAGCAAACCCTCAGAATCCTCAAACTGTTCGGCAATACGGAAGCAACGCATATAGTACCGATGGTCGGACCTGAGCAGGAATATTTTCTCATAGACAAGGAAATGCTCAAAAAACGACCGGACATTGAGTATACAGGCAGAACCCTTTTCGGAGCAAGTCCCCCGAAAGGTCAGGAGTTGGACGACCATTATTTTGGGCGCATTAAACCCCGCGTTTCCGCATTTATGGCGGAGCTTGACGAGGAGCTGTGGAAGCTCGGCGTATATGCAAAAACAAAGCACAACGAAACCGCCCCGTCACAACATGAATTAGCACCGATTTACACTACGGCGAGCATTGCCACAGACAACAATCAATTAACAATGGAGCTGATGAATGTGCTTGCGGATAAGCACGGGTTCGCCTGCTTGCTCCATGAAAAACCATATGCGGGTGTCAACGGAAGCGGCAAGCACAACAACTGGTCGCTTAGTACGGACACAGGTATGAATCTTTTAGAACCGGGCGACACCCCCCACGCAAACGCGCAGTTCTTACTGTTTTTGGTTGCAGTTCTCAAAGCCGTTGACGAATACCAAGCTCTGCTCAGAGCAGGGGCGGCAAGTGCGGGCAACGACCACAGATTAGGCACAAATGAAGCTCCCCCCGCAATAATGTCCATGTTTTTGGGTGAGGAGCTGACTGCGATAATGGAGTCTATAATTAAAGGCTCCGACTATGAAGGCACATCAAAAGAAGCAATGGAAATCGGCGTGACCGTGCTTCCGCATTTTCCGAAAGACACAACAGACCGCAACAGGACATCGCCCTTTGCGTTCACGGGCAATAAGTTTGAGTTCCGCATGGTTGGCTCATCGTGCAATGTCGCTGAGTCCAACATTGTGTTAAACACGATTGTTGCGGAGCAGCTCAGGCAGTTTGCGGACATTCTGGAAGTGTCCGACAATTTCAACGACGATTTAACGAAGCTGATAAAAGACACCTTTACGGCACACAAGCGCATTGTTTTTAACGGGAACAACTACTGCGACGAGTGGATAACAGAGGCGAAAAAACGCGGGCTGTCAAACCTGAAAACCACAGCAGATGCTCTGCCCGTGTATATTTCGGAGAAAAGTATTGAGCTTTTTTCAAAACACGACGTTTTCAGCGAAGCGGAGATTCGTTCGCGCTATGAGATACTCATGGAAGCCTACTGCAAGACTATCCATATAGAAGCACTCACCATGATAGAAATTGTCAAGCGCAGTATAATCCCTGCCTGTATCAGTTATCAAAAGGATTTATCAGAGCTTCTTAACTCGAAAAAAGCGTATGGGAATTTCGACACAGCCCTCGAAAAGTATGTGCTGGAAAAAAGCTCAAAGCTGTCGTCCTTGCTGTTAGAGAAGCTGACAGGACTTGAAGCTGTCGTTTCGCCCAAGTACGGAAAACAAGGAAATCCTTACAATGCGGAATTTTACTGTGACAAGGTACTCGGCAGTATGCAGGAGCTACGGACTGTGGTTGATGAGCTTGAAACTCTGACTGCGGAGAGCTACTGGCCTCTGCCGTCATACGGGAAACTACTGTTCAGCGAGGATTAAGGATTGCGGGTAGGCGCGTACTTCAAAAGCGCAATAGAAGGGGTTAGAAAAATGTTCAAAATACTATCAGCGCGGGAAGCCATTGACTTAATTAAAGACGGTGACTGCATTGCGATAAACTCATTTATTGCATGGTCGAACCCCGAAGCACTGCATGATGCCTTATATGAGCGCATTGTGGAAAGCGGAGGACCAAAGGATTTAAGAATATTCTGTGCGGCAGGATTCGGAGCATGGGACGAAAATCGTTACGGCGACAAGTATATGAAGCTCGGAGCAATTCGGGAAGTCGTTGCAGGACATTACGGAGCAATGCCCGCAGTAGTCAAAATGGCACTTGCGGGGGAGATTGAAGCCTACAACCTGCCGCTCGGCGTTTTGTCGCATTTGATATACGCGGCGGCGGCAGGACAGGACTGGCTGCTCAGTGAAGTCGGAATCGGGCTTTTCTGCGACCCGCGAGTGGACACCTACGCGCTTAACGACAAATCAAAGAAAGAATTAGTTAAGGTCGTTGAAATAGAGGGCAAGGAGTATCTGCTTTACTACACGCCAAAGCCCGATGTTGCGTTCATCAAAGGAACAACGGTAGACCCGAAAGGGAACATTTCCTTTGAAAAAGAATACCTGATAATAGATGCCTTTGCTATCGCGCAGGCGACAAAACGCAACGGGGGTACGGTAATTGTTGAAGTGGAGCGTGTGAGCCATGAGTTTTCACGTCCGCGAAACGTTATAGTGCCGGGAATCCTCGTAGATGTGGTTGTGGTAAACGAAAAAGAGAAAGAAAAAGACGAGTATAACCCCGCATTGTCGGGTGACATACATGTTCCGACAACACAAATGGATTACTACATAAAAAAACTTGCCGAGAAAACAGTAAAAACGGGGAAATCGGGGCAAGCCCGCAATGTTATAGCCGACATAATAGGCGACCGCGCCGCAAACGAGCTGAAACCCGGGCAAATCGTAAATCTTGGCATAGGCATACCCGAAAACGTAGGCAAACACGCATCGAACCAAGGGCTTCTTCAAGACATATATATCACGGTTGAAGCAGGGGGAATTGGCGGTCTACCCGCACCCGGGCTGTCTTTCGGCGCGACCATCGGGGCTGACATGATATGCGAAATGTCCACGCTGTTTGACTTCTATGAGGGCGGGGGATTAGACATCTGTTTTCTCGGAGCGTTGGAAGTGGATATGCACGGCAACGTCAACGCGCATAAAATGGATGGAAATTATTCGGGAATAGGCGGCTTTGCCAATATCACATTTGCGACGAAGAACATCGTTTTTTGCCTGTCGTTTACAGCAAAGGGGCTCGAAGTAAGCAAAGCAGACGGCAAGGTGACAATAGAAAAAGAGGGCAGTATCAAAAAGTTTACGCGGGAGGTTTCCGCAATCAGCTTTTCGGGCAAACACGCCATTGCGAGAGGGCAGAGGGTTCTCTACGTGACGGAACGCTGTGTGTTTGAACTGACGGAAACGGGCTTGAAACTGGCGGAAGTATATCCAGGCATAGACGAAAAAAGCCAAATCCGAAACCTGCTCGACTTTGACGTGTAGTCTGTGTTCCAATGTCTTGCCTTTTTCCGATATATGGATTTCCATATATCGGATTTACGTGTTCCTCTAATTACGAGCATATGCGCTTGTAATCTGTTTTCGATTTGCGAACACAAGCATTCGCAATCTTTATAACTTATTGTTTAGTATACCAAAGCTACATCAATAATAAAAGAAAATTGAAATATTATTTTAATATTTTCAATAGACAAAAAACACGATAACGACGACGCTATCGACTATACTCGATAAGAGTTGAAATGTAACTTGCTTTATCGAATATAATGCGGCGGTCTTTTATTTCGAAGATGTCTATAATTCGGTTGTTCTGAAGAATGTGATCAAATACTTTCACATCAAAAACTTTTTAATGTCGGAGATATATTAAAAAGTTTTCTTGCTGAGAATTTGCAAAAATCCGCAAAAAATGTCGGGGTTAAAGATAAGATTGAAAGCCTTCCGCTATACATGGCGATGTTTTTGTAGGTATGATGCAACCCCCTTACCCCGATAAAACATGTATGTCCAAGTCAGTATTTTATGTTTCGTCATGGCTGGCATTTGAACTCCTCATTGTATTGGTATTGCTTTTTTAGACGTACAAATCAGCATAAATGTTCCCTTTTACTCTCAAAATCGCAAATCGTCAACACCCATGTTCTGCACATAATAACGCAAAAATATGCTTTATATCTTCACTTGAATCAAGCCCAAAGGTTATAAAATGACATTGCTTATAATCTACACCCTCAAATGTATAAACCATAGTGTAAGGACACTTATTGCATTGACAGCTCTTGCAGTCATTACATCTGAATTTTGCTTTTACATATTCCGGCATATCGTTAATAATACGCATATAATTTGAGCAGTTCTGCAAAGCAAGTCTTACAACGATATTACCGGTTTCAACGTCCATTCTGATTATAAAATCATCCTTATTGGGGTTATTGAATATTGCGCTACCCCCATTGTAAACTGAATCGAATACATTGTATTCATTTTTGTAGATTATCGTGAAGCCGAACCTATCTTTCATCTTTTGGTAAAGCAACAACGCAAGTTCACGGCTTATACCCTCTGCGGTTTGCGCAAAATCCTCAAAAGCGGCATCCTGTGCAGTGAACGGCATAAGCATCGAGTCTATTGAGCAATTCAAAGTCTGTGCCAACAGTGGGAGCAAAGATGTTTCCGGCAAGGTATGCCCGTTTTCCCATTTGCTGACCGCTTGTGCGGTTATCCCGATTTTTTCCGCTAATTCTTCCTGTGTGAGCTTGGATTTTTTGCGTAAAGAGGCAAT
>Ga0099364_10007743_pt1 | contig 15268 bp, 12 predicted proteins | sample TergutTh196P3_FD_73070 | JGI IMG/M metagenome (GOLD analysis project Ga0099364, IMG submission 73070) | Microcerotermes parvus P3 segment gut microbial communities from Pointe-Noire, Republic of the Congo - Th196 P3 | ecosystem: Host-associated > Arthropoda: Insects > Digestive system > Gut ... | reverse complement strand
GATGACTTCGGCGCGCCGTTTTCGATCGGGCAGTTTGTCTGGTCGGGACAGGACTACATCGGCGAGCCGACCCCGTACCACACAAAAAATTCATACTTCGGCCACGTCGATACCACGGGCTTTGAAAAGGATTCGTATTATATCTTCAAGGCGGCGTGGACGGATCATAAAACCGAACCGTTTGTACATGTATATCCGTATTGGGACTTCTCGCCCGGACAGCTTATAGATGTGCGCGTCTGCTCCAACGCGCCGCGTGCCGCACTATTTCTAAATAATGAGAAAATCATGGAGTCAGAGCTGAATGAACGGTGGGTGGCAAGCTGCCAAATCCCTTACCGCTCCGGTACGCTGCGCGCCGAGGCTTATGATGAAAGCGGCGCGCTTATCGCCTCTATGGAACGCTTTTCGTTCGACGACGCCGTTGCCTTGCGCACGAAACGGGCCATATACGGGGAGCTGGAATTTATCACCATAACCGCGGAGGACGCCGACGGCCATCCCGTTGAGAACGCCAACCACCGCGTCCGTGTCAAAGTTAAGGGCGGCGAACTGATAGCGCTCGATAACGGCGACTCAACGGATTATGAATCCTACCAAGCCGCGAGCCGCCGCCTGTTTAACGGCAAACTGCTGGCGATTGTGCGCCGCAAAGGAGATACGGAACCGGTCGTCGAAGTCGAGCCGGACGAAAGCGACGTCCCGATTCGCAAGATCGAGTTGATTTCTGACGGCTGGGAGGTCAAGGCCAAGCTATTTCCCGATAATGAGAAATACGGCGAATTGGAATGGCGGCTTACTGACGCCGGCGGAGTTGACAGTCCTTTGGGAGAGCTGCGCGTTTCTAAAGACGGAAGGAGCGCGACCGTCGTTCCAAAAGGCGACGGCACGGTATATGTCCGCTGCGCGGCGAAGAACGGACGGGAGTTTGCCGCGCTGTACAGCCTGCGCGAGCTGGAGATAACGGGATACGGCAGACCGTTTTTGGATCCGTATTCATTCGTGTCCGGCGGATTGTATAACGCCTTTAACACGGAGCCGGGGATCGGCAACGAGCGCGGCGCGTGCGCCTTGCCGGACGGTGAAACGCATATCGGGTTTAACGGGCTGGATTTCGGCGCGTTCGGCTCCGATCAGATAAAGCTGTGGCTGTTCCCGCTGTCGAATGAGCCGTTTGAATTTGAGATATGGGAGGGTATGCCGCTTGAGGGCGGCGAAAAGCTATACACGGCCCGTTACGACAAAGGCTCCGTATGGAACACGTATATCGAAGTGACATATGCCCTGCCGCGCCGGCTGTCAGGGGTGACGGCGATGTGCCTTTTATTCCGCGAGAAGGTGCATATAAAGGGCTTTATGTTCGAGCGTAAAAGCAAAGCGTTCTCGCGCCTGTACGCCGCCGAAAACGACGGCATATACGGCGACGCGTTCACAGTCGTCGGACATTCCGTAGAGGGGATCGGGAATAACGTTTCGATCACCTATAACGACATGGACTTTGGCGCCGACGGGGCGTCCGGTATAAGACTGCGGCGGCGCTCGCGTCTGCCAGAAAACGCGGTGCGAATTGATTTCGAGGGAGAAACGGGAACAGTAACGCAGATGATTGCCGTTACCGGCGCCGACGGGTATGCCGAAGCGGAAATCCCTCTGCCCGAACGGATCACGGGGAAAAACAAGGTGACGTTTGTGTTTTTGCCCGGGTGTGAGATCGACTTGGAATGGGTCGAGTTTCTGCCATAATGTTTCACGTGAAACATTTTGGCCTATAACGGCAAAGCCGGTTCGCAGCCCGGCAAAGGCCTGGTATTGGCCGTGTTCCTTTCAAAAGTGTAAGGCTGGGGAAAGGTTCTCGAAAGATTTATGCGCTACAATAAAGGCAGCCGGAAGCTCCGGCTGCCATTTTTACTTTGGAGGGAACAACATGAGCGTGTTGCAAACAAACGGGTTGAAGAAATACTATGGACAAAACATTGTCGCCGGCGGTTCGACGGTAAAAGCGATTGACAGCGTGGACTTTGCGGTGGAGTCGGGCGAGTTTGTGTCGGTCGTCGGCAGTTCGGGCAGCGGGAAATCTACGCTCCTGCATTTGCTCGGCGGGCTTGACCGCCCGACAGAAGGGACGGTCGAGATCAACGGCAGGCTGATATACTCCATGAAGGACGATGACCTGACGATTTTTCGCCGCCGCAATATTGGCTTTGTATTCCAGAGCTATAACCTTGTGCCCGTGCTGAACGTGGAGGAGAACATATTGCTGCCTATTCAGCTTGACGGAAACAAGCCAGATATGGCGTTCATCGACCGTGTGATTGAAACGCTAGGCATCTCCGACAAGCGTGATGCAATGCCGAATCAGTTATCAGGCGGCCAGCAGCAGCGTGTGGCGATCGCCCGCGCCATTGCGAGCAAGCCCGCGATCGTTCTCGCCGATGAGCCGACGGGCAACCTTGACAGCAAGAGCGGCATGGATGTTATGGGGCTGCTCAAGGTCAGCGGCGACAAATTCGGGCAGACGATTGTGCTGATAACCCACAACCCCGAAATCGCTCAGATGGCGGACAGAACCGTCCGTATCGAGGACGGGCGCATTGTCGGCGGGGTGACGAAATGAACGTCGCCAACAAGAGGGTTATCCGAAAGCTGGCGTTAAGCCAAATCAAAATAAACCGCAGGCGTACAATCTGGACTTTGCTTGGTATTATACTGTCTACCGCGATGATAACCGCCGTTTTCGGCTTCGCGGCAAGCGGCGTGGCTATGATAACCGAGATGATGGGCGGCAATAAATTCTACACGGATATGTATAACAGCACGATTTACGCGATGGCGGCGGTGTTTGCTTCAATTATCATTGCCGCTTCGGTGATTGTCATATCGAACGCTTTCCGTGTGAGCGCGGACGAACGGACACGGCAGTTCGGTCTGCTTAAATGCGTGGGCACAACGAAAAAACAGATCGTTAAAATCATCATGTACGAAGGCGTTATTTTATCGGTGACCGCCGCTCCTGTTGGTATAATTCTCGGGCTGCTCGTTAATTTCGCGGGCGTGGAGATCGTCAATTATCTGCTCGCCGGGCTTAACAGGCTTACCGAAAACCCGCTTATATTAAACTTCGTCTTTGCGTGGCAGGCAATCTTGTTGTCAATCGTCGTGGCTGTGTTTACGGTGCTGCTCTCGGCGTGGCTTCCCGCGAGAAAGGCGGCAAGGATTTCTGTTATTGACGCGATACGCACGGTAGGGGCGAACTCTGTTCGCCCGCGGGCGATTGGAAATCGCCCCTACAGTTCGCGGGCAAAAAATGGCAGGGTCATACAAAAACTGTTCGGAGTGGAGGGCGCGCTTGCCTCAAAATCGATAAAACGCAGCCGCCGCAACTTCCGGGCAACGGTCATTTCACTCACGGTCAGCGTTACAATGTTAATCGTTGTGGGTTCGTTCAGGGCGCAGATGCAAACGATGACCGATGTTTTTTACCCCGACGCAGACGCGACGGTCGCCATGCAGTTTATCACAAGTATGTCGATAGATTATGTTGACGGCAGTGAAACGGTTACACGTGAATTTGCCACGATTGACAGTCGTCAAGCGAACGGCATAACCGAGCGGCTGCGCGGATATGGGGATACGCCCGTGTACGGCGCGGGCATTGAGTATCATTCGTATGAGGCGAGCATACCGCGAGAGATGATGACGCCGAAACTGCTTGACATCTACGGCGGCTATTTTGACGGCGAGTTTCCGCTCCCGATTGCGTTTGTCGTCGCCGACGCGGCGCATTACGCCGAGCTGTGCGGGATTGCGGGTGTTCCCGTCGGCTCTAACATTCTTGTCAACCGATACACGCATTATCAGGAGGGCGGGCGTGAAATCTTCGCGCCGTATATTTTCGGCAGACAGACACTGCGGGTAACGGGGAGGTATGACGACACCGCGTTTGACCTGCCGCTTCACGGCGAGCTTGCTATGACGGAAGTACCGGGTGAAATAAACTTTGCCAGCACGGGCGCGGTTATTGTGATTCTGCCGGAGTTTGACGTGACGGAATATTTTTGGTTCGCCAAGCCTTCGGATAAAACGGGCTTCATTGATTACGCCTTTGAAACGCTGAACGGAATTGTTCCCGACGGGAATGAAGCGCAGGCAAACACAAGCGTCATGGACATTGAGGCGCAGATTGAAGCTATGCGGGGTATTCCTCGGTTGATTATCGTGTTTGTTTACGGCTTTGTGGGTATGCTGACGCTTATCGGCCTGACCAATGTAATCAGCACGATTTCAGCAAATGTTCGGCTGCGTTCGCGTGAGTTTGCTCTGCTCAGGAGCGTAGGCATGACGCATGGAGGGCTGCTGCGGATGTTAAATCTTGAGAGCATATTGTGTTCCGTGAAATCGCTTGTTATAGGTGTTCCGCTCGGGATTGCGGGGTCATATCTGATTTATCGCGGTTTTGTGTCGCCTGTGACGACCGCTTATACGCTGCCTTGGATACCTATATTGCAATGCGTTGCCGGCGTGTTTTTTATTACGTGGACTGTGATGAGGTTCTCGGCGTCGAGGCTTAGAGGCGGCAGTATCGTTGAAGCCTTGCGCCTGGAAAGCGGAAGTTAAAGGAGGTTTGTTAAAATGAACGTAGCCAACAAAGCCATTATCCGTAAGCTGACAATTCGTTCCCTGAAAGCAAACAAAAGGCGCAACTTTTTTATTGTTGCCGCCGTCGTGCTGACCGTTTTTATGATAACCTCCGTATTCAGCGTGGGGATAAGCTATTATGAAACGATGATGGTGACGCCCTTGCTTTCGGAGGGTATGCGGACACACGCAGGATTGACTAATGTAAATCCAAATCAAATAGAAGCCATGCGCTCTCTTAATTATGTAAAGCGTATCAGTATTGGCTACAGGGTCGGTATGGGATACACTGAAAGCGACGCAAACGGAATAGCCCTTGTCGCGTTAAATGAGGAAAGCTGGCGGTATTTTCAAACCCCCGCGTTTACTGATATTGTCGGGAAGTATGCCAAAGCCGAAAATGAAATTATGCTTTCCCGCGCTTTGCTTGACTATATGGGTATAGATGAGCCGTATATCGGTATGGAAATCCCGATTGACTACGCAATCGGTGATTTTCTCACAAATGAGTATGGCGAAAGACAGAGCGGTGTGTTTGTTTTATCCGCAATATTCACAGAATATGTAAGCACACTTCCCGGTCGGATGCATACGCCGATTTTCGTTTCAGAAGCGTTTGCCGAACGGCATGGACGGCATAATACTGAAAACGCGAATATCAATATTATTTTCACAAACCAAAGCCGCGCGGTGGAATACGCAAAACGGCTGGCGCGGGATTTGACCCTTGATTACGGAAGCGAAGTCATCGTGCATCCGTCGCTTGTAAATCAAACGGATAGAGGTTCGTCAACTATGTATATCGCTATTGGGATTATTGTCGCGTTCTTTATGTTCGTGGGGTTTCTGCTGATCTACAACGTGATGTATATATCGGTGTCAAAAGATGTGCGGTTTTACGGGCTGCTGAAAACAATGGGTACAACGCCTAAGCAGCTTCGGCGCATCGTGAACGGGCAAGTGTTCATGTTATATTTTATAGGTCTGCCGATTGGTTTGGCTGCGGCGGCTTTGGTTTCTTTCTCTGCGGTTCCCGCGCTTATCACCGCGAGTTACGGGGCGGTTGTTTCGTTCTCGCCGCTCATCTACGCGGGCGGCGCGGTTTTCGCGCTGATTACCGCTTATCTCGGCGCGTCCATATCCGCCAAAAAAGCGGCGAAGGTTTCTCCGATAGAAGCGTTGCGATATGCCGGCGAACAGAGCATAAACCTGAAACCGCGTTCGCCGGCCAACGGCAAGCCCTCGCGCATGGCGTGGCGCAATATGTTCCGCGAGCGCAGACGGGCTTTTATCGTTATGCTCAGTCTGTTCTTGGGAATAACCGTATTTACGGGAGCGATGGCGGTTGTGAACAGTATGGATATTGAGGGGCATATAGAATCTGGGCACGACCACGACATTGAAATAACCGCATCAGACATGGGATTGGACAAAGACCTCGGCTTGATAGGCATGGACAGGGGGTTTATAGAGGAAATCGCAAACGTACCGGGGGTAAAGGAAGTCCGGGAGAGGACGTTGGGCATCGCTATGGTTGATTTTCCGCAGGAAGTGGCGTCGGCAATCGAATCTTCTATGGGCATTTACTTGCCTTTTGCCGCAATTACTGGGGTTGACAAGGCGTTTATAGAGGATCTTAACGCTAAAACGGAAACTCCAATTGATATTGAAGCGTTCGAGCGGGGGGAAATCGTTATAATTGTCGAAAGCGACAGTGCCTACATGGGCGAATTGCTTTACGAATATTACCCGATAGGCGCTAAACTTACTCTCGAAATGGGGCAGCAGTCGCGTATCCTTGTAAATACCGAAATCGGGGGATATATTAACAGGCTCCGAAGCAGTACCGGGACGTATGGTTCTATCGCCAGCGGTATGGGTTTGGTAATGTCGAACACGTTTCTGGACAGCATTTCCGCCAAAGCGGGGGTACTCCATTTAGGTATAAATATTGAGGAAGGCAAGGACGAACTTGTAAACGCGGCCATCTCTGAAGTTGTTAAGGCAAACAGTATGTCTATGGGTTCAGCTTTTGAAGCGCGGCGGCAACAGGAAGAGGCGCGGGTTACGATGCTCGTGCTGGGCGCAACTATTTCCGTCATATTGGCGCTGATTGGCATATTCAATTTTATAAACCTTATATCTGTGGGGATTCTTTCCCGCAAACGGGAATTGGCCACGCTTGAGAGCGTGGGCATGACGAGTAAGCAGATGCGCCTGATGCTCAGATGGGAGGGCGCAATTTACTGGATAGCAACAATCGCGGCCTCTGTCACCGCAGGGTCGGCAGGCGCATACGGATTGTTCCGGCTGATAAAAAATCAGGACGCTTTACTCTTTCCGCAGTTTATATATCCGGTTTTGCCTGTAGCGGTTGTCTTCGCCCTCATCGTGCTGATATGCACCGCAACGCCGGAGGTTTGTTATCGCGGAATCAGCAAAAACACGCTTGTGGAACGGTTAAGAGAAGTAGAATAGAAGGAGGCACACTGAAATGAAAGTAGCTAATAAAGGCATTATCCGCAAACTCACCGCGCGTTTCCTGAAATCGGGAAAAACGCGCAATATCGTAGCCATAACCGCCATCGTATTAACGTCGGTAATGTTTACGAGCGTGTTTACAATCGGCGTGAACATGCTAACCACAATACAAAACCAAACCATGCGCATGGTTGGTACAAGCGCGCACGGCGGCTTGAAGTATTTAACACCGGAGCAGTATGAGCATATCGCGGATTCGCCGCTTTTGCGCGATATTTCGCACATGAAAGCCCTTGGCGTCGCGGCCAACGCGGAGCTGGAAAAGGAATATACCGAACTCGGCTGGTCTGAGGACAAAATGGCGGGCTGGTATTTCGCGTTTCCGAGTACGGGCAGGATGCCGCTTGCGTTCGATGAAATCGCAACCAGTACGATTGTGCTGGACGCGCTGGGGGTCCCGCATCAAATCGGCGCGCAGGTGAGCATTGAATATACCGTTGGCGGCGTTGATTATTCCGGCGTATTTACCCTCAGCGGGTATTGGGCCGGCGACACGGCAATACCGGCGCAGCGCATTTGGCTTTCAGAGGAATATGTGGGCAGCATTGTCCCCCGTTACAACCCCGAAAACGATTTTATCGCGGGGGCGGTCATGGCGGATGTGTGGTTTGCAAACTCCATAAACGTGGAGAGTAAGATTCTGCGTTTGCTTGAGGAACGCGGTTACACCGAGGGTGAAATAAACTTTGGCGTTAATTGGGGGTATGGGTTTTCGAGCGATATTGAGCCGGGGGAAATCGCAATCGGGCTGCTTATTGTTGTGCTGATTTTGCTTTCGGGATATTTGATTATCTATTCAGTGTTCGCCATCTCAGTCAATACCGACATTCATTTTTACGGGCTGCTGAAAACAATCGGCACAACGGGGAGACAGCTTAGGCGTATCGTTCGCGGTCAGGCGTTAATCCTGTCGGCGTTCGGCATACCGGGTGGGTTGCTGCTCGGTTACGTTTTCGGGGTGTTGCTTACGCCCGTGCTGACGCGCAATATGAGCGGGCAAACCGCCTCGGTATACAGCGCAAACCCGTTGATTTTCATTTTCGCGGGCGTGTTCAGTCTGCTGACTGTGTTTATGGGCTGCCGCAAGCCGGGGAAAATAGCGGCGCGGGTGTCGCCCGTGGAAGCCGTTAAGTACAGCGGCGGCGGCAGCGGGAACAAGAAATCGAAAAAGACACGGACGGTCACGCCGCTGTCAATGGCGTGGGCAAACGTCACGCGGGAGAAGCGCAAGCTCTGCATGGTTGTTTTGTCGCTGTCGCTTGCGTTGATTTTGCTGAACAGCGCGTTCTCCGCGTCGCGGAGCTTTGATATTGACGCCTATATGTCCGAATACGCGGCGAGCGACTTCGCCGTCGCCCACGGTTCGTTATTCAATAACGCCTATCCTAAAATAACAGACGGCATAAGCCAAGATTTTCTTGACGAGCTCGCGGCGCAGGGAATCACAGAAATGGGCGTCACATACTACCGCGCCGACCATGAACACAAATTGTCGTCCCGCGCGCATGAAAATTTCAAAGCGCAGTTTGAAGACGAGAGCGCTTATATAGAACGCTACTGGCGTTGGTCTATTCCCGACTACGAGCGCCGTATTGAGGAAGTCATACTGCCCACACAGATTTACGGTTTCGGGCGGCTGCCGACGGACACCTTTTATCCTGATTATGACAAGCTATCGTCGGGCAATTACGCGCTCACACAAACGCACAGCGACATCGCGGTTTACGGCGTGGGGGATGTAATCCTACTAACAAATGACGCGGGAGAGAGTCGTGAGTTTGAAATCATCGGCGTTGTGAAAGATTTTTCCTATCATCTTTCCGCAAAATACGGAATGATACCGGGGCAGACCATTATGCTTGCGGACAATGTTTTTGCCGAATTTTTCGCGCCGGAGGGCGCAATGCAGGTGAACTTTAACGTCACGGAGGAAAAGACTGCGGAAATCGAAGCATGGGTTGCGGAATACACGACTCAAAACGCTCCCGCGCTTGATTATATATCCCGCGATACGCTCAAAGCGGATTTTGCCGGATTGCAGACAACTTATCTCATCATGGGCGGTTCTATGTCGTTCATCTTCGCCTTGATTGGCATTTTGAATTTCGTCAACGCGGTAGTCGCATCCATCATCGCCCGCCGCCGCGAGTTTGCCATGCTCCAAAGCGTGGGAATGACGGGAAGGCAACTAAGGCGCACATTATTCTTTGAGGGTGTTTGCCACACCGCGCTCACGGCGGTTTTCACGCTCACCGCAGGGTTGGGATTAAGCTGGCTGATTGTTAGAGTAATGGCAGGGCAGACTTGGTTTTTCAAGCCATATCTTACGGTCATGCCATCCGTTGCAAGCATTGTTCCGCTTCTCATCATCTGCGCCGCCGTGCCGCTTGTTTGCTATGGGTGGCTGACACGGGATAGCTTGGTGGAGCGGTTGCGGGTGGAGTAAGATATTGCTTTGCTCGTGGAGAACGCACAAGGTCAAGGTGTTCGCAAAAAAATTCTCATCCTGCACAGCCCTATCGACGATGTGCGGCAGAGTGCGTATTGTATTGACGGCAGCGAATCTGCGGTGGAGCGGTTTGTTTCGGGCAAAAATACTATCACGCATAAAAAACCGATGTATCAAACTTTGCCAAACGAAACGACTGCGGAGCGCGTCGAGAATTACTTTATGACAGCGAACGAAATGCGTATCGATATTTCCCACTTGCAAAGGGGCAGCAATATTAACCTTGTAGTGAATGATAATATTTCCACGATAGCCGAAGGCGGAGCGTTTGTTTACGGACAAAACAACTTTGCGGCATATCTCAGCGGTACGGATGCGCCGGTGGAAATGAAGCAGACACAGGAGTTTTGGGAAATCTTGAAAACGGGTAAGTACGATGTCTTTCTCTCCGAAGTCACGACCACCGAACTCATGCGTTGCTCTGAACCGAAGCTGTCGGAGTTACTTGCGCTTTTAGATGAAATACGATATACTGTAATCGAGGTTCAAGGCAACGCAGAGATACCGGCGCTTGAAATCGAAATCAGGAATATGGCGATCCTACCGCCAAAGAGCGAAAACGACCGCCTTCACATTGCCGTAGCTCTGCATAGCGGCTGCAACATTATTGTGTCGTGGAACTTCAAGCACTTAGTTACCGAAAAGACGATTGATGGGGTTCGCATGGTCTGCGTGGCAAATCACATCAGCCCGGTAGACATCTACTCACCAGTCGTATTATTGGAAAGGAGCGTTCCAAATGAATAATCAGAGCTTCGGCGTTGAGGATATCCGCCGAGTGCGCGACGAAGATGCCGCCCGGTATCAGGAAAACAACATGACCATCGAGGAAATTACTCGCGACATCCACGAACGCGCACAAGACTTCTATAAAATGATGGATAAAGTAAGGCAAGAAAAAGCAGCGCGGCAGGCCGTCTGACCTTGCCGCGTTCGCTGTGGCATTATCTGTGATGTTTTAGGAGTGTGCTGTATGAAATATTTAAGCGTAAAAGAAACTTCGGTTAAATGGGGTATTACGGTCAGACGTGTGCTTCAATATCTGAAAGATAATAGGATTAACGGCGCGTATATGATGGGCAGTACATGGGCGATCCCTGAAAACGCCGAAAAACCTATCGACCCGCGCAGAGCGAGGAAACTCAATAAATTTGAGGATGTTGCATCGTCAGAATCCTCAGATTTGCCATTTCTACATGACATACCGTCTTACGGCACGTTTACGAAAATCGAACCCATTACCAAAGGCTGGTCGGACGACAAAAAATACTACATAGAAACCGTCGACAGTCGGCGTATGCTTCTGCGTATTTCTGATGCAGATGAACTTGAACGCAAAAAAGCTGAATACAGCATGATGGAGCGTGTATACGCTCATGGGGTTATTACTTCCGAGCCGCTTGGTTTTGGCTTGTGTGATAATGGAAAGAACGTATATTCCTTATCGGGTTGGCTTAACGCTAAGGACTTGAAAGAAGTTTTACCGCTCTTACCCGAAACGGAGCAGTATATGTTGGGTATGACCGCCGGAAAAACACTGCGGAAAATATATAGCATACCCACACTGGATAACGCCGAGCCGTGGAGCGATTGGTTTTATCGCAAAGTACAAGGCAGAATAAATTTTTACAATGAAAATCCAATAAAATCCGAAAGCGGCGATAGTATCGTCCATTATTTGCAAGATAATAAACACTTGCTTGACGGCAGACCACAGACATTCATACATGGAGATTTTAACATATCGAACATGATGCTTATGCCAGACAAACAAATCGGTGTGATTGATTTCAATTCCTATAACAAAGACCACGGCGACCCGTGGTGGGAATTTGACCCATGTATGGATGGTTGGGGAAGCGAACCTTCGGCATATTTTTTCACCGGGTTAATTAAGGGATATTTTAACGGAGAACCCCCTAACGACTTCTTTAAGGTTTTTTCATATTACCTTGCATACGACGCATTGGCGGCTTTATGCGATACCTCCGTTCATAATCAAGGAGAGCCGGAAGTTGGCAGGCGGCACATGGAAAGTATTATGCGTTGGACGGACAACTTCCAGAACCCCATACCGACATGGTATCTGAGTGAAAAACAGGCTTAAGAAATCATAAGGGAGCTGTAATAAAGGGCAACTGCAGATTTATTTATAGGTTTATTTAGGCTCCCGCCAACTTTGCGTCCCAATGCATTTACGCCGGCGCGGGCGTAATGAACCACACACCCGTTTACGGCTGGTATTATTACGATGCCAACAACCGCTCCCCCTCCTGGTCGTCTGTGCAGTATCTGTACCGCTTCCTGACAACAAACAAAGGGCAGGGGCCTTATGGGTCTGATGTGCCGCTTGAGCAGGTTTTGCCCGGCGATATCATGCAGATATCAACCTGGATGGAGGATTTCCACCACACGCTGGTGGTGGTCGCGGTCGGGGATACCCCGGATTTCGGGAATACGCTGGTCGCCTGCCATTCCTACGACAGCGACAACAGGCCGCTCGGCTCATATGACGTTAAGAAGCTCAGATGCATACATATCGAAGGGGTTAGGGGCCAGGCATAATTTAGCTGTTTTAGCACATAATACCACCAGGATTGTATTCTGGAGGGATCGTCATGGGAATAAAAAAAATTCTTGCAATCTTGCCGCTTTGTGCGGTAATATTAGCCGCGGGCTGTACCGCCCGTGAACGGGATGTAAATGTCAGCGCGGCGGCTTCGCCTGAAATCAGCCAAGAGGAGCCCGCAGCCGCCCCGGCTTTGCCGCAGCGCGCGCCGGAAACGCCGCTTCCGCCCGATAAAAATACCGGTCAAAGCATTACAGCCGATGAAACCGATACACAAGCTGAAAACAACGGCGCAGCCGATGAACCCGCACAGCCTGTTTTAGAAGAAGCGCCGGATATAGACAGCTTGAGCGCCGCTAAAGTAAAATGGGGCGCAAGCCCGCGCATGAACGCCGATGGCCGCCCGGAGGAATCAGCGGGGCTGCAGCAGAAATACGGCGGTATGGGCGCCTTATTCCTCGCGCCGAATAATAATAAAATTTATCTTACATTCGATGAAGGCTACGAAAACAGCTACACGCCCGATATCCTCGATACACTAAGGGAGAAAAAAGTCAGCGCGGTTTTTTTCATCACACATCAATACGCAAGGACACAGCCGGAGCTTGTGCGCAGAATGGTGGAGGAAGGGCATATCCTAGGCAACCATTCCACCGCGCATAAATCTTTCCCCGCGTTAAGCCATGAAGAAGCGGCAGAGGACATCATGACGCTGCACAACTATGTAAAGGCAAATTACGGCTATACCATGAGCCTTTTCCGCCCGCCTATGGGCGAATTCAGCGAGCAGACTTTGGCGCTTGCGCGTTCTGTCGGGTACACCACCGTGCTTTGGAGCTTTGCCTACGCTGACTGGGACAGGGACAACCAGCCCATCTCAATCCAAGCGCTGGACACGATAAACAAGCGCGCGCATAACGGCGCTGTGATGCTGCTGCACGCGGTTTCAAAGACAAACGCGGATATACTCAACGAGGTAATCGACACCCTGCGCGGCAGGGGGTTTGAGTTCGCGAGGTTGGATTGGCTGTAGTTTTATAAAAAGACAGACAAAGCCCACGCCGGAATTTCCGGGTGGGCTTTTTTGTGATTATAGCGAGGATTGTATTTTATTATCCTCCCATAAATTTATCACGGGTCGAGCGAACAAATTCCGTACAGCTTGGGCATCCTCCCTTAAATTCCAATACCGTCAATGCACTGCGATAATAACGTGACGCTAACATCCAATTTCCTGTCGCTAGATGCTTATTGCCAAGTTCGAGATTTCGTTCAACAGTAAACTCATACTCATCTTTTAGTTCAAGGCACTTCGGACATACTGACATTTTGAACACTCCTCTAAATTTATTACAAAACATATAAAATCTTATATGTAATGCTCTTTAATAATCCTGCCCGAGCCAATTTCCACTTGTATCATAAATCCGATCGCCACGGATTTCATACACCCAGTTCCCACTGGTGTCGTAAATTCGGTCAGCGCGGATTTCGTACTTCCAATCGCCGTTTGTACTGTATATACGGTCGCCTCTGATTTCATAAACCCAATCGCCGAAATTATCTAAAATTCTGTTGCCTATCTGTCTTGCTATTCTATTGCTATATTTATCCCTAACCATCTTCTCTCCCCCTCTAATGCTCATTAAAATTTCCATAATTTTACATATTTTCAATGCCTTAATCCATTATAAGGGAATATCCCTTAAATGTCAACAAGGAATATTTCCTTATCGCATAATGGGTTTGAGGTGATCATCATGTACGAGAGAATCCGTAATATGCGGGAAGATAAGGATATGACACAAGCACAAATGGCTACTTTATTAAACATACATCAAACTACATACTCTGATTACGAGCTCGGTCACTTGAATATCCCTGTGCAGATTTTGTGTAAATTAGCCGATTTTTTTGATACGAGCATTGATTATCTCGTAAACCGCACAAACGAAAAGAATTCTTACCCTCGTAGAACATAAGTGTTCTTTATATATAAAATATTATTTGACAAGCACTGCAACCTATGCTATAATGTCCCCGGTGGACATATGGGAGATTTCCCGAGTGGCCAAAGGGGGCAGACTGTAAATCTGTTGCGTCATCGCTTCGGTGGTTCGAATCCACCATCTCCCACCATCGTGCATAAATGCGGACCTCCAACCGGTGTTTCCGGGGTGATGTTCGCATTTATATTTCTACTGCTTTTACAATGATGGGGGTATTTATTTGGACACGCGCAATCAAACCAATCCCGAACGCGCCGCGCTGCGCAAAAACTCGAGTGAGGCGGCTGCCGGGGTTTTGCTGATATATATATTCAGATATGGGCTGATCTTCCTGATATTCCGCGCGGCTGCCTTTATTATTACGGATAATAGGCTGCTTGAAAACTTCACCGGCGTTTTCGACATTATTTCGCTTGTGTCGTTTACATTGGCGTTTGCCGGGGCGTGTGTAGTTATGATCGTGCGGATTGGCATACCGCTGCGGGTTGCGATGCCGTTTAAGCCTGCGGACCCGTCTGTGGTCATCCCCGGCGCGTTTTGCTGCCTTGGCGTTTCGGTTATCGGCGGGCTTCTTTATTTGGCGGTTTCGCAATTTACACAGTCCGTGTTTCATCTGCGCCCAATTATGCCGGACCTGACCGCCCCGACCGATCTGCCTTCATTACTATTATATATTTGCTCGGTAATAATCGCGCCCTCATTTTTAGAGGAAATAATGTTCCGCGGCATCATAATGCAAAGCCTGCGCAGATTTGGCGACGGGTTCGCCCTGGTGGCGTCATCGGCGCTTTTTTCCATGGCGCACGGAAATCTGGTGCAGGGGCCGAATGCGTTTATTGTCGGCGTTGCCATCGGTTTTTTTGTATTGCGCACAGGGTCGCTTTGGACAGGGATAATCATTCACCTTATAAATAATTCTTTAGCGGTTTTCCTGGAAATTTTAAGCGTCCGCGCCTCCGAATGGCCCCCGCAAATGACAGCGGTGTTAGGCGGCGTGCATTTCCT
>Ga0099364_10007742_pt1 | contig 15269 bp, 14 predicted proteins | sample TergutTh196P3_FD_73070 | JGI IMG/M metagenome (GOLD analysis project Ga0099364, IMG submission 73070) | Microcerotermes parvus P3 segment gut microbial communities from Pointe-Noire, Republic of the Congo - Th196 P3 | ecosystem: Host-associated > Arthropoda: Insects > Digestive system > Gut ... | reverse complement strand
CTGCTCATTGTCATTGATGTTGCCGATTAAATCACGGTAACGCATGGAATTTCCCTTTAATGCGAATCATTTGTAGTGACATTGATTGGGAGTTCATCTCGTTTTTGAGGAAAGGCAGATCGCGCTCAAGCGCGTCCTGGCGTTCTATCCAAAAGCAAACGCCGTGAAATGTAAGCGTCAGTACAGCGCCAAGCCCGATAATGAACACTTTCATAAAAGTGGAAGCTCCGGCGCTGAGCGCGAATCCCGCCGTGGTGATGAGGAGTCCAAATCCGATTGCCGCAAAGAGCTTCGGATACGTAACTCCCCATACCTTCGGGATATGCTGAATGTTGCGGAAAATGGCTCGTTCAGTCATGGCGTTACGAAATAAAGGTGTTGGCTAAAAATCCAAGAACGATGCCGACGATGGCGAATATCAGCGAAGTCATGGAATCGTTGTCGCCCTGGCTCAACTTGTATGCGGTGCGTCCCAGACCGATAAGCCCGACAAGACCGGCAACAAGAGTTCCGGAAGCTATGGCGATGGTGCGAATATCGGAAACGGCGTTTTGAAACGCGGGCGCGACCGACGTTTGCGCCATTAGTTGCGCAGCCGGAAAAAGCGCCGCGCAAAGCGCAATGAAAATCCTGTTTACGCGCTTCATTACTCGTTCTCCTTCCGTTTTTTGTAAAACCAGATGCCGATGCCAACGGCGGCGGCGAACAGCACGGCGTAAAAGCCGTACATGATGTTTTGAAAAAAGCTCATTCATTCCTCCTTTTCTAAATGTTTTATGCAAAGTTTTACCTTTCTATAAAGAACAATCTCGTGTCCTGCGTAATTGCGAATCTAATTTCCCCTTCATTGATAAGAGGCGTTAAAAATCAAAAATGTGACAAGAAAAATTAAAAATAATGTCGATTTCTTTATTTTATTTTCAGAAATATCGAGGATGTTATTTCAGAACTATTCAGAACTATTCACACCCTTTTATTAAAATATTTTCGCATTCTGGTATGTAGCGTTTCAAATTGCAGAATACTGCCAATACTGTGAAAACAAATGCCCAGAACACTGTTTCACATGCGCATTATTTGGAAACATCAAAAAATATTCAACCTGTTGCGAGATGGTGAATAATTACAATGCGAATGTATAAACGCTGTATATTCAGGAAGTTGGAAAGAATATACGAATAGAATAATAAATTTGTGTTGTTGCACAACTGTTCACAACAGTGCAGGGGTGTTTTATGGTTATTGTTGCGTTATTAAATTGGTCATGTTATGTTTGAATCATTGCGAATCTGATTCCCCTTCACAGGTGTTGAATGTCCTTAAAATGCCGAAAAGCCAAATGGACATTCAATGCCGGATTTTTGTGTTTTTATAAAAATCCGGCGCAAGAGAGGAGGGGAGACATGAAGAAAATTGAAAAGAAATATCTTAAAATGAAAGCCCGGTTGTTCAATAAGATACAACCGTTATTAGAACAATATGGAATCAAAGACCAAACCTTGTTTAATGCTATTGAAAAATCGTTTCGGGAAATCAAATGTGATGGACGAAACTTTCAGCCGTGGCTTCTGTCACTGGTTTTCCTTGAGATTTTCGATAACAAGTGCTTCCTTCTGATACAACCGCGTACAAAGGCGGGCAACGAGGTTTCATTGGACGTTCTGACGGCGGCTTACGCAATATGGCGCGAAGCGCAAGTATTGGCCGTTATACGGGGTCTGGATGATTTGGACGCGGCTGAAGCGATGAGCCGCGCGGTTCATTCCGTTACGGATCACATTGCCCGCAACACAAGCAAAACCATTCGCGATATGCGAAAATACCTGTTTACCAGCTATGTACACGCCCTGAAACGTGTCGCTAAAAAGGCTGGAATTGTCCGCCATCCGGATTGGAATCCGGATATTTTGCTTTCCGACGAAGGAGCCTTCGTCGCCGCGATGGAAAAAGCGCTGCTATGCAAAGAAATAAGGCGCGGCATGTCAAGGAAAGTAAGAAAAATTGCCGATTCTCGACATATGATGGGGTATAGTTTTAAGGAAACGGCAAGGCTGATTGGCACATCCGACTGTGCCGCCCGGAAAACTCTTAGTAGAGGAGTCCGGAAAGCATTTGAGGAATGCTTGAGGAAGCTACAGGCGTTGGGTTATGGGGAAATGCCCGAAAAAAAGAAAAAAGGCCGTAAGTCCGTTGGGGGCGGCAAATGAAAGATCATCCGTTTCTAAGCGATGAGGATGATGAAGAGTTCGGGGAGGCGTTAAGAAGGTTTATTGTTAAATGGTACCCGAATCCCGAACGGATCGGATGCCCTGATCCCCGGATTCTTCGAGATATTGCTTTTCGCCGGAAAGTTCCGCCGGAAGACGTTGATAAAGCGATGTCCCATATCGGAAAATGCGCGGAGTGCGTATGGGACGCGCTGGCTTACGTTGAGGAATATAAGAAAACAAAGAAAGCCACTGAATAAAAAATGCGGGGTAGCCCGGAAATCATGGGCGAGCCCCGCTTTTTTTTGTGATTCATAAATACTACCGTTTTATTTCCATATCAATATAGCTATAATACAAGCTGTTGCGCCGTATATCAACAACCGTAAAGAGAAGTAGCGCCGTGAAATATTATGAACAGCTTGTAGATATGAAATGTTTCTCCCGTAAGGACATCGTTTCCATGACCGGAAACGTGAATACGGCTAATTCCCTGATATTCCAATACCAGAAGCGGAATCTTATACGAAGCGTTCACCGCGATCTGTTTGTTGCCAGGAGCCTTGAAACCAAACAGCCGGTTCCTAACCGATATGCCATTGCTTCACATATCGCCGAAGATGCTTATATAACGCATCATTCCGCGTTTGAGTACCACGGCTACGCCAATCAGGTTTATTATGAGGTTTACGTCGCGTCAAAAGCCAATTTCAGGACGTTTGAGTTCGACGGCGTTTCCTACCGGCGTATTGCTCCGCGCATAGATTCCGGTGTCGAAAGCCATAAAAACGGCGTGAAAGTGACCGACAGGGAGCGCACTGTCCTTGACAGCATCCATGATTTCGAGAAAATCAGCGGCCTTGAGGAAACCTTGCGCTGTATTCAGATGGTTCCCTATCTCGACGGCGGCAAGCTGCTTTCATACCTGGACTTTTACGACACAGGTTTTCTCTTTCAAAAAACCGGATACGTTTTAGAGCATTTCCAAAGGATGCTGAAATTGCCGGATTCATTTTTCAATGCGTTGCGCGAGCGCGTCCCGAAAAGCAAACGGTATTTTTATAAGGGAATTGAACGCGAGCGCCACAAATTGAACCGCGACTGGAGGCTGTTTGTTCCCGACGATTTGCTGTCAATAGTACGGAAAGGGTGGAATTACGATGCTTGAATATGATCGTGAACAGATAGGCCGACAGGCGGCGGAACACGGCTTTATCCGCGACACTTTTGAGAAAACGTGTCGCTTGGCTGAGCTGCTGGTTTACTTTGACCGGGACATTGTTCTATCCAAATACTTGGCATTAAAAGGCGGCACGGCCATCAATATGACTATTTTCCGTCTGCCGCGCCTGTCCGTCGATATTGACCTTGATTTCACAGAAAATATCCCATTGGCTGAAATGATGGATCGGCGTCAATTAATTACTGACACAATTCAGTTGTACATGACGAGCGCGAGTTATGAACTCACTACGAAGTCAAAGTATCGTCACTCGCTTGATTCTTTTGTTTTCGCCTATACAAACGCAGGCGGCGTCCGGGATAATATTAAAATCGAAATCAATTATTCGCAACGAAGTCATATCTTACCGCTGGAAAAGCGGCCTATCGAAACGCTAGGCATGTTCACTCCTGTTGAAGTTCAGACGGTATTGCCGATAGAGATATTCGCGGGAAAAATCAATACTTTGCTGTCGCGGACGGCTGCCCGTGATCTCTATGATGTGAACAATATGATTCTGACCGGCCTTTTCAATGAAGAGCAACAGGATATGCTTAGAAAATGTACGGTCTTTTATTCGGCGGTTGGCGGCGACGATATGCCCGGCGAACTCACTCCCGACAAGATGAAGGATATTACATATCACAATATTCGGACGGGACTCATTCCGGTTATCCGCAAGCGGGAACGGTTTGATTTAGTGACGGCGAAAGATCGCGTCAAACAGTACCTGTCGAACCTTCTTATTTTAACGGACAACGAACGTGACTTTTTATCATCGTTCCGTAACGGCAGCTATCGGCCAGAACTCCTTTTTGAAGGTGAGATTCTGGCGCGTATCAAAGATCACCCAATGGTCGCATGGAAAATGGCGCAGATGCGCCGCAATAGCTCCAGTAATGAGATGCGCGAAGGATGGCCGCATTTGCATGAAATGAAAAATGAACTTGCCTAAAAAAGCGTCGGCGGTAAACACTACATATCGAATGTCCCGTTAAACATGTTTAAGGTCATTAAGTAACTCGGCTGCCAATGGGACGCCGACGCCAAATGCTGGTACCACTACGATCCTAAAACCTAAATTCCGCAAAAAATTAGCGTAGACAGAGCCGTTTTAGGCTTGTTTACAGGGTTTTCGCCTGTTTTGACTCTTTAAGTGTATACTCTAATTAGCGCATACAAATTTGACAGCAAAAAACAGAAATGCTGTATTCACAAGGCTTTACGCGTGTATACGCTAATTTATTGCGGAATTTAGGCTAAAATAGCGAGGGAAGCAGAACGGCTGGTAGAACACTCTCGCGGGCAGGAAAATGAAAATGTCCGTAAAAATGACTCTAACGATATTGACCACGAAATGTAAGAATTTCTGCCGCTTCGGGAACAGTTACAAACCAGAAAACTAATAAACCCCACTCCACTGTGGACAAATATCACCTTCGAGTTGTTAAGCATTTCGGCATTGGACGGCCTGCATCGCTTTTTTGTATTTGGGCGCGTTTCCGGCGATCCGCGCGTTTTGAAACCGGTAACGTATGCCAAGCAACCGGTAGCGGACAGGGTAGCGGGCTGAATTTTACAAAACCCGCGTCAATATTGGATGGTAGCGGGGTAGCGGCTCAATCAGGAGGGTATATATAGAAGGATATATATAATAAGTAAGATCACCCTTTCACGATTTCCATACATCGTTCACGAACCCATAAATCGACTGTTGTCCATTCCAATCATTGATTTCCTTCATGCCGAAGTTAACGTTCAGAGGGCTTTTTAATAAATCCGGCAGGCTCAATATTTTTCGCCCGTTACCTTTTTGTTGCCTTTTTTTGATTTTGGAATTTTTAGGATAACTGTAAGCTATTGATTTTATTGGTGGAGCTAACGAGGATCGAACTCGTGACCTCCTGACTGCCAGTCAGGCACTCTCCCAGCTGAGCTATAGCCCCACACATCTGAAAATCTTGCGGTAAATGTTGACTAAATTCATACGACTAATCAACAATTCTTAATTTTATGTGATTACACACTAAATTGCAAGAAAAACATTCTGCGCCAACGCAGCGTTTGACGGTATGGATTCAAAGTAAATTGACAGAATGCAAGACTATGATATAAAATAATGGATTAATCAGGCATGCACCCGTAGCTCAGTTGGATAGAGCGTCGGACTTCGAATCCGCAGGTCGGGCGTTCGAGTCGCCCCGGGTGCACCATACTAAACCAACAGCTTACATCCTCCCGCCGCCTTGCGTGTTCAATATATTTCAGCTTGAGCAAGGCGGGAAAATGCGAAATCAGGATGTAATTACAAAAACTCCCGGCGAAAAGCCCAAAAGTTTTGCAGTTACATCCTTAAGACTGTTTAACTGTTTATATGAAGACAATACGTGTTATCAGCGCGTGAGTACTTATGTGCGCAATCTGCTCGGGTTAAACCTATGTATCCGATCCTGCCTGGCTGAATGTTATGAACCTGCCGACAGACGCCGATATTTCGATCAAGACAAAAGGCGGGAAGTACCAGGGTTACGTCCGGCAGACAGGCGAAGACTACCTGGTGATAATGTCGTCTGAAAAGTCATTAAGGGGACCGGGCTGTCAGTGGATTTCCCGAAAACTTTTGAAAGATCAGAATTGGCAATATTAAAATATTTTTGGGAGGTGTGATGAAAATAAATCCTTTCCGATCTCCGCTTGTCGTTGCGGCGCTTCTGCCGGGACTGCTTTTACCGTCATCTGTTTACGCTCAATCAACGCCGAAAGGATTTTCCATTGGAAACGTTGCCGGCATATGGCAGCAGCAGGCGGTTGCGCCGCCAAAGCTGGAAAATTCCCCGCGCATCGAAAATCTGATCCGCAACGGGGTGCTGGAACTGTCGCTTTCAGACGCGCTTGCGCTCGCACTGGAAAACAATCTGGATATCGCGGTACAGAGATATGTTCCAGAGTATTCAAAAACAGATCTGCTTAGAACTCGAGCAGGGCAGTCGCCGCGCGGCTTCACCGGCGGTTCTACTCCCGGAGGTTTGACGGCGGGCGCTCTGGGCGCGGGTATCAGCGGTTCCGGAACCGGTTCCGGAGTTGGCAGCGCAGGCGGAATAACCGGCGGCGGCGGCGCGGTGCAGGTCGGATCATCTGGAAATTTCGACCCGACTCTGAGCGCCGGGTTCAGTTTCAACCGGGTTACTTCACCGCTTAATACCAGCGTGGTTTCCGGTCTATACAACGTAACCAGCGACGCCCTGGCATTTTCGACGAGCTACGCGCAATTATTCCCTACGGGAACCAGTTATTCACTATCGCTCAGCGGTCAGCGGCAATCCTCAACCCAGCAGAACCTGCTTTACAATCCATCCGCCGTTACACGCTTCGCCGTAAGCGCAAACCAGCCGCTTTTGAACGGCTTTGGAAGGTTGCCGAATGAACGATATATTATGGTTGCGCACAACAACACATCCGTCGCCGAGAACGTATTCCGGATGCAATTAATCACGACGATTGTGGCCGTCGGCAACGCCTATTGGGATCTGGCGGCTTTGCAGGAAAACGTCGGAGTTGCGGAGCAGTCGCTGGCAGTGGCACGGCAGTTGCTTGAAGACAACCGTATTCGCCTCGATATCGGCACGATGTCGCCGCTTGACGTAACCTCCGCAGAATCCGAGGTCGCGGCGCGTACTCGTGATCTGACTGTAGCCGAAACCAATCTCAGGATGCAGGAAGCGACATTGAGGAACATGCTGGTAAGGAAGATCGGACCGGAACTTAATTCCATTCGTATCGTTCCAACCGACGCAATGCCGTCGCCTGTGGATATCGATATCCCGGATGAGAAAGAGGCGCTCGCAACTGCCGCCGGAAACCGTCCTGAATTGAAACAGGCGGAAATAAATCTGAAAAATCAGGATATCTCCGTAGAATTTACGAAAAACGCACTGTTGCCCGCATTTGCCGTTTTCGGACTCTACGCGAGTTCCGGATTGCAGGGAGGCACGACGAATGAAAGTATTGAGGATACAAACCTGCTTAATTCCTTCGGTCAGACTTTCAGAGGCGAATATCCCGAATACGCCGGGGGACTCAGCTTTAACGTCTCACTAAGGAACAGAACCGCACAGGCTGACAGCCTGCGCTCGCAACTGGAGCGGAATCAGCAGTTGGTCAGTCTACAGCGCTCGCAAAACTCCATCGCGATGGAGGTACAGAAAGCCATCATCGGACTGATTCAGGGGAAAGCCCAGGTGGAAGCGGCGCGCAAGGCGGCCTCGCTTGCCTCGGAGATATGGGAAGGAGAGAAGATTAAACTTGAAGCGGGGGCATCGACTTCATATCAGGTGATTCTGCGAGAGCGGGATTTTGTAGCCGCCAGACAGGCGGAAGTCGCCGCCGCGTCGTCCTATGCCAAGGCTGTTATCGAAATGGATCGCGCCCGCGGGCTGACGCTCGAACGCAACTCAATAAAATATCTGGAGGCGCTGGAGGGCAATATTTCAACCGCGCCGACAACCACTTTTTCCGGCGCCGGAATGAAGGAGGGGCGTTAAATGGCGCGCTCATCCGGAATGAGACAAAACCGGCGGTTTTTACGGACAACCGCGCAGGTAATCATGATCATGCTGATTATCGGCGCAAAGGCTTTCGCCCAACAGAACTTCGAGTGGACGGACAATTTTTCAAAAAGCGTGGAATGGTTTCCCCGCGTCTATAAGCCTTATGTAATGCGGACGATTCCATCACTCGAATTGACGGATTCTTTCAACCTCCAGCGCCTGGTTTCCGACGGAAGAATCCGCATTTCTCTGGACCAGTTAAAAGAGGCGGTTCGTGAAAACAATCTTGATTTTCTTGCCATGGAAATAGACGTTCGATCCGTTGAAACCGACCTCCTGCGGGTTAAAGGAGGCGGCGCGCCGCGCGGAGGGGGCGGAGTGCAGATTCCGAGCAGTCTGTTTTCCGGCGCTATAGGCGCGGGAGTCGGCGGCGGCGGCGGACTGGGCGGTTTTTCCGCCGGAGGCGTTACGGGCGGAGCGCGGCAGGTTTCAGGGTTTCCGCGCGGCAGTTACGATCCGACGCTTGCGCTTGGTTTCAGCATAGGCCAAAACACCAGCCCGCTTAATTCAATCGTGGTTTCGGGCGTTCCCGAAGTCACCACAAAATCGATCGCTTTTCAGACGCGCTATTCACAGGCTTTCCATACAGGATCCAGCCTGAGCGTGGCTTTCAACAATATGCGGCAAAGGTCCACCCAACGGTCATTGCTTTATAATCCATCGTTTGTCTCGCAACTGTCCATCAGCGTAACGCAACAGTTGTTGAGCGGCTTCGGTCTAACAATCGGACGGCGCTTTGATACCGTAGCCGAAATCGAACAGAGAATCATGAAGGAAATCGTTCGTCAGCGGAGAAAAACCACTTTCGCAGCGGCTGAAACGGCTTACTGGGACCTTGCGGCGGCGCGGGAAAGCGTGCGCGTGGCGGAAGAGTCGTTGGAAACAGCGCGGCGCTTTTTTGCCGATACGCAACAGCGCGAGGAATTCGGCACTATGTCGGGGCTTGACGTCGCAACGGCTGAATCCGAGGTCGCCGCGCGGGAGCGTGATCTTGTCACCGCGCGTACAACTTTGCGGGTGCGCGAAATCGACCTTAAAAATATGATCAGCAGGAATTTTTCCGGATCGCCTGGAACGCTTCCTATCGAGCCGTTGGACGCTCTGCCTATGCCGGCGGCGGAGGATATTCCGGAGTTACAGGACGCCATTAATGAGGCGTTGAAAAACCGCCCGGAGATTCTGCAAGCGGAAACCACCATGCTTACGCAGGATCTCGCCGTCAGATACAGCAAAGACGTGCTTCGCCCGTCACTGCTGGTTTTCGCAAATTTCAACAGTTCCGGGCTTTATGGCAACCGGGCGATGACGGACAATTACGGGAATCCCGTAACGCTTCCGGGCGGGCTTGGACAGGCATTACGTCACGTGCGAAATTGGACATATCCGGATTACGCGATAGGTTTTACTTTCTCTGTCAACCTGCGGAATCGGGCGGCGGAAGCTGATTACAGCCGATCTAAGATGGAAAAACAACAGGCGGAAACCACGCTGGCGCGCACGAAAAACTCCGTCGCGCTCGAAGTGCAGAGGGCGCTGATAGGGCTTGTACAATCCAGGGCGCGGGTCGAGGCAGCCGATCATGCTGCGCAGTTAAGCGCACTGACGCTTGAAGCAGAAGAAGGGCGTTTCAACGAGGGAATGGCGATTCCATACGACTTAATACGACGCCGGCGCGACCTGTTATCCGCGCAATTTGCCGCCATACAGGCTAAAGCCGACTACGCCAAGGCTCTGGTGGAAATGCGCCGCGCAACAGGGAGAGATGATTGATGAAAACTCAAAAATCAAGGCTTGCGACTGAACAGAAAGCGGAGTTTACACATAGGTAAATGAGCATTTCGGCAATGGAGTAACGTAGAGTTTGGGGTTTTCGGAGTTTGCCTCAACTCTAAATTATGAAAAGTGCCTTTTAGCGATGGCATCCTGTCTGAAAATCTTTGAAATATTTGGACAGCATGCCATCACTCACGGCAAAGTTACGCATGTTTTGCAATTACTTTATAATCTGTATCCCGTCTGACCAGCCCTTCTCAAACGTGCTCCATCCGGAATTCATGCCGTAGGGAACTCTATGCAGAGTAGCTTCAATTTGACCGATCTTGTTGTCTTTTATCTGGAATATTTCGGCGATCTGCCACGTCCAAGGCGAGATAGGCCCTGCGGTAATGTTGCGTCCGTCAGGAGTTGTAAAGTTACGGGTATCGCCCGCCGCGTGATCGAAATAACCGAAAGCGAATACGTTTCCATACTCCCGGTCGACGGCAACAAAACGCCGGTCGCGAATACGGGTCACAAAATACATGAGGCCGGAGTTAAACTGTTCCGTACATGTCCAGTTTGCCGAATAGCCGGTGGCCGTTTTAGGATCGGGCATCGGCTGACCGGGCCGCAGAGGCACGTTGGTAGCCGGCGACCCGTTTTCAATACGGTGGCAGTCGTCGGTAAAAGGATAGTCGCCCTTGCCGTCGTTCTTTTGCAACCCGGAGAAATACTTATTGGCAACGACTATAAGCTCTTCGCGCGAAGGACGATTCGCTTCAGGAATAGCCTGGAAAAAAGACGGACGCGGCGCGCCCATCCGTTCTATACGGTCGCCCGCCCCGCTGCCATCGCCGCCGCCGGGGTTGGCTCCGCCTTCGGTACGGGTGATCAGTTGTTCGGCTTCGGAAATCAAGCCGTTTTCTATTTTCAGCCGCAGCGCGACAGCGACAAGATCGCCGTCGGCGTTCGTGTTGGATTCTTCCCTCGCGGTGCCGATAAAAGCAACCTGGTTTATCTCCACATCGGGAACGTAAAACTTATAAGTTCCTTTTCCAACCATATTGGACCAGAGTCCCTCGCTTCCCAGCGGCAACTGAACGCCGTTTTCCGTAAAACGGACATTCCTTGCGAACAGCGCCGGATCGACGTTCTGCGCCAGCATCGCGTCCATATATTTGTCAACAAAGCCTTCAAGATCGGCGCGGCTGTAGGAAGCCTGGACAATTCCGCCCGTCGTCGTTCCGCCGGTTTCGACTCCCTGTCCGCAGGATGAGATTCCCAGCAACAGCGCCAGAGAAACGGCAATCGTTAAAGTTTTTATACGCATTTTTTCCCCTTAATTGGAATTTTGTTTTTTGATGCCTGATTGAACATTAGGCAACCTCCGAAAATCACAAACTCAAGGCTTGCGACTTAGGCAAAAGCGGAGTTTACATGAAGTAAATGAGCATTTTGCCTAAGGAGCGCAACGCAGAGTTTGGGGTTTTCGGAGGTTGCCATTAAAAATTACCTTACGATCTGTATTTCGTCGGACCAGCCCTTCTCAAACGTACTCCATCCTGAATTCATGCCGTAAGGAACTTTTTGCAGGACGGCTTCGACACGGCGGATCAGGCCGTTTTCTATCTTGAAAATTTCGGCGATCTGCCATGTCCAGGGCGCTATCGGCCCGGCGGTAACGTCGCGGCCGTCGGGAGCCTTGAAATTACGGGTCTCGCCGGCTGCGTGATCGAAAAAGCCGAATGCGTATACATTTCCATGTTCCCGGTCAACGGCGACAAAACGGCGGTCGCGTATACGGGTCACAAAATGCAGGAGGCCGGATTCGTACTGCTCCTTACAGCCCCAGGACGTGGAATAGTTTATGGATGTTTTGGGATCCGGTCTCGTCTGTCCTGGAGGCAAAGGCGTGTTGGTGGTCTCTATCCCGTTTTCAAGGCGGTGACAGTCGTCGGTGAAAGGATAGTCGCCTTTGCCGTCGTTCTGTTGCATCCCGGAAAAATATTCATTGGCGACAATAATGAGGTCTTCGCGGGAAGGACGCTCATTTTCAGGAATAAGCTCAAAGAAAATCGAATGGGGCTCGCCCCATCTTTCGATACTGACGCCCGCCGGCGGCATATTGCCGTCCCCCATTCCGCTGTCGGCGCGGATGACAAGTTGTTCGGCTTCGGAAATCAGGCCGTTTTCTATTTTCAGGCGAAGCGCGACAGCGACGGGATCACCGTCTTTTTCCGTATTGGATGCTTCCCTCGCCGTACCTATAAAAGCAACCTGGTTTATCTCCACATCGGGAACGTAAAACTTATACGTTCCCTTTCCAACCATGCTGGCCCAGAACCCTTCCTTTCCCAGCGGCAGTTGGACGCCGTTTTCCGTAAAACGGACATTTCTCGCGAACAGCGCCGGGTCGACGTTCTTCGCCAGCATCGCGTCCATATACTTGTCAACAAAGCCTTCAAGATCGGCGCGGCTGTAGGAAGCCTGGACTGTTCTGCTCGTCGTTACGCCGGTTTCCGTTCCCTGCTCGCAGGCGGAAAGCCCCGCCAGCAGTGCCAAGGCAATGGCAATTGTTACGGTTTTTATACGCATTTTTCCCCCTTAATTTGATTTTTGATTGCCGCAATCAAAAATTTATCTGATGCTGCTTCCGCTCTACCCTAAATCAATCGGAGAAAATCATCAATCAAAATCAAACAATATCTTTAATGAATTGCAAAATGGAGGAAGACAATCAACAGAACGCCGACAATGAAGCTGTTAAGCACCAGCTTTCTGCCATGTCTGACCAGTTCGCCGAAAACCGCGTGGAACGCGAGAAAGATGAATCCGCCGCCGATGTGCGCCGGAACCAGTGCCATCCAGTGAACAGACGTCTGGGGTTGAAGCAATAAACCAAGCGCTCCTCCGATCAGCGTGGTTGATTCGACGGCGGCCACCAATCCGAGAGTGCGCAGGCGCGAAAACCCGGACGCCATCAACAAAGCGCCGAGCGCCAATCCTTCAGGAACCTTGTGAATGCAGATGGCGACGAGCAGGGAAAAATCCACATCTCCCGCCATTTCCGCATTTGCACCCCAGGACAGGGCCAATCCATCAAGCGTACTGTGCAATCCCAGCGCTAAAATCATGACGCCGGCGATTTCGCTGAAACGACGTGTCGCGGCTTCGTCGAAATGGCTGGCCGCGCATGCCGGGCAGACATGAAAGACATAGCGGCTGACCAGGAAAAATACCGCGTAACCCGACGCCAGAGACGCGCCGAGGCTCAAAAGTGATAATGTTTCCAGGCTTTCCGGAATAATAATGAACAGCGTAACGCCCAGCAGCGTTCCCGCCGCCAGACTGATCATACGGCACAGGCTCTTGTGCGATACGGCGATCAGCGAACTTATCAGGCCGCCGATTAACGCCAGCGAAAACGCCAGAAACACCTTGATCATAACGTCCCAGGTATCCTGCAAAGTCAAACCCGCCTTCCGAATATCAGACTCTTTCGTGCTGTTGCAAATGAGTTTGCATTATCCGCTATTTCCAACACTTGTCAAGAGATAGCGGATAATGCCGCCGCAATAAAGAATCAACCGGATAATTTTATTATTGACAAGCATGAATTCCATGAGTTACACAAATAAGGTAAAAACATAGCAATTATATTAACAACATGCCAAAAGGAGTTGGTTATCGTGGAGTTGCGAGAGAGAGCATGGATAACAAAAACATTCGTGTCTTAGTCGTTGATGACGAGAGCTATATACGTGAAACAATCCGGGAGGCGTTGGAAAACGCCGGACTGGAAAGCGACGAAGCATCGGATGGCCGATCGGCGATCGAGATGATGCGCCAATGCCATTATAGCGTGATTATCACTGATTTACGTCTTCCGGGACTCGACGGGGAAGCCCTGATGGAAGAAGCTCTGGCGCTGTTCCCCGAAGCCATTGTTATTTTAATGACGGGATTTGCCAACATTCAGTCGGCGGTGGAGGTTATTCGCAAGGGAGCTTACGATTATCTGCCCAAGCCTTTCCAACTCGATGAATTGATTCAGCGGGTCGAAAAAGGAATCGCGGAGCAGCGGCTGAAAGCCAAAAACCCGCGGATCAGCGCAAAAACAGGTGAAAAATATCATTTTTCAAATCTGGTGGGATCGAGCGCTCCGATGCAGGCCATATACAACCGTATAGGCATTGTGGCAAATAAAACCAGCACCGTTCTTATTGAAGGCGAAACAGGAACCGGGAAAGAACTGATTGCCAGGGCCATTCATTACAACAGTCCTCGCAAGGATCAACCGCTGGTTTCGGTTAACTGTGGCGCAATCCCGTCAAATCTGCTTGAGGACGAACTTTTCGGACATGTCAAAGGTGCTTTCACCGGCGCCCATCAGCAGCGGATAGGACGGTTTGAGCAGGCCAACCACGGCACGCTGTTTCTGGACGAGGTTTCCAGTATGCCGATGGACTTACAGATAAAGCTGCTGAGGGTTTTGCAGGAGCGCGAATTTCAGCGCGTCGGCAGCGCCGCAACCGTCAAGGTGGATGTACGTATTGTGTCGGCGACCAATGGCAACCTGCTGGCCGCGGTGGAGAAGGGGGAATTCCGCAGCGACCTTTACTACCGCCTCAATGTGATTCCGATCAACGTTCCTCCGCTACGTGAACGCCGTAACGACATCCCGCTTCTTACCAGGCATTTCATCCGAAAATTCTGCGCGGAACAAAAAGTTTCCCTGAAAACGGTTTCGGACGAAGCGCTTCAATGTATTGTGAATCATGACTGGCCTGGAAATGTACGGCAGTTGGAGAACACTGTTGAAATGGCCGTAACTTTATCGGGCGACCGGGAATTGCTTGATATGGACGATTTTCCCGTAGCCTGCCAGGCGCCGAAGACGGCCGCTCCTGTTTCAGAAATCGAATTTCCCGACGATGGCGTGAATTTTAATACCGTCGTTTCCGACCTGGAAAAGCGGTTGATTTTACAAAGTCTGGAAGTCGCCCGGGGTAATAAGAAAAAGGCGGCGACGCTTTTGCGTCTCAAGCGCACTACTTTCGTGGAAAAACTGCGGCGTATGGGAGTCGATCCCGAAGACGGTTCCGATTCGATGGAAGATAATTTTATGCAGGATGTGTAGTTGCAAAACTTCCGGCTTTGCCTGGAGCGCGGGCATCAAGTCCGATGCCCGTATTGTTAAGATGAAAGCGGGGGAAACCCGCATTCCAACGTCCCGACAGGGACGTAATTTTTATAACCGCCGGTGTAAACCGGCGTCTGGAGTTTGTACATTTTGATACAGGCGGGACGCAGACATGGGAGATTAGATGAGAAGGTCGGCCTTCGAAGCGAAAGCGTGGTAGCCTTCGCAATTAACGCACTCAAAGGTGCAATATAAGGAGAAGACCGACCATGAGAGAGAATACCAATAAAGAGGAAGTTAAGGAACAAGAAAGCGTAAGCCGTGCGGGTAGG
>Ga0099364_10007741_pt1 | contig 15270 bp, 9 predicted proteins | sample TergutTh196P3_FD_73070 | JGI IMG/M metagenome (GOLD analysis project Ga0099364, IMG submission 73070) | Microcerotermes parvus P3 segment gut microbial communities from Pointe-Noire, Republic of the Congo - Th196 P3 | ecosystem: Host-associated > Arthropoda: Insects > Digestive system > Gut ... | reverse complement strand
TTACCGCCGATGCCGCTAATGCCCAGTATGTACAGAGCATCCGTGTTCCGGCAAGTTCCATTACCATTACATTGCCTGCAGAGCACTACGGTTCGCTTACATCCAACACTACCAGCCCTGTTTCAAGCAATGTACCGCTGTTAAATCAGGCAAACATTCACCAGGCATTTCAATTCAGGCTGTCTCCCGACTGCCCGGCAGGGCCTTTAAGGCTTACGGTTTCATTCCGGGATAATTTGGGCATGGAATTTGCGCGAAATATCATCTTTGATGTGGTTGTACCGCCGGTGCAGATTATTCTGGACAGCGGTGACGGCAGGGGAAGCCCGGGCCCGGCATTCAATCTGGATGTGTCCGCAAAGAACATTGGTGAACAGAATGCTTTTCAGGTACGGGCACGGCTGATAGTACCAAACAGCATGTATAGTGATTACATTTTCATAAACACAAGCGGTACAGTTTTAATGGGAACGCTGGCCGCCGGCGGCGATCCGGGGAATGCTTCCTTCAGCGTGAGTATTCTTGCAGGTTGTCCTGCTGGTGTTGAAATTCCCTTAGCGGCAGAATTTATTGATATAAACAGTAATGCATGGCAGGGATATTTTAATCTCTATGTCCTGCCGCCTGCTCCCGAATATGTGCAGGCAGAAGCCATTTCTGAAAATGCCGTGCGCATAAGCTGGAACCAGGTCAGCGGTGCAGCCGGCTACCGGATATACGATTCCTCAGATACCCTGCTTGCCTCGCCGGGAAGTTCAGCCTGGCAATACGACCATACCGGCCTTAATCCGGGGACAGTGTACACCTACCGTGTCAGCGCCTTTACCGGCAGTGATGAAAGCTCCCCCTCCGCGGCGGTTTCCGCCAGAACGCGGGAGCGGTTGGCATTTAATCGGCAGTACCACGAAACAGTAAGTACGGGTGTCCCCCATTACTACCGGTTTGAAATAACAAGCGGCGCAATCTACCGGTTTACATCTAACGTATCTGCTGCGGTCAGCTTCGAAGCCGGCGGTTCAAACTGGTTCTGGTTCAATGCCGGAACAACTGATCAAACAGCATGGCAGAGCGGATGGGTATATCTCATAATAGAAACCCCCGGACCATATTCGCTATTGATTGAATATCCTTTTAGTCCCGCAAACGTACAAGCCGCTGCTATTTCCGAAACTAACATTCGCATTACCTGGAATCAGGTTGCCGGAGCAACAGGCTATAAAGTATATAATTCCGCCGGTTCCCTGCTTGCCGAATTGGACAGCGCTGCCGAACACTACGAACATACCGGCCTTGATTCGGGAACGGTGTACAGCTACCGCATTAGTTCCCTGGCCGGCAGCGATGAAAGCGGACAAACCACAGCGGTTTCGGCCCGTACTTGGGAGAGGCTGATTTTTAACCAGCAATACAACAGATCCATAGGCAGCGGCCCGCCGCATATTTTCCGGTTTAGTGTAACCAGCGGTGTAAGCTATCGCTTTACATCTAACGTGCCCGCTGCGGTCAGGTATGAGGCCGGTGATGCAAATTGGTTTACTTTGACTTCTGGTACTGTAAACCAGGCAGCAGAGCAAAGCGGATGGGCGTATATCAGGATAGATTCCGGGTCGTATTCGATATCGGTTCAGCACCCGGAAGCGGCAGTGAGCGCCTTTTCCATTTTGAGCAATGGGGGAGTCATCAACGAGGTAAATAAAACAATTGCCGCCGGTGTTCCCTATGGCACAAACCTTACCGGTCTTACGCCAACAGTCACCGCCGCATCCGGCTGGACCAATACAACGACCGGACCGCAGAATTTCAACAGCCCGGTTGAATATGTTTTGACTCGCGGTGATGCTGCCCAGATGTATATGGTAACCCTTACCCCCGGCGGACAGGGTGGTATCGATATCAACCCACCGGAAATTGACGATATAGTCATTGAAGGTTTCCCGACTTCGTCTTTTACCATCTCAAGAAGCGGCACAGGGGGCTTCCTGACATCACAGACCATTAATCTCGGTACAGGCTACACGTCAATAATGTGGTGGATTGGTGAAACCGACCGAACTTCCTCTGCCACTAACCAGGGCCGTACTTTGATTATTCAGGCGAATTCGCTGACCCTTGGTGCGCATACTTTAACGGTTGTTGTTTTTGCTGACGGAGTGCCGTATTCCAATGAGATTGATTTTACCGTGGTACAGTAAGCAAGCAATGAATAGTGAACAGTGAACAGTGAACAATGAGGAGAAAAGAATGAGAAATGAACAAAGAACAGGGGTCAGGAGTCAGGGGTCAGGGATCAGGGATTGTTGTTCGAATGATGATATTGCTTCTGTGATGTATTCGGTTAATATGAATTACGAAATTAGACCCAAGCCCCCCAGCTTTCGAGCCATATTACTATTTTGTTCATTATTCCTTGCCTCTTGCTCCAACCCATTACAACCCCCCCTGTTACCAGTGGATTCGGGTGATACTGTATACGAAGAAATTGCACCCGGTATGGGGCGTATTACCATTGTCCAGGATGAAGGTACGGGGCGTACTTTGCTGCCCAATGTGCCGGTTTTTGCTTCCTACACATTAAGTTTTGAGTACCAGGGTGGGGGCTCAGTGAGCAAAGAGAACGAGACGGTAATGGCGCTGCCGGTTTCGGTGGATTTACTTGCCGGTTCCTGGATTATTACCGTTACTGCTAATACCTCTATTACAGGGGTGGAAGGGCTGATGGACGGGAATTATCCTGCGGCCAGAGGTTCTGTTACGGTTACGGTTGTTTCCGGCGAAAGTGTGCCGGTTGCGGTGGATCTGCATAACGGAACAGGGCTGTCGGGACAGGGTGTTCTTGAGTACGACATTGGTCTGCCGGACGATGGAGTTGCCGCCGCGAGGCTGCGAATTCTCCGCATGAACATAAGCGAAGCGGCTGTAGTCAATTTACAGGAAAACGCCAGCGGCACTTTGGTTCTGGATTCAGGATATTATTTTTTGCAGATACAGATTACCACCGGCAGGGTTAGGTCAAGAACCCAGTTACTGCATATTTACAGCGGTCACACCACTGTTGCCGCAGGAGATGCCTGGAATTTTAATCTTGAAGACGGGGTTTTTCTCAATGTGGCCGAACTTGCCGAATACCTTGCCGCCGCCTCTGTCAATACTTTGGATAATCCCTATCCGATAAAAATGATGATAGATTTACAGGATTTTGGAGGTATATTTAATGTCTTAAACGGCAGGTATATCCACCTGGATCTATCCGGCACAACCGGCAGCCTGCCCGCATCAGTCAATATTACCAGTCCGAACAGGGACAGGTTGGTTATGGTAACACTGCCGCAGCATTTGACGGTTATTCCTGACAACACATTCAGAAATTGTACCAATCTAGTTCTTGACATACCTGCAGCCTTGCAAAGTATTGGAGCCAATGCCTTTTTGGGCTGTTCCAATTACCGTACCTCTATGGATTTTTCAGGTTTTGCGAATTTAATCAGTATTGACATGACCGGTTACACAGAATTAACCAATTTGAATCTGAGTAACTCGGGGATTACATCTATCGATCTTTCCATGAACACGGCCCTTGAATCCTTTGATTTTTCCGGATGTTCCTCGCTGCATACGGTTATATTGCCAAGAGGCCTTGCCGCAATTGACGATAATGCTTTTCAAAACTGTACGAGCCTTGAATTATTGGCTGTCCGTGCATCACTGCCGCCATTAATGGGAGTACAAGCCCTCGCTGATGCCCATGCAGATTTGCAGATTAAGGCCGGCGGTAATATCGGTGTGTATAAAACCGCTCCTGGCTGGAGCAGCTATGCCGAAAGGATCAGTATTCTGCCCCTAAGCAATGCAAACGAAGTAGGAATGTATCTTGCAGGGCAGTTGGACGGCAACAGCACGGACAACCTGTCGCCCCTGGTTATGGATGTTCAATTAAGCGATGTTAATTGGCATACAATTCTTATGGCAATTAACACGGCAGGAAAATATGTCGATCTGAATCTATCCCTGTGCACAAGATCTGCCGGCAATACCGGCGGGCTTCGTTCAGATGGAACGTTTGATCCTGTTCCTTCTAATCCTGCCGGTAAAGACAGGATTATATCCATAACGCTTCCCTTAGAGGCGGCAGGTATAATTGACGGTACGAATAATTTGGATACAAGGGCTTTTAATCACTTTGCCAATCTTGCAATATTTAATGGACCGGGCCTTACTTCCATTGGCAGCTTTGCTTTCAGGAACATTACCAGCCTGAGCGAAGTTACCCTGCCTGCCGGTTTTGTTACAATTGGCGAAAATGCCTTCAATGGCTGTACCGGCTTGAGCGAAATCGTTCTGCCTGAAGGCCTTATTTCCATTGGAGGCGGTGCTTTTGCTAACTGTACCAGTCTTACTGCAATCACATTGCCTGCCAGTCTTACATCAATTGGCGGCTCTGCCTTTAGCGGAGCAAGCAGCCTTGAATCAATAAATATACCGGTAGGAGTTATATCAATTGGCGGTGGTGCCTTCTGGGGCTGTACCAGCCTTACCGATATTACTCTGCCTGCGGGTATTACTTCCATTGGTAATAATACCTTCCAGGATTGCACCAGCCTTAGCGAAATTATCCTTCCTGCGGCTCTTACTTCCATAGGCGAAAGAGCCTTCTGGGGCTGCACCAGCCTTGTATCAATTACCATACCGGCAGGAGTTACATCCATTGGTATGCAAGCATTCGTGGACTGTAGAAGTCTTACAGCAATCACCCTGCCTGCGAGTCTTACTTCCATTGGTACAAATGCTTTTAGCAGTTGTACAAACCTCAATCTCGTAAGCTCCTATAGAACAAACGCTCCTTCAGCAGGGACAGCAATTTTTGGTAATACACACTCCAGTCTGCAAATATGGGTTCCTCAGGCAAGCGTTACTGCATACCGGAACGCCGCAGGCTGGAATACTTATGCGCCCAGGATTAATGCAATGCCGGTAAGCGCCGATATAGAAGCGTTTCTTTCCGGGCAGGAAGGCGGCTTAAGCGAAAATGACCCGGTGTATCTACAACTCAATCTTGAACTGACCGAATCCGCATGGCTGGACATTCTTGCGGCAATACAGGCGGTAGGCAAATATGTCGCGCTCGACTTATTTTTTAGCACCCGATCCGGCAGCAATACCGGAGGAGGCTTGCTTTCAGACGGAACATTTGACCCGCTTGCGGCTGTAACGACAGGTAAGGATAAAATTGTATCGATTGAAATTCCCGATGCGGCAACCGGAATAACAGGCAGTTTCGCGGGATTCACTAATCTAACCCTTGTTACCAGTTATGACACAATGCCGCCAGCACTTGGTATAAACGCTTTTCAAGGAACCCATTCAAATCTGCAAATTTTAGTTCCCGGATCAAGTGTAAATACATACAAAGATACTTCCAACTGGTCATTGTATGCAGACAGGGTTAGCGCAATGCAGATATATAATGTGAACGATATAGCAACGCATCTTATAAGACAGATGGGCGGTACACTCAACGATCCGGTTGATCTTAGCATGAACCTGCAATTGACTGATGCAGCATGGAGGGGCATTCTTGGGGCTGTCAGCGCTATAGGCAAGTTTGTAACGCTTGAACTGTCTGATTGCACCCGATCTGGTAGTAACAGTGGAGGCGGCCTTCGTTCCGACGGGATGTTTGATGCTCTTTTTCAAGTTGCTGGAAAGGAAAGAATTGTTTCAATAGTCCCACCAAATATGACAACAAATATTTTGACTAGCGGAACAGCGTCTAGTTTCAGTTTTTTTGAAAATTTAAAATATATAGATATTAGCGGAACAGGAATAACTTCTATTGGCGGCTTTGCCTTCCAGAACTGCACAAGCCTTAGCGAAATCATCTTGCCTGAAGGTCTTACTTCAATTGGCGTCGCTGCCTTCCGCGGCTGCACAAATCTTGTATCAATTAACATATCGGCGGGAGTTACTTCCATTGGCGATAATGCCTTCAATGGCTGTACCAGCCTTAGCGAAATCACCCTGCCCGAAAGTCTTACTTCCATTGCCGGTAATGCCTTTGCCGGCTGTACTAACCTTAGCTCTTTTGTACTAACCGGTACCGGACCCTGGAACGCCATTGAAGGCGGCAGGGCGCTTGCGTTGGATACGGAATTAAGAATATATCCTTCCGCTTCTGGCAATATCACTCTATCTGCGGGTATTACATCCATTGGCGTTTCTGCTTTCAATGGCGCTGCTGGCCTTACTGCAATCACCCTGCCTGCGGGTCTTATATCCATTGGCAATAATGCTTTCCAAAACTGCACTAACCTTACTTCAGTCATCATGTCTGCGGGGCTTACATCCATTGGTAATAATGCTTTCCAAAACTGCACGAGCCTTACTTCAGTTACCCTGCCTGCGGGTCTTGCTTCCATTGGCAACTTTGCTTTCCAGAACTGCACAAGCCTGACTGAAATCACTTTGCCTGCGAGTCTTACATCTATTGGCGGCATCAACAGTTCGGAAGGAGGTGCCTTCAGCGGCTGCACAAACCTTGTCTCAATTAACATCCCGGCAGGAATTACGAGAATTCCCGCATCCACCTTCCAGGACTGCACAAGCCTTACAAATGTTACTCTTCCTGAGGGGCTTATATCCATTGGCAATTATTCCTTCCAGAATTGCACAAGCCTGAGAGAAATCACACTGCCTGCAAGTCTTACATTCATTGGCACCAGTATCTGGAATGGCATAGGAACCTTCAGCGGCTGTACAAGCCTTGAATCAATTACTATACCAGCAGGAATTACTGCCATTCACGACAGTACCTTCCGGGACTGCACAAGCCTTGCAAATGTTACTCTGCCTGCCGGTCTTACTTCCATTGGTAATAATGCCTTCCAGAACTGCACAAGCCTGACTGAAATCACTTTGCCTGCGGGTCTTACATCTATTGGATCAGCCTTCAATGGCTGTACCAGCCTTGGCGAAATCACCCTGCCTGAAAGTCTTGTTACCATTGGCGGTAGCGCATTTCAAGGCTGTACCAGTCTTAGCCAAATCGTTCTGCCTGAAGGTCTTGCATCTATTGGCGACAATGCCTTTAATGGCTGTACCAGCCTTACCGCAGTCACATTGCCTGTTGGTCTTACTTCCATTGGCGCTGGTGCATTCAGGGGCTGCACCAGCCTAACTGCTATCACTTTACCTGATGGCATTTTATCTATTGGCGACAGCACTTTCCAGAACTGTACAAGTCTAACCTCAATAACCCTGCCTGAAGGTCTCACATCCATTGGTACTCGAGCATTCAGCGGCTGCACAAACCTGAGCGCAATCATCCTTCCTTCAAGCCTTACTCACATTTATAACTTTGCATTCGAGAACTGCACCAGCCTCAGCGCAATAACCCTGCCGGCAAGCCTTATTTACATTGGTCGCATTGTTGAAACTGGAATTTCAGGTAATGGCGGCGCATTTATGGGTTGTACAAGCCTCGAATCAATTATCATACCGGTGGGAATTACTGCCATTCCCAACGATACCTTCAGGGACTGCACAAACCTTACAAGTGTTACCCTGCCAGCGGGTCTTACATCCATTGGTGAAAGAGCCTTCCGGGACTGCACAAATCTTAGCTCAATTAATCTCCCTGCGAGTCTTACTTTCATTGATCACGGCGCTTTCCAAAATTGTACCAGTCTTACCTCGATAACCCTGCCAGCGGGTCTTACTTACATTGGCAGCGGGTACGTAAACGGCGGCATCTTCAGCGGCTGTACAAGCCTCGAATCAATTAACATACCGGCAGGAATTACTGACATTCCCAGATCTACCTTCGAGAACTGTACAAGCCTTAGCTCAATCACCCTGCCTTCGAACCTTACTTCTATTGGTGACTTTGCATTCAGAGGTTGTGGTAGCCTTAGCGTAGTTACTTTGCCTGCAAGCCTTACTTCCATTGGTGAACGAGGCTTCGAAGGTTGTTATCCTATTATCCTTACTATTTATGCTACAACCCCTCCATCGAGGGTTGGCGGTAGTACTTTCAGTAATTATGGCTATGGTCTGGAAATAAGAGTTCCGGCAGCAAGTGTAAATACGTATAGGAATACTCCGGGCTGGAATCTTTATGCAGGCAGGATTTACGCGATTGAGTGAAGGTAGTGAAGAGAGGACAGAGCGAAAAGTGAGTTACATTTATACGCGTGGTTTTATATCATTATTCATTGGATTCTTCATCATCTTTTGTAATGGTTTGTATAAACTGTTCAGGGGTTACAGCCGGAATGGAGCCGGAGGTATAATCTTGAGTATTTCGGGTAATAATATAGTCAATATGAACTTTCATTATAAATGTTTAGCCAACCTTGCCATGCGGATTTCATCTAGTGTCATGTCAGTTTTCAATATCCCTAAAAGAGCATCAGAATGGGGCGTATGGGCGTTTTTCAGCAATTCGTCCAGTTCCTTCATGGTTATTCCGAGTGTTTTTCTGCCGCTTCCAGGTGCTGCTTTTACAGTATTTTCCTCTTTTTCTTCAAAGGGAACTACTCTGAGCTCAAACTGCACCCTTCCTTCCGGTATTTCAAGGGGAACCTCAAAATCAAAACGTACCCGTCTGTCAGCCGGTATATCTACGGTTTGTGTAATAGTCATGTTTGGAGCATAGCATTAAAAAAGAAAAAAGAAAAGGAGTTAAAGCGATGAAAAAATTTGTGTATATTCTACTGCCGTTTTTAGAAATATTATTGGGCTGCACCGATCCTCTGCTAAAACCTTTAACAGATACAGAACCTTCAGCCCCCGGCATGGGCCGCATTACCATTGCCCATGATGAAAGCTCGGATCGTACCCTGCTGCCCAATGCGCCGGTTTTTGTTTCCTATACTTTGAGTTTTACCTACCAGGGTGAAGGTGAGGTGAACAAGGACAGTGAAACGGTAACGGCGCTGCCTGTTTCGATAGAATTGTTGGCCGGTCCCTGGCTTATTACGGTAACCGCCTTTACCCGCATTGCAGGGGTTGAAGGGCTTAATGACGGCAATTATCCTGCGGCCACAGGTAGTAGTACCGTGACGGTTATTTCCGGTATCAGTGTTCCGGTTGCGGTGGATCTGCGCAGCGGAATCGGATTGGCGGGACAGGGTGTTCTGGAGTACGACATTGGCTTGTCGGACGGAATAGGCGGAGCGGTGCTGAGGGTTCTCAATATGAACAAAAGCGAAGCTGGGGCAGTTAATCTGCTGGAAAGCGCTACAGGCAGTCTTGCCCTTGATCCTGGGTATTACTTCTTGCAGGTACAGATTAGTACCGGAAGGATTCGTTCCAGGACAGAACTGCTTCACATATACAGCGGGCATACCACTGTAGTTGCCGGGAGCGCCTGGAATTTTACCGATGAAGAAGGGGTGTACTACAATCTTGCGGAACTGGGAGAATTTCTTGCCGCCGCTCCTGACAATACGGTAGATACCCCCTACCCGGTAAAACTCATGGTGGATTTGGATAGTTTGGCTACACGACCCCCAGTATCTTCTACCGGATATCGAGTAAATGTTCTCGGCGCCCTTAATATGCACGGGAAATATATAAGCCTTGATTTAAGCGATGCCACCGGCAGACTGGCAGCTCATTCGGAATATCCGGAACTTAACTACTATTATACTATCGAACCTTGGAATTCGAGGGAAAGAATTGTTTCTTTGATTCTACCTGAACACATTACGTTTATTCCACCAACAGCTTTTCGTGATTTACGTTCTTTAAAATCGATCTATTTCCCTCAGTCATTGGAATATATTGGAAGTTATGCTTTTTATAATTGTCATTCTCTTATTTCGGTAGATTTATCCGCTACTTCCATTACTGAAATAAGATATTACGCTTTTGCTTACTTATATTCATTGGAAGAATTAAAATTACCTGATACACTACGAATAATCGGTAATCGTGCTTTTGAAACTCAATACAATCCCAACAACCCCGACTTTTCGCCTGGAAGCAAGCTTACACAAATAAACTTTCCTGATTCACTGGAAATAATCGGCGATAGAGCTTTTAGGGATCATATTAATCTTGAAGAAATAACCTTACCTTCATCTTTAAAGAGCCTTGGACAAGTGGCTTTTTATAGTACAGGAATAATTAAGGCGGATTTATCCCGCTGTACTGAACTGGAGGAAATTAACTGGAATTATCTGTTTGGTAATTGCAGAAATTTGGAAGAACTTATATTGCCCCTGAACATTGGTACTATTCCGTTTGGTATCATTCCGACAGGGGGAGATCCTTTTTTTAATTGCGACTCACTAAACAGCCTGGCATTTGCCGGTACCCAGATATCTACAGGGTTTATTATCGGGGAGCTTCCCTGGCTTACATCGGTAGATTTCTCCCGGATACCCGTGCCTCCGCAGCTTACCGGAAACCCTTTTATCAACACATCGGCGGACCTCATCATCTATGTTGCCGCAGAAAATCTTGCAGCCTACCGCGCAGCCCCCGGATGGAATGCTTTTGGGGAAAGGATACAGGTGAGGCAGTGATTTGGATATCAGAGAGCAATGAACAATGAAAAGTGAACAATGAGGAGAGAGAATTGAAAAATTACCAAACTTGCGGAGCATTGTATTTAGCTATATTATCATCAGCGGTAATAAGCGTCATATTTTCGGCGAGGGCAGTTGCGATTAAAAGGCGGTCAAAGGGGTCTCGGTGAATAAAGGGCAGAGATTCAAATGCGGTAAGATGTGTTGCTTTTATGGGAATAACTATAAAACCGTTGGTATCTGCAAGACGCAAAAAACCTGCTGTCTTCCCGCTAAAATCCAGCTTCTCAAGACCGATTTTAATAGCCAGTTCCCATGCAGAAAATATACTGAGGTATTTGGAGTTGGAAGAATCAAGAATGGCAAGTTTGGCAGTTTCGGACAGCAAATCATCACCATTGAAAAACCAGATAGCGGTATGAGTATCAAGAAGATAATTGTCCATTTACATATAATCCTTAAAATCCTCAATGGGTTCATCAAAATCTGCAGCCATTTTAAATTGCCCCTTAGCACAGCCAAAAACAGGCGTTTTCAACTGTCTTGTTTCTACCGGGGTAAAGGCAATAATAGCAGTCCCCATCGGGATTTCGCGAGGAACCTCAATGATCAAACGGCGGTCAGCCGGAATATTTACAGTTTGTGTAATGGTCATGGAGTAAACATAGCATGAAAACACAGGAAAAACAATCAGTCAGGGATCAGAGATTGTTGTTCGTATGATGATATTGCTTCAAGGCTGCGGGTAAAACCGTGAAAAAAGAGCATGATTTAAGTAATACCAAATTCCTGTATTAAATCTGTAGACATGCCTCAAATACCCTCTTGCAATTATGGGATTATATGCCTATAATTACAAGTATAACAATCCCATAATTGCAAGGATGGAAAATATGGAATATTACCGGAGAACCCTTGAAAAATGGTTGGGGAAAACACTTGAAACCAGGCCGCTTATTTACCTTAACGGGCCCCGGCAGTGCGGTAAATCTACTTTAGTGAAAAATGCCTATTCGGAAAAACGGCAAATGTACCTTAGTTTTGATTCGCCTGTCAGCCTTTCTGCGGCAAAAAACGACCCTGCACAATTCATTAATTCGTTGCCTGCTGACAAACTAAAAATAATTGACGAAGTACAGCTTGCGCCGGAGATTTATCCCTATCTTAAGATAGAGGTAGATGAGTACCGTAAAATGGGGAAGGGCACCAAGCTGTTTCTTCTGACTGGTTCAGCTAATCTCATGGCTCTGCCACAACTTGCCGAATCCCTTGTTGGCAGGATGTCTATGTTGACGCTGTTCCCTTTTTCTTCCAGTGAATACAAACGCACGGGAGTAAATTGGGTTTTCCGGCTTTTTGAAGAAAAACTAAAATATCGTTCTTTTGACCCATACAATTTATTGGATATAATTAAAAACGCGACTTACCCGGAACCTGCTTTATTTCCCAAAATTGACCGTGAACAGTGGTTTGGCGATTATCTTAACACGATAATCCAGCGTGATGTCCGTACAGTTGCAGATATCCGCGAGCCGGCAAAAATGATCATGCTTTTTTCTCTTCTGGCAATGCGCGCCGGGGGTTTGCTTAATAATAGCCAGATCGCACAGGAAACCGGAGTTGATATTAAAACATATGAGCGGTACAAAGCAGCAGCAATAAATACTTTCATCCTGTTTGAAATTCCGGCATGGACGAAACCCAATCACTTAAACAAGCGTTTCACAAAATCGCCAAAGCTTTTTTTTACCGATACAAACCTGCTTGTCTATTTACTCAGGCGCAAGCTGAAGGATATCTATGCTAATGACCGTACAACAATGGGGCGCATTTTTGAAAATTTCATTGCAACCGAGATAATGAAAAATGCTTCTTCAATTACCGGGCTTGAAATTGCCCATTTTCGAACTTCCGATCAGAAAGAAGTGGACTTTGTTCTGGAAAAAGGTGGTGAAGTAATCGGTATTGAGGTAAAACTCAACGCAAGTCCGAATGCGAATGACTTTAACGGATTACAGCTGCTCAAAGAAGCGGTAAAAGACCGCTTTAAGCTTGGTGTAGTACTGTATACAGGTACAGAATTAGTCTCCTTTGGAGAAAAACTGTGGGCTATTCCTGTTTGTTATTTGTGGGAGAAGTAGCCAATCAATCAGGGAACAGTGGTTTTAAAACATTTGTGCCGGGCTGACTAATACCGTATCTCCTCTGTCAGCAGCGGATTGTGTAAGCCGGGGCGTAAAACCTGATTTTGAAAACAGCATATACCGTTTTTTAGTATAATCCGGAAACAGTTCTGATTTTCGAATGAGATCCACAAGGACATCATTCCCTGCGCGGAGGTTTCTCCATTTACATTCTCCAAAAATGGCCTTTCCTGTGCCGTCCTGCGCAAGGATATCTATTTCCTCTTCGATTTTTTCTTTAGGGTTTGGCCCCCACCATCTTCCGATTATTTTAAATGTACATCTGCCCCTGCTCATTTCCAGCCAGAGATACTGGGTGGAGCATTCTTCAAATACCGGACCCATGTAGGTATCAATGGCATTGCTTGATCCGGATTTTCCAAAAACCTCGGCGCACACCTGTTTCCCAAACCCCATTGCTATTCTGCTGAGATCGGGTAGTACAAAACGGTACCAAAATTTAAACATACAATCAGATAACCGGTATATTGTTTTTCGTGAAATCCCGGTATTTCCCGCCGGGTATTCCTTTTGAACAATTCCCAGGCTGATTAATGTCAGCAGCATATTACTGCATTGACTTGTTTCAATTCCCGCTTTTGAAGCAATTTCATTAACTTTGCTTGACCCGCAGGCAATCGCCGCAATAATCCCGTTATATGTTTGAGGTGTTTTTAATTCTTGTTTAAGCAGATTAGATGGTTCTTCAAACAGGCGCCCCGAAGGATTAAAAAAAAGATCCAGCGCATTGTGTTGTACCGATAGTTTGTTATTTATCCTGGAAAGATATTCCGGAATTCCTCCGCACATACCGTATAAGATTATTTTATCATTATAACCAAAAGCCGGGAGCATTTGTGCACTTTCGTAATAATTAAAGGGCAGTATTTTAAACTGACACGAGCGCCTGCCATATAAGGGGCTTTTGTATCCGAGAACCTGGTTTTCCATAAAAGACATAGACGATCCGCAGAGAATGACAAACAGGTGTGAGCTTTCACGGTATGTATCAATGGTAGCCTGTAATAAAGATGAAACAGCCTTGTCGCTTTCTGCAAGGTAAGGATATTCATCAATAACCAGGATCAATTTTTGTTTTACCGCTGCCTTGAAACAATAATCAAATGCATCAAAAAACGAGGCAAAGGGATTTCTGGGTGCATGCGGAGCAAGCACAGAAAGTATCTGGAACGAGAATTGTTCCAGGTTTTCTTTTGCGGGTGTTTGTGCGGCAGTAAAATAGATTGCTTTTTTATTTTCAATGAACTTCCTGATGAGGGTTGTTTTACCAACCCGCCGCCGCCCGTAAATAACCGCACAATGGAAGGTATTTTCCATATAGTACCTCTCCAATTCTTCCAGTTCTTTTTTTCTCCCAACAAACATCTGCTAATTCTCCAATTACTAATTGTATAATTAGTAATTATAGATAACTTTTTCCTTTTGTCAAGCCACGATTTTCATGTCACATTGACATTTCCATTTGAAACCTTGTAGTATCTTAATATGACCAATTTTACAGGAAAAACCCACACTAACCTTTGTTTTTGGTCAAAATATCCTGGGAGGTAACATAATTTGTATAGTGGTTTTTTCCGCGGTTCATTTCATGTAGTCCTGTTTTTCCTTGTTTTTTCACTATTTCTGCCTCATTCTGCAAGAGCCGATAATGAAGGTTTTGACCTGGATATTGGCCGTTACAGCCTGTCTTTTACCCCCAAAATCCTTGAAGACGGGATACAGAATGATTTTTCCTTTGGACTATTCTACTCGGACGCCATGAAAATGGCTGCTGAAGTACGAATGCGCCATACGAAAGGAGCTGCAAACGATACGATATGGGGTATTGCAGACTCCCTGGTTACCAGGGAACGGCAGATATATGAATTTTTTCTGCTGCCTCTGAATTATCATTTTCTAAGAATAGCCGGCTTTTCCCTTCGGGCAGGAGCGGGGATGTACTATGAGTACAACAAGCTCAATGAAAACGGCTTTTTTAATGACAGTATATTTTACGATCCGCCGGGAGATGATCACTATAATGCCTATACCAATGATTTTTCCGGCCATGCTGTCGGCCCCCTGCTGGATGTAGGCATGAGCTACAGTAACAGGGTATTTTTCAGCGCTTTCTCGTTTGGCCTGGTACCGGTTTTTCAACTGAACCGCAAGCAAACCTGGAAACTCTCGCCCATGATGAATCCGGATCCAACATATTCCGTATCCAGCGAAAGCACCTGCGGCCCCTATTATTATCTGCATTGGGATATAGCGCTGAGGTTCAAATATTTTTCACTGTTTTTTTCCCTGCTCAACGAGCGCAGCAACCTGCATTTTACCGCGGCAGGATTTGACAATATCACCGGCGCATGGGCTGATGTACAGGAAACGGTACGATATACAGCGACGGCTTTTGAAATATCACTGCTGGTGTATCTGGGCAGAAGCGGTTTTATGCCGCAGATTGGCTACGGCAGGACCGTTGATAAAGTGACCGGCGGTTCTAATTATCTGTTGCTTGGCGTAAAGAAAGCATGGTTTTAGGAGGAAGTACCATG
>Ga0099364_10007740_pt1 | contig 15271 bp, 4 predicted proteins | sample TergutTh196P3_FD_73070 | JGI IMG/M metagenome (GOLD analysis project Ga0099364, IMG submission 73070) | Microcerotermes parvus P3 segment gut microbial communities from Pointe-Noire, Republic of the Congo - Th196 P3 | ecosystem: Host-associated > Arthropoda: Insects > Digestive system > Gut ... | reverse complement strand
CCAGTACCATTAACACTAACAACTAAAGTCAAAGTAACATTAGTGCCAACATTAACACCACCTACATTCCAAACAACATGAGTACCATTAAAGATTCCACCACCAGTAGAATTAATATAAACTAAACGAGGATCAAGAGCATCGGAAACAACAACACCTGTTGCATTATCAGGACCAAAGTTAGTTACAACAATAGTATACTCAATCAAATCACCAACATTAACAACAGCACCAGAGGTGAGATTATTAGTCTTAGTAATAGTCAAATTCACAGTAGGATCAACAGTAAAGTTTGTTCCATTTCCATCAGTACTATTATTACCAATATTAGTCTCATTAACAGTAACATTAGCTAGATTAGTTATATTACCAGTACCATTAACAATAACGACCAAAGTCAAAGTAACATTAGTTCCCATTGGAATAAGACCTACATTCCAAAGAACATGAGTACCATTAAAGCTTCCACCACTAGTAGAATTAATATAAACCAAACGAGGATCAAGAGCATCCACAATTACAACACTAGTCGCATTATCAGGACCAAAGTTAGTTACAACAATAGTATACTCAACCAAATCACCTACACCAACATTAACACCAGTAGCATTATGAATCTTAGTAATAGTCAAATTCACAGTAGGATCAACAGTGAAATTAGTACCATTTCCATCAGTAGTATTATTACCAATATTATGCTGATCTGCAGAAACATTAGCTATATTCACAATATTACCTGTACCATTAACACGAACTGTAATATTCATACTTAGAGAACTACCAACATTAAGGTTACCCAAAATCCACAATCCATTAGACTCATTGTAATAACCAGTAGCACTTACAAATATCAGACGGGAATCCAATACATCAATTACCCTAACATCTGTAGCTATATCCGGACCATGATTAGTCACTGTAATAGTATAAGTAACCAAGTCACCAACATTCACAACAGCACCAGGAGTAAGATTGTTAGTTTTAGTAATAGACAAATTCACAGTAGCATTAACAGTGAAATTAGATCCATTACCATCAGTACTATTATTACCAATATTAGTCTCATTAACAGTAACATTAGCTATATTTACAATATTACCAGTACCATTAACAATAACAACTAAAGCCAAAGTAACATTAGTACCCATTGGAATAAATCCAACATTCCAAATCACATGAGTACCATTAAAGGTTCCACCAGAAGTAGAATTATGATAAATCAAACGAGGATCAAGAGCATCTACAACAACAACACCAGTTGCATTATCAGGACCATGATTAGTTACAACAATAGTAAACTCAACCAAATCACCTACACCAACATTCACACCAGAAGCATTATGGAACTTATCAATAGTCAAATTCACAGTAGGAGGAACAGTAAAGTTAGTTCCATTACCATCAGTAGAATTATTTCCTAGATTAAGTTCATTTACAGTAACATTAGCTATATTAGTTATATCACCTGTACCATTAATTCGAACAATAATAGTTAAAGTAATATTTCCTCCAGCAGCTAAGTTTCCAATATACCATATACCAGTAGTATAATTGTAATTACCATTTGCACTTTCAAAAATAAGTCTGTAATCAAGAATATCAGTTACAGTAAGATTTGTAGCATTAGCTGGACCATGATTAACTACTGTAATATTGTATTCAACAAGGTCTCCAACACTTGCATTACCTGTAACATTACTTGTTTTAGTTATTGAAAGATTTACTGTTTCACTTAAATCAGAATTTAAAATCAAGATTATATCTGAATTATCAGCAATAGCTTGAAGTGAAAAGACATCATAGACATCTAAGGTAACATTTTGTGAATACCTTCTTCTTCCATCAACATTAGTCAAATTATAAACAGTTCCATTAGGACCAGTCCAAATAAGGTTTACTAAGAAGTATGGAAGTAGCTCAACATCAAAAATACCTGTAACTCCTGTACTATTATCAAGGAGTGAAAGCTGATAAGCTAATTCAACATTACCCATTAGCTCAAAGATTGTAGCATTAACTAGGGTTTTATTTGTATTAGCAGATAATTCCATAACAAACCAATTATTTAAACTAATACCACTTACTAAAGGAATGTTAGTTCCCCACCAATTATAATCAGCATTAGTATTAGTTCCTTCATTTACAAGATCAACACCAAGAGAATTAGTATTATTGAATATTCTGTTGAAGTTAATAACAGCATTAGAACTTCCACTTAAAACATGGATTCCTAAGTCGTTATTCATAATATTTGAACCTATAACACTATTGTTTGTTCCATTTATCCCAATAGCTCTAAGATTACCAGTAATATTAGATGAGATTATGGAGTTGTTACTAGAAGACCCATGGAAAAATACAGCCCAAGAATCAGACCTATTGTAACCAGTTATAGTAGAGTTTACAATAGCATTATTGTTTCCTGTAAATATAAAGCCACCATTGTTTAAAGAAGCAAAATTATCATTGACAGTATAGTTACTACCATTACCACTAATTCCAATAGCAAAAAGATTATCCCTTATATTATTATTAGCTGACAAACCAGAAATTGTATAGTTCATATTGTTAAGAACAAACTGAATTCCGATTTCATTAGCTTCAATAATATTATTACTTAAACTAAAGTTAGTAGTAGCTAAAGCAATAGCTTGAGAATTATTAGTAAAGTTAGAACCACTAATCAAATTATTAGCTCCACGGACATAAACTCCTCCACCATTACCATTTGCAATATTGTTAGTGAAGTTAGAATTGGTCAAGTTTAAATCACCAGAACTATAAATAGCTCCACCATCATTATTTGCTGTATTATTTGTAAAACTAGAACTATTAGAAGTAACATTACCCATACTAAATCCATAAATAGCTCCACCAAAATCAGCAATATTATTTGTGAAATTTGAACCATTTGTGAAAAAGTTACCAAGGATATGATAAACTGCTCCACCTTGACTTGCAACATTACTTGTTACATTAGAGTTAGTCAAAACAAAGTTACTTGGATGGGTTGCATTGCCTAAACTATAGATAGCTCCACCAAAATAATTTGCAGTATTATTAAAGAAATTAGAACTACTTACATTAAAGTCACCATAGCTAATAATAGCTCCACCAAAGTCAGAACTACTATTTATGAAACTAGAACCAGTTACCCTAGCACTACCATAACTTTGAATAGCACCACCTTGCCTAAATCCAGTATTGTTAATAAAATTAGAGTTAGACACTGTTAAACTAGAAATAAATACATTATTATCATCTATTACATTATTAATAGCTCCACCATAATTTGCAGTGTTGTTAACAAAGTTGGAATCACTAACAATCACATTACTGTTGTTGTTAAAGATTGCACCACCATCACCAAAAATTCCACTAGAATGAGCTAAGTTATAACTGAAAATTGAGTTAGCTATACTTACACTACCATAATTAGTGTATATAGCTCCTCCTTGACTATTACCAGTAGAACTAAATACAGTATTATTTGTGAAACTAGAATCACTTACAGATAGATTAGAATTATTATTATAAATAGCTCCACCATCAGTTCCATTGTTATTTTCAAACTTAGAATTATAGACATTAAGAGAACCACTAGAGTAAATGGCACCACCATCAGTAGCTAAACCTCTAACAAATGTAATGTTGTAAATATTCACATTAGCATTAGCTAAAACATTAAAACCACTTCTACTAGTAAAGTTACCATCAAATACAATGTCTCCACCTAATGAAGAATAACCTAAGAAAGTAGCATTGTCACTAACATTTTGATTAACATTAAGAGAACCAGAGTAAACACCAGGAGCAATATGCACAGTATAACTTGTCCAATTTTGTTCTTTAACAATAGCTAAAGCCCTGAATATTGATTGTAAAGCATAATCCCAGTTTACACCAAGGAAAGCATCATTTCCACCAGAAGAATTAACATATAAATTATAGGTATTATTTTGAACAATATATTCAAAAGTTATTGTAGCTATGTTATATCCACCAACAGAAGAATTAGAAGGAGAATAATTACCATTTCCATCGAAATATGCATAAAATGAATAATTTCCACTATTATTAAAAATAACTCCTGCTGAAGCAAATCCAGAAGCATTAGAATAATTACCAGCATACATTATTCCTGTAAGACTATGGAAAGAAATAAAGACATTTTCTACAAACTCACCATACTCATCTACAATAGTTGCATTTAAATAAGTAGTTTCAAAAGCTCTACCTATAACATCAATAGCTGAAATACTAGTATTCCTCCTATCAAAACTTGCATTATAAGTCACATAAGTAGATAAGAAGTTTAAATCATTACCAGTATAATTTGAAACAAATGAAAAATTCCCAGCACTTGTTACATTGTAAATAATAGATACAAATCCATTACTATCAGTTGTACCATTACCTACAGCTACTCCATCAATATAAAAGACAACAAACATATTGTCTAAAACATAACCAGCACTATCAGTTACAGTAGCATTTAACTCAGTTAAATTTTTATATTTACCAAAAACATTCTGAGATGTAATGTTTGGAGTAGTAACAGTAGAAATATTAGCAAACTCATTTCTCCACCAGTCAACAGTAAACATACCATCAAGATAACCATAAGGACTAAATGGAATACCAATATAATGACTTTCAGAAGCAAGGAAAGTTATATTATATGAATATGCTTGAACCACACCAGCAACATTTCCAAAGAATGTTGGAAGTCTAGATTCATCAAAGGTTGCACCAGTGTTAAGTCTTAAGAAGTAAAAGAAGTGTGCAGTACGATTATACAAAGGAATATCTGTATAATTTACATCAAGAACAATGTAATTGTTTGGGATAATTCCAGTAGAAAAGTGAGTATTATTTCCCCACCAATTTAAGTCTATGTTCATATTACTTCCTTGTGAAACATTAGTCCAAACAGTACTATAAACTCTTGCAGGAGTATCGTTATTAGCAAAGAAACGGTTGTAATTAATATTACCCCTACCAGCAGCATAAATCGCAGTACCATCTGTAACAGCATAATTGTTTACAAAACTTGAACCAAAAATAGTATTGTTGGTAGTTGAGCCGAGAGAAGCAATAGCACCTCCAACAGTACCTGCAGAATTATTAAAGAAGTTACCATAATTCACATAGAAGTTTGTAGTAGAACCAATAGCTCCACCATAAGTACCAGCAGTGTTCCAAGTATAGTTAGAACCAGTTGTACTGAAATCACCACTACTAATACCTACAGCACCACCATAAGTACCTGCACTATTATTATGTACAACAGAATCATTTACAACAATAGTACTTCCAGTACCACTAACACCAATAGCACCACCAAAAGTAGTAGCTGAATTTTCAGCTAAGTAAGAGCTAATAACATTAATTCTAGCAGTATTAGTTCCAGCAGCTACAGCAGCTACAGCACCACCATAGTTAGCAGAGTTTCTAGTTATGTTAGAATTAAGAATATTAATAGTACCTCCAGATGTTCCAAAAGCACCACCATAAGAATCACTTGCTCCAAAAACATAATTGGCATCAAAGTTAGAAGATGTAATATTTATACTTGCAGAAGTAGCAGAAGTTCCAATAGCACCACCATAAGCATTTCTTGTACCGCCAGTTGCATTAGAAATCGCATAATTATTTGTAAAATTACACTGATTTATATTTATAAATCCAGCAGTAGCTGCAACAGCACCACCATAAGCAGTCTTTGTTGTAGTTCCTGTTCCATCACTAAGAACAAAGTTATCTTCAAAAGTAGAATTATAAAGATTTACTCGACCTGAAGAACCAGTAACTCCTATAGCACCACCTAAAACAGAAGTAGCAGTAGTTGTAGTAACATGAACCTTGTTATTTTTGAAATAAGAATCATATGCAGAAATAGTTCCGCCATTAAGCCCAATTGCACCACCAAATCTAGCTTCAGTACCAGCTAAATAGCTAATATAATTATCTTCAAAAGTAGTGTTATAAATATTTGTAGTTCCTGCATCAGTAAAAATTGCACCACCATATTTAGCTGTACAATTTACAAAAACAGAGTCATAAATATTTAAATTACCATTAGTAGCAATAGCTCCACCAAGACTTGAAGAAGAAGTAGTACCCATGGATGTACCAGTATCTGAAGAATAATAGTTAGTGGAAATTGAATTAACAAAAGTAGAATTAATAATGTAAGCTACACGACTAGCACCGCCAGGGTGAGCATAAATAGAACCACCAGTTGTAGCAGCTGAAGAATTTATGAAATTACTATTATTAACTAAAATATAGTCTCCATCCATACATAAGACACCAGCATGGCGAGTACCAGCACTACAACCAATAAAATTACAGTTGTTAATATTATAAACAACATTACTTGTATATGTACAAATTACACCACAATAATTAACAGAAGATACATTTGTAAAATTTGAATTATTCAAATTTATATATTGGTTAACATAAGCTCCATCAAATCGTATAAATCCACCAATATCATTACCTCTTACATTCCTAACATCAGTATTATAAAAATTTAAAGTTATATCTCGACCAATAAGATAGAGACCTGCACCAAGAGACACACCTGTTATCTGCATGAACTCACAATTATCAATATTAAGAGTGTTATATCCATTCACGTAAAATATACGACCAGCAGTAGAGTTGTGGAACTTTATATTAAATGCACTAACATTACGAGGATTAGCAGCAGTACCAAGACTAAGTGTTGCAAAAGTAGTACCATTAGTAACTACAGTAACATTACCCGCAGGATCACCAATAAATGTCACATTCTTAGAAACTGATCCTCCTCTATGTCCTGTTCCCGCATAAACTCCAGGGAGAAGAACAATATATCCATTTGCATTGACAGTAGTATAAGCAGAACTAGTACCACCGAAAATAGACGCTTTAGGTGCACCAGGAGTTAAACCATCATTAGAATCACTACCAGTAGGAGACACATATATAATATGTCCAGTAGTAGGTAAAGGGACAGGTGCTCTTGATAGAACCATGACAGAAAAAGATTTCTTGTTACGGCTAATTTTAGGATTTAAAAATCCATCACCAATAAAAACCGCATGAACAGAATAATCCCCATTAGGCAAAATGAAAATAAAATTAGCTATACCATCATTTGCGTAAACTCGCCCATGGAAAACATTATCAATATAAAAAAGAACACTACCATTTAAATTATCGCCATTAGCATCTTTAACAGTAGCTGTAATGTTAACATAATAATTATTATATGTCGAATCTACATCAAGAATTACATTAGCAGTAGTAAAACCATTATTTATAAATTTACAATTTTCAAAAACAACATTTCCAGATCCACTAATTGTACCATTGAAAAATCCAACCAAAGCATTATAATCCGCAATTTCCTCATCAGAAAAAACATGATTAGTAATAATAGTTAGATTATACAGTGTTAATGTATTTCCACTAAGAACATGGAAAGCTACATCAGATCCGGTGAAAAGTATTGAATTGTTAGCACCATTTCCTTGAATAGTTACATTTTTATCAATAGCTATTCTCGAGTAGTTTTCAAAAACTCCATCACCAATAGACAATGTAGAACCATTGATAATTTGTGAAATATTTTTTGAATATTCTTTTTCCGAAGAACCATCTACATTACATGCTACACATGCACAATCAGGACAATCAAAACAATCATCACATGCACAAGTTGTATCACATGTTCCACATGCACTCACAGAGGGTAAACATGCAAAGAATAATAAACCAAGAACAATTACAGATAAGAAAATTGTTTTGATTTTAAAATTTTTATAAAAAGATTTTTCATTATTATTATTAAAATTTTCATTTATTTTATTTTTATTAATTTTTTTACTTTTTTTATTATTATTTTTATTATTAAAAGATTTTTCACTTAATTCATTATTATTAAAATTTTCACTTTTTTCATTATTAATAGTATTATTATTAAAAGATTTTTCACTTAATTCATCATCAAAATTTTCACTTATTTTATTATTATTAAAATTTTCACTTAATTCATCATTTTTATTAAAATTTTCCTTTATTTCATTTTCATCAATATTTTCGCTTTTTTTATTATTAGAATTAAATTTTTGACTTATATTATTAAAGAAATTATTTATAAATTTATTATTTATAAATTTATTCATTTAAATTCACCAACTAGTGAACTAGTCACTTTGCACCTTTTTAATTAAATTATTTTTCTCTCGGTTCTCTCAAATTATAAAATACCTCACATTTTCTCTCAAAAAAATTTTTAATATTAAATTTTGTAATGTAAGAAATGTCTTGAAAAGACATATATCTTTATATTATGTTTTTATTATTATAAAAGTATATTTGACTCTATTAAAGTCAATGAACGAAATGATTATTCAAATTAGTGTAAAATTCCCTCAAATTTACAAAAAATATGGCAAGAATGAAAATATAATAACATGAAGTTCTCTCAAAACCCCCTATTAAAATATATTTCACAAAAGATTATTTTAAAAAGAATATTCGTTCATTTATATTTCTATCTTTTCACCATATAAAGCTTTAGAAAATCGAAACTGTTCGTATTCACAAAAAAAATTCCTATTGAAAACAAACATAATTTATGGATATTTAAAGCTCTTAAATGTTGTATTATTCTTTTTTTCTAGTGTAAAATAGTTTAAATAATATTTTATTAGTTAATTTATTGTTTTTTTTTAAAATTTTTCTTAAAAATAAGAAAAAAAGAAAATATTTGAAATTTCTAAAGTTTTAGAATAAAATATATGATTTACAGAACAATAATTAAAAATAATTTAAATTACATTATTATTTAAATTAAATATTAATTTTTTCAGGTCAATGTTATAAAAATAACTTTTTTAAAGCATTTTTTAAGTTTTTTTAGATCTTTAAGGATTATATCCTTATTTAAATGAATTTTTATAGTTAAAATATTATTTTAATTACCAGTGCAAATAGAAAAAAAATTTAAATATTTTAAATTCATTCTATAGCTAAAATTTAGATTTAAAGTGAGATTAGCTAATTTTTTGAAGTTTTACAAAAAATAAAATTTTAAGGGAAAAAATAAAGTTTTGAAAAAGTTATTTACATCAAATAATTATAGCTAATGTTAAAAATAGATTTAAGTCATGAAAAAAGAAAAAAATAAAATTATTCCAACAAAAAAAAGATTGATTCATCTAAAAAGGTCACAAAGAAGAGATATAGAAACAAATTCTTCATTAACGTTTTAAACTATTATAAACTTATATTATAATAATTGAATATCAATTATATTTCGTATTAATAGAAATAATCTTATAGTATAATATTTGAATATCAGTTATAATTTGTATTAATAAAAATAATATTATACTAGATTAATTGAATACTCAAAATAATCAACATTAATATAAATAATATTATACTAGATTAATTGAATATTCAAAATAATTTGCATTAATAGAAATAATCTTATATTAGATTAATTGAATATTCAAAATAATTTGCATTAATAGAAATAATCTTATATTAGATTAATTGAATATTCAAATAATTATTATCATAGCTATGGAAATAAAGTTTTAAATAAAAAGTATTTTTTAAAAGTTTAAAACTAATTTAATAATTAAATCAATGATTATAATTATTATTTTTTTATAAAAATAATTATTTATGATTTATTTTAAAAATTAAGATAAATAAATAGATTTTAAAGGAAATTATCAATTTTTTCTAAATAATGAATTCAAGCTTTTTCAGGACTATAATTAAATAATATTATATTCGATTAATTGAATATCCACTATAATTTGCATTAATAGAAATAATTTTATACAAGATTAAATGAAAACTCACTTAATATGTATTAATAGAAATAATCTTATATTAGGTTAATTGAATATCCACTATAATTTGTACTAATAGAAATAATCTTATATTAGATAAATAAAATATAATTTGCTCTTTGCTTGTTTTATATATGATTTGAATTTATTTACTCCACAGATTAAAATAATAACTTTTTTTTTAAAAAAAAAAAACTTTATGAAAAGAACAAATCAATGAAAGTGAATAAAAATGATTTTTAAAAAAAAATGAATTTGAAGTTATAAAAAAAAAAAAAAGTTAAATGAATTTTCATATAATTTATTTAAATAATTAATCCTACTATAATATTTTTTAAATATAATTAATAAAATTATTATATTATTTAATCTAAATTTATTTCATAATCATGATTTGTAGTTGGATATAGTTGTTTCTATGTTTTATAATAGTTAGCTACAATATATCTATTGTAAGACATAATTTGAATTTTTGAGAAGTTTAAGATACGATTGTGGTTTAATTAGTAGCTAATGCTTTGATAAATGGAATAGCTAATTATTTTTGATTTTGATGATTTTTAAAGTTTTTTAATCTTTTCAAGTGTTAAACCCGTTGCTTTAGCTATTGTTTCAAAAGGAATTCCTTCACTTTTGCAATTTTTAGCTATTTCTAGTTTTCTTTCATCTCTTCCTTCTATCTTTCCTTCTTCTCTTCCTTTGTCGGTTGCGTATCTTATTCTGGCTTTATGGTCTGACTCTGCCATTTCTACCCTGAGACGTTGCAAGTCCTCTTTATTATCCTGTAGTGCCTGTAATGTGTATTCAAATTTTTTATTTGCAGAATTATCCATGTTTATCACCTGTTTAATTAAATCTTGGAGGTATTTTTATTAAAAAAGGCAATATTTCCTTATAGACTCATTTAAGCCTAAAATACATTTTTCAATTCTATTCTAAACTTTGCAAATATTCTGTAATCTTCTATTGGAAAAAAATTAAAAATGAGATATTTATGATATAATTATAGGTAAATCTTCATAACCCTCACTTTTTTAAAGACATACAGAGCATATGAATGGAAAAAAATATAAAAATCTGAAAAAATACTCTTTCATGTGAAAAATCAACAGATATACTGAAATTTTAAAAAAAAAGAATAAAAAGCAAAGTTCATTATTATTCAGTTATTTATAGTTTTTTTATTTCTTTCACAGGCATTCCAGTGATTTTAGCTATTTCTTTAAGAGAATAATCTAATTTTTTAAGTTTAATAGCTATTTCTAGTTCTCTTTCATCTCTTCCTTTGTCTGTTGCATATTTTATCTGGGCTTTATAGTCTAAATCGGCTTGTTCTGCTCTAATATATGCTAAATATTCTTTTTGATCTTTTAAAACATGCAATGTTTTTTCATACATTTTATTTACAGATTTATCCATGTTTATCACCTTTTCCATTAAATCTGGAGATGTGTTCTTATTGATAAGTAATAAAATCCTTGTTATAGGATCATTTAAATCTAAATTACCTCTCCTTAGCTCTTTCCTGAACTTAGGTAGTTCTATATAATGAATTTCTACAATATCTTCAATCATGAAATTACTTTTTTTATCACATAGCACCAATATACTGTGATAATCTTCTGTGGGTAGGAGGTCGAAGTCTAGGATATTGATCATGTATGTTTTAGGTGCCTTTTCATATTCGTCTCCAACTTTAACATGAACTGTGTAGATTTTAGAGTTATAGAAATGAGTTCTTTTGTGGAAATTCTTTTGAGGTTTTATTTGTGCCTCAATATTCACAAGACTGCCGTCATTTACTAAGACCATAACGTCGACATTTGACTTTTTATTGCCTTTATGTAGACCTTCCATCTCTTTAGGTATATAATAGACATCTGTGAAAGATTCTCCTGTAAAAGTGTTAATCAAATGCAATGTTTCATCTTCACATCCACTCTCACCAAATATTTTCGGAAATAGATACTCATTAAGAAGATTTAACTTTTTCCCATCTTTTTCAAATACCAACTCTAATCACCACTATTTTACAATTTCATTAAATATAAATTTTTTCAATAATTAAACTAAAAAAAATTCAATACAAAAAGGAGAAACAAAGCAAAAAATGAAAAAAATTTTTTCAAATTTTTAACCATCTTATCCTTTTCAGTTTTTATTATTAATTTAATAAAAAGTAATATATAAGTATTACTATTTTTACTTTACATCCTCCCAAAAAAAAAGCATTAGTTAAAATGTGAAAAAAAGTAATGAAAATCCAAGGATAATGATACATTTATGTAAAAAGATAGATATTTGTGAAAAAATTCACTAATAGAACTTAATCTCTCTTAAATATGAAATAAAAATAGATACAAAATAACATTTTTATAAAAAAGTTCAAAAAATACTAAATAAAACAATTAAGAATTAAAAAAAAAAAAACATTAATTTTATAAAAAAAAAGTTAAAAAAAAAAAAGAATTTTAGGAAAATACTTAATAATTTATAAAAAATTCATTAAAACCTTTTTATAAACCATAAAAAAAAAACTATAATCCTTTTAACCAAATCGTGATATATCCTACTTTAGGTATGATTAATGGGTAATCACCAATTTTTACAACTCGTTCTGTTATTTGATTAGGCGAAACAAGTTCTGGATCTGGAACGGGGTTATTGTCACCTTTAATCACAAAATACTTCGTTCCATTAACATGGGTTTCATTAATAACTCTATGAATAACAGGATTTGGGAACCAAGTAGCTCGATAAACAACAACATCACCTACCTGTACAGTATCTGGATTAAATTCACTAATTCCTAAGAAATTTGATTTTTCAACTATTACAATATCTCCTCTGTATAATACTGGTTCCATACTTTCTGAAACAACAACATTCATGTGCTGAGCTATCAATAATCCAACAATTATGACTATTACATAAGCGATTATTTCATTCTTTTCTGACATTTAAGCACCTGATTTTAAAATAAAGTATAATAAGAAATTTTATTTATATTCTATTTATTCTTTGTTTTAATCATTTAAAAGATTATTTAAAAAAAATTAAAAAAATAAAATTATTCAATATTTTTACAAAAAATAGCTTATCCAAACAGTATTTAAAAAATAGCTTATCCAAACAGTATTTAAAAAATAGCTTATCCAAACAGTATTTAAAAAATAGCTTATCCAAACAGTATTTAAAAAATAGCTTATCCAAATAGTATTTAAAAAATAGCTAATCCAAATAGTATTCAAGAAATAGCTTATCCAAATAGTATTTAAAAAATAGCTAATCCAAATAGTATTTAAAAAAAAGCTTTCACCTATTAGATTGAAAACTTTTTAAGCCACCAAAAAAATATGAATACGAAATCATGAGTAAAACTTTCACTTAAAATTTACCTTAAAATAGCTCCTTTATCTGCAGAACTTACACACTTTTGATAAATATTTAACCAACCTTTTAAATCATTTTTAGGTAAATCAACATTAGCTAATCTATTTTTTAACTCTTCATCATCTAATTCTACATTTATAGCCCTATTTTTAATGTCAATTTCAACAATATCTCCATCTTGAAGTCCGGCTATTGGACCACCACTTTGAGCTTCTGGTGAAATATGACCAACACAAGGTCCACGTGTTCCTCCAGAAAATCTACCATCAGTTATAAGAGCTACATTTTTAATTTTAAGCCCTACAATAGCTGATGTTGGATTGAGCATTTCTCTCATTCCTGGACCTCCTTTTGGACCTTCATAGCGGATAACAATAATATCTCCTTCACTTATTTCTTTACTAAAGATATATTCTACAGCTTCTTCCTCACTATTGAAAACTGTTACTGGTCCTTTATGATACATCATATCTTCACTAACAGCAGCTTGTTTTATAACAGAACCATTAGGAGCTAAATTTCCTTTTAAAATAGCTATTCCCCCTTCACTATGAACTGGAGAATCAATTGTTCTGATAACATCAAAATTATTTATTTTTGCATCTTGAATATTCTCTTTTAATGTTTTTCCTGAGGAAGTTATAGTGTCAGTAGCTATTTTCTCTTGAATAGCTATTAAAACCCCAGGAATACCTCCAGCATTGTGAAGGTCAAGCATGGTATGATTTCCTGCTGGGCTAATTGATGCAATATGTGGAATTTCTCTACTGATTTTATCAAATAAATCTAAATCAACTTTAACTCCGAATTTTTCAAGTTCACTAGCTATAGCTGGAATATGAAGTGCAGTGTTACTTGAACCACCTAATGCCATGTCAACAGCTAAGGCATTTTCAAAGGATTTTTGAGTCATAATCTTTGATGGAGTTAAATCTTCCTCTATCATTTTCATGATTTGTTTTCCACTGTCTGTAGCTATTTCCAATTTACTTTCATGAACTGCATGGGTTGTAGCACACATTGGTAAGCTCATTCCTAAACTTTCAGTAATACATGCCATAGTATTAGCTGTAAAAAGCCCAGAGCAAGAACCAGGACCAGGGCATGCAGATTTTTCTAATCTAGAAAGATCTTCCTTTGTCATTTTACCTGATGAAACCTCACTAACAGCTTCATAAACATTGACAAAATCAACAATTTTCCCATCAAATTCCCCTGGAAGCATTGGTCCTCCTGTTACCATAATAGAGGGAATATTTAATCTTGCAGCTCCCATTAACATTCCAGGAACTATTTTATCACAGCTTGAAACTAAAACTAAGCCATCTAAGCTATGGGCCATAGCTACACTTTCAACAGTATTAGCTATTATTTCTCTTGATGGAAGAGAGTACTTCATTCCTTCATGGTTCATAGCTATTCCATCACAAATAGCCATTGTATTGAACTCAAAAGGAACTCCATTTGATTGATTTATTCCTTCTTTAACAGCGTTAGCTATTTCTTGTAAATGAATATGACCTGGAACAATGTCTGTATAGCTATTAGCTATTCCTATAAAAGGTTTTTTAAAATCTTCATCTTTAAGTCCACATGCTCGAAGTAAAGACCTGTGTGGAGATCTTTCAATTCCTTTTTTTATCTTGTCACTTCTCATTAGATCACTTTGTTTTTCATAATCAACACTTTTTTAATATCCTATTAAAATAAAGTTGGAAGATTTATATAAACTTTTAAAAAAACAAAATTTCAACTTTAATCGTTATAATCACTATCAAAAAGAATAAAAAAATTTAAATCCTTAAAAACATTATCAAAAAGAATAAAAATTTACTTTAATCTTAAAAAAACTAAAATAAATCAATTATATTCTTTGAAAAAAAGTTTGAATACAATTATGTATAAGAAATTAATTAGTTATCAAAAAAATCAATTATAATACATTAATTTTTAAATAAATAATTAATTATCAAAAAAACCAAGTTTAATACATTAATTTTTAAATAAATAAT
>Ga0099364_10007739_pt1 | contig 15273 bp, 11 predicted proteins | sample TergutTh196P3_FD_73070 | JGI IMG/M metagenome (GOLD analysis project Ga0099364, IMG submission 73070) | Microcerotermes parvus P3 segment gut microbial communities from Pointe-Noire, Republic of the Congo - Th196 P3 | ecosystem: Host-associated > Arthropoda: Insects > Digestive system > Gut ... | reverse complement strand
TGTCATTTATAGCATATCCGGTCATATCAGAGCCAATAGTTCCGCCGGTTACGTTGATTTTCGTGCCTGTGAACTCGTTAATATGTAATGCAGCATTTGTGTTGTCGCTCATGCTCTTGACATTAGCCCCGTAGTCCACATTGACAGTAACATTATTCGCATCAATCCTGACAGCGTTGCCACTTCTTCCCGAAGACACCGAAGCATCGTTTTGCAGCGTTACAGTTGTACCTCCGCTACCTGTGACATCAATAGCACCGCCTGTTCCGGCGTGGTTGTATATCTCGCAACCATCGGCACTGAATGTGCCGCCTCCGCTGATGTTCAACAGATAGGTTGCGTTATACGAACCTGATAGATCTGCTTTCCAGTTTATGGTGATCCCGGAGTCGATATTAAGTGCAATAGTTGATGATATTACTGCACTGCCCGTAACTGTCACGGTTGATCCTGCTGTGGTAGCTGTCAACCCGGGGATTGCTGATATTTGCGCCTCTAGTTCAGCAGCCGTAGCTGCTTGTGCCGGTGGAAAAACAGTTAGGTTTAATGTCAACAATAGCATTAGACTGAGCAACAGAGCAGTGACCCTTTTTTTCATTCGCATTATATTCCTCCTAAAATTATGGCTAGATATTCATACATTTCACACTTTGACACGATTACTATACATTAATTGCACACAAAAAACTACTATTTACTATATTTTTCAGCTTTTTAGCTCAACTCTTGTTGCTAGTCACCCCTCCCTTAAACCCTCGTCATTACGAGCCGCAGCGAAGTAATCCAGTTCTCTTTGCATCGATTTGCAGGTCTACTTCTGGATTGCCGCGTCACTAAAGTCTCGCAAGCTTGACGTTAGCTCCTCGCAAAGACGAAACTATGCTATTTTGCGTTCATTCTTGGTTACACATGACCTGTAACCAACTCTTACTACAGGTCAATGGATATCTCCCCATATTGTCTTTCTGAGGGAGCTTGCGACCGAAGAATCTTACTATGCCGTAATATCGCTTAGAAAGATTCTTCGCTGCGCTCAGAATGGCATGCGAGTGATGGTAATTCAAGACCTAACGGTAAAATAAAGAAATCGCGAAATACGCCTTAATAAAGCGCATTCCGCGATTAAACTTTATTTTGGATTCCAATTATTACTTTGAGAACATGACTTTTTCGCTGTTGAACATCCTAGTCAAAACGAACCCTCCGACTAGCGCATAGACCAGAGAACTGACGCACGATATAACGATGCTGAGCCCCGAATAATCGAGTGAGAAAATACCGCTCATGCACTGGACACTGCTATATAGAGGAATCAAGTAAAACAGTTTATTTGTCGGAGCGCTGCCTAACATACCTGAAACGCCAACAAGCATAACGATGATCATCAGCGGCATAACAGCAGTAGTAGCTTCTTTCACGGTTTTTGCAAACGCCGAAATTATAGATATCAAAGCAACGATCAGAAGTATCGTCGTCACGATAATCAACGCTAAAGCAGCATAGTCGCCTGCTCCATAAATACCGGTATCAATCATTCCTTCCGCTTCACCGCCCATCAAGTTCGGCAACGATAAGATTGTTGCGACTGCGGTGACAATCCCTGACATGAACGATAGGACGCATAGGCTGAGAATCTTGCCCGCTGCGAGTTCGCTGCGTTTGAGCGGTGTAACGAGTAAAGTCGCCAGCGTTCCGCGCTCTTTTTCTCCGGCGATTGATTCGGGAGCAAGCCCCGCACACCCTGAATACAGGAACAACATTAAGAGCATTGGCATCAGCATTGAGATGAAGCTTGCCGACCTATCTTCCAAAGTCACAAGGTCAGAATCAGTAATACTCCTGTTGACATCAAACTTATTTGCCAGAGCAGACTCGTAAGCATCAAGCAGCGCCAACATAATATAGTTTGAATTTGATGAATTGGGAACGGTGGAGTTGTAGTAAACTTCGACATTCGGCGCCGGACCGGTAGCCGTCTGGACATCATATGCAGCCACTTGCGAATCGAAACCGACCGGGAAGATTATGAGCAGATCGGCTTCCTTTATGGAAATTTGCTCTTTGATACTCGCAACTTGATTTGACTCAATGTTTGAAATGCTGAACCCTGATTCGCGAGACATAAACGCAATTGATTCAGGCATGTTCACTGCATATACTGTCGGCGTGTAGTCCTCGTCGGGCATATAAAGGCTCGTCATTGCTGAGCCCATGAATGAGTATACAACATATATTAACACAGCGGGTAAAAATACGAGGGCAATCATTCGCTTGTCTCCAAAGAACCTTGCGAACTCTTTGCTCATTACGGTAATCACATTGTTTTTCATATCGTCTGCCCCGCTTTCTGCGCGAAGACGTCGAAGAATACATCTTCCAGCGGTTTGTTTGCTGTGAGATCGGGAAGCGTCTCGCAAACAACCATACTGCCATCGAGGATAATCCCGGCTCTGTCGCAGATTTTCTCAACAAGGCTGAATATGTGGGTTGAAACGATAATTGTTTTCCCTTGTGTTTTCAGTTCTTGGAGGAAGTCCGTGACCACTTTTGCGGTCAACACGTCAAGCCCATTCGTTGGTTCATCAAAGATTATGATGTTTGGGTCATGGACGATGGAGATGACGAGCGATGCTTTTTGCTTCATGCCGGTCGATAGGTTTGCAACTTTGACCTCCGCGAATTCGTCAACACCAAACTTCTCGAATAGCTCCTTTTTGCGCCGTGCGCTGTCATCAGGGTTAAGGTGGTGGAGTTTTGAGAAGAAGTCAAAGAGATAATTTGGCGTGAAGAAGTCTTCAAGCTTCAGTTCGCTTGTCAGAAAACCAATCTTTGAGCGCACGATTGCAGGTTCTGTCCTGATGCTCGATCCGTCAACGATTGCATCGCCTTCGTCTGCTTTTATGAGGGTGGCAAGCATTCGCAGGGTTGTGGTTTTTCCTGCTCCGTTCGGTCCGAGTAAGCCGAATATCTCCCCTTCATATGCTTCAAATGATAGGTTATTGACAGCTATACGGTATTTGTCTTTGGTTTTTTCCAGTTTTTGTTGTTTTGCCGATAATCGGAATGTCTTTTTAAGTCCATTTGCGCTAAGTATAACACCCATAAGCATGCATTCCTTCTATAATTATTTGGAATATGATAATTCGGAACATGATAATTCGGAATTCGGAGTTCGGATAATTCCCCTCCTGTGGAGGGGTGGACGCGAAGCGGACGGGGTGGTTATTCCTCATTCCTAATTCCGAATTCCTAATTCTTAATTTCCTACGCTTTTAGTTTCTTAACAGCTTCTGTGAAAGCGGGAAGAACCTCTTTGATATCGCCAACAATACCATAATCCGCAATCTCAAAAATCGGAGCATCTGCATCGCGGTTGATAGCGATGATCGTATCAGAACCGGACATACCCGCCAGATGCTGGATAGCTCCGGAAATACCACATGCTACATATAACTTAGGACCGACAGTTTTTCCGGTCTGCCCGACCTGATGAACATGGTTGATCCAACCCGCATCAACGGCAGCACGAGAAGCACCAACGACGCCACCCAGCACGTCCGCCAGATCCTTGACAAGCGAGAAGTTCTCAGGTTTACCGAGACCACGCCCACCGGAAACAATGACATCAGCCTCTTCAAGCTTAACAGCGCCTTCAGCGGCTTCAGTGATTTTCTCAACAAGCGTAGTGCGAACGACATCAGCCGGAAGCGCAATGTCCTCATTGACAATCTCCGCAGTCCGAGCCATATCGGGTTCGCCGCGCTTGAATATACCCGGGCGAATCGTCGCAATTTGTGGACGAGTGATGAGACACTCTTCCTCGTTTAGCATACGGCCTGAATAGACAGGGCGTGTCCATTGAATCGCACCCCTCTCACCGACTTCAATACCGGTACAGTCGGCTGAGATACCCGTTTTGATTCTAGCTGCGAGGCGCGGCGCAAGCTCGCGCCCGTTGCTTGTAGCTCCGAAAAGGAATACAGATGGTTTATATTTTTCCACCAACTGCTCAAGCACATAAGTGTACCCTTCGGGAGAATAATCAGCATAATCCGCGCCACTGACCGTTATGACTTCGTCCGCGCCATATGAAATCGCAGCTTTCGCAGCATCATCGACTTCGCTGCTGACTATAACAGCAACGACCTTTTCCCCATCGGCTTCGGCAATTTTCTTTCCGGGACCGATTATTTCGAGACCCACATTCTTAGCTTTACCACCGAATACTTCAATAAATACCCATACGTTTTTGTTCTCGTCCATGTTGCAGCACCTCCTCAAATAACTCCGGCGTCGCTGAGGAGCGCCGTCAGTTTCTCGGCGGATAGTTCGCCGGTTTCTTCTTCGATTTTAATACCGCCCGTCTTGCGTTGCGGTATGTATGTTTTCAGGACTGTTGCAGGAGACCAGATCACTGACGCATCTTCTCCAAGATCGGCTGCCGATAACATCGGAATCTCAGCGCGATTCGCAGCCATCTTTGACTTGACAGATGCATAGCGTGGGTCATACTCGGTCTTTGTCACTGTTACGACTGCGGGCAGCGTAGCATCCATTACGACATAACCGTCCTCGGTTTCGCGAGTAGCGCGTACTTTTCCATCGACGATAGAGACTTCCCTTGCATATGTAAGCTGTGGCAAATCAAGATATTCCGCAAGCTGCGGTCCGACCTGCCCGGCATCGGTGTCATTGGCGGAACGCCCGAGAAATACGAGGTCAAATGCCGCGCCTTCGCGTGTTTCAATCTCCTTGACAGCGAGTGACAATAAAAACGCCGTAGCAAGCGAGTCAACGTTTTCAAACAGCGGGTCGCAAAGGTGATACGCCTTATCCGCACCGACAGACAGGCAGCTCTTCAACGCATCTTTCGCTTTATCAGTGCCAATCGTCACAACAACGACTTTTACCGAAGCGTCTTCGTCCTTCATTCTGACTGCTGTTTCCAGTGCGCAAGCGTCAAAAGTGCTGACGATTTTTGGGATGCTGTCAATATTTGACGAACCTGCTCCCGCATCTACTTTGAGTTCTTCCGTATTAGGTACTTGCTTTACACATACTAATATATTCATCTGAAACTAACCCTCCTTCTATTATTACGACTCACGCATACCGGGGAAGGCATGTGATTTGAGTCTAAAAACGCTTGCGGGTACAATAATGCAAGTTTGATAGGCAGTGAGAGCGAGAATTTACCCCCGCTCGGAGCTCGGTTAGCGCTTAGCGTTTATAGACGAAGATTACTGTCTTTCCCGGTTAGATATGAACAGTTGCTTTATTTTAGCACAACTCCGGCGATGACCATTTGCTGGACTTGAGAAGTACCCTCATAAATGGTCAGTATACGTACATCACGCCACAAACGCTCGATGGTATACTCTTTTACATATCCATAACCACCGTGCAATTGCAAAGCTTTTCCAACAACGTCCACAGCCATTTCCGAGGCGTATAACTTAGCCATTGCAGCGTCTTTCGTGACATCCTCTTTGATATCCATCTTATATGCAGTGTTGTAAACAAGCAGGCGCGCCGCGTTTAGGCTTGTTTCCATGTCAGCAACCATGAAACGAAGAGCTTGGAACTCTGACAGGAACTGGCCGAACTGCTTACGCTCTTTGATGAACTTGACCGCTTCGTCTATAGCACCTTGCGCAATGCCAATGCTCTGCGTTGCAACACCAACACGGCCAATGGATAGCGTTTTCATCGCTGTGCTGAAACCTTTGTTTATCTCGCCAAGAATCTCGCTCTTTGGTACACGGACATCTTCCAAAACTATATCGCATACACCGACTCCGCGCTGCCCCATCTTTTCCTCGTGCTTTCCGATGGATACACCGGGCAGGCTCATATCAACTATGAAGCAAGTGATACCTCTTGAGCCTTTTTCGGGATCGGTCTTTGCAAATATGACGGAGTTTTTCGCAATGTGTGCACCTGTGATGAATGTTTTGCGCCCATTGAGTATGTAATCATCACCATCTTCAACGGCTTTTGTCGTCATAGCACCGGCATCGCTGCCCGCTCCGGGTTCTGTCAAGCCAAACGCCATGAATTCTTCTCCGCTTGCTATGCCGGGAATATACTTGTGTTTCATTTCTTCGCTGCCGGCAAGCAGTATGGGTGCGGTGGACAGTGAATTGGCGGAAGAGACGAGTAATGCGCAAGCAATGCTTTTTTTGCAAATCTCTTCGATTACGCATACATATGAGCGGGTGTCTAGTCCAAGTCCGCCGTACTCTTCAGGGATTTTCAGCCCATAGAAACCCATTTCCGCCATTGCGTCGTATAAGTGCTGCGGGACTTCATCTGTCTGATCGATCTCTGTCGCTATGGGTGCGATTTCTTTGTCGGCAAATTCTTTTGCCAGCGCTCTGATGTCTTCGTGGTCCTCAGTAAAAAACATTTTCTTCCCTCCGTAAATATGTGTATTGGCTCTGTGGCGTTTTCTTATGTTACAAAAATATGGCTCCTAATTGTCTAAGAATCGCAATGAGAGTATATTATCCAAACGATATCATGTCAAGCATTTAATCGGACTGTTACAATTTGCGCCTAACCGGGGAAGACATGTGATTTGAGCCGAAACAGCGCTTGCGGGTACAATGTTACAAGTTTAATAGGTAGTGAGAGCGAGAATTTACCCCCGCTCGGAGCTCGATTAGCGCTTAGCGATTTTCAGCGAAGATTACGTGCCTTTCACGGTTTGGTGTGAACAATTTAATCGGACCTACCAGGCTTGTGAGTTTTGCGGCAACCCACGTAAACCATCGTTTTTGAGCTTGAACTGCGAAATCATCTCCTGAAGCAACTCCGACTGGTTGTTCATTTCATGTGAAGCAGCAGCACTCTCCTGCGCCGTAGCGCTGTTTTGTTGAACGACCTGCGTGACCTGGTCAATACCGACATTGATCTGCTCGATGCCAAGTGACTGTTCTTCCGACACTTTTGCTATTTCATTGATTAGGTGGGTTGATTCATTGATACCGGACGCAATTTTTGATAAGCTCGCTGCGGTCTCTCCAGCTATGCGAGAGCCCAATTCAGCCTTTTCTATTGAGTTTTGAATCATATTACCCGTATCCTTGGCAGCCTCTGCACTTTTGGACGCGAGGTTGCGGACCTCCTCGGCAACTACCGCAAACCCTTTACCGTGCTGTCCCGCACGAGCAGCTTCAACTGCAGCGTTTAGCGCGAGAATGTTCGTCTGGAAAGCAATGTCGTCGATAGTCTTTATTATTTTGCCAATGGACTGGCTTGCTTCGTTGATCTCTTTGACAGCATCTATCATCTCATCCATCTGGCGGCTGCCTTCTTCGGCATCCCCCCTGATCGTATCCGATAGTCGCGCAGCGTTGACAGCCATACTCGAGTTTGTCTTCGTTTTCTTCGCGATCTCCGAGATTGAGCTTGACAGTTCCTCTATAGAAGCGGCCTGCTCAGTTGGGCCTTGCGCCAAGGCCTGCGAACCGTCAGCGACCTGTTTTGAACCAGCCGATACTTGGAGTGATGAGGAATTGATATCGCTGAACATTGTATTTAGCGTATCTGTCATCGTTTTCAAAGAAACAGCAACGGAATCGTTATCGGATAATACTTGGATGTTTGCTGTTAAATCGCCTTCCGAAATGGTTTTCAGGTTTCTCTCAATATCATTTAGATGAAGAACGAAGTTTGTCGTGGAATCGATACATTCCCCGATTTCGTCTTTGATCGATGCGAATTTTCGAATGCTGTTCTCGTCCGTTGCTGAGATGGACAAGTCGCCTGTGAGTGCTGCCTTTTTCATGAAAGCAGTCAGGAATGTCAGGGGATTGATGATTCTACCTGTCACTATGGTGACGACAACCAGAATGACGACGCCCACTAGGATGAATATTATGAGCATGATCATTAGCAGATTGTTATATACCGCGTTGGCTTCGCTATTCGGCGCGACGATGGAAATATAGAACGTGCTATCGGCAAGTTCGAGTTTAAGAGGAACAGTTGCAACGATGCTGTCCTTTCCATTGACAAAAGACTCAACTGTGGAAATGCGAACTTCCTCATTTCCGGTGGGCTGATCATAAAGCAACCCGGCAGCCCTTGCGTCCTCGCCTACAAGACTCAGATCCGGGCAGTACAGGATACTGCCCGTCTCGCTTATGACTACAATATAACCTGTGTCAAAGATTTTAACCTTCGACAGGGTCTCGTGAATGCTATCAAGGTATAGATCCACAGTGGCAATACCCAGAACATTGTTGCTATCATCCAGCATTGGGTATGATGCTGTTATCATGGAGACTGTTTGATTTCCGAAAGTGTATAGGTATGGATCGGAAAATGTCGGCACTTTCCTCTCTTTGGATGTTAAATAATACGGCTGGACGAATTCCAAATCGTCATCCTCAGTTTGCGGCAGCACCATCGTTCTACCGTTTTCACGATAATAATAGTAGGATATCCGCCCGCTGGACGGAGTACCGAAGTCCGTATTTACATACTCGCTGTCTTTACCATCATAGACGTTGGGTTCCATCATAAAGGCTGTTCCTTCTGAGATGGGATATTTGTCAAAAGCACGGAATATGAATTCCTGAAGAGCTTCACGGTCGACATTGTCGGTCTTTATCTGAGCTTCCGCTATACTGCATATTCCCGACAAAAATGAAACCGGATTCTCAAAATAGTCCCTGATCATGTTTGAGTATTTTTGCCCCATCTCTTTAAATGTGGTCTGATTGTTACTGTTGAATGCGGAACGGAGGGAAATGAACAGCACAATCAATATGATGACCATCCCTATTAGGAAGATTCCTATAGTAGCCGCAGTGATTTTGAACTTGACACCTTTAATCTTTAGCATATATATGACCAGTCCTTTCAGAACGCAAACGACCTTAACGACCATGTAAAGACCATAAATCTGTCGCAGCTGTGGCGGTTAAACGCGCTGCATACAGCGCGTTGCCGGTAAATATCCGCTTGCGTTCATTAATATCATTTAATCGTAGTAGCCCTGTGTTGATTTGGTAAGAGTCTCAAACTGGGCGAGATCGTGACCGAACCAAACCTCCGCATCCAGCTCCTTCGCCAGAGCAGGCACCTCAACGACATGCTTACGCCATGCATCCATATCCATGCACCTGCCCGGCTCTCTGACAGGAGGACCGATGTTTTCGGACGAATAAATCACATCGCTGATAAGCAGCTTATTCCCCGATTTCGGCAGCTCCAGCAAAAGCCCAAGCTGACCGAACGAATGCCCACGACCAAAATTATAGATCGTAACGCCATCAAGCAATTTCTGCGTCTTTTGGTCTGATGGGAAAAGACTCCATTTTAGCTTTTTCTCGATAAAATATGTATAATCTTGCTCAAAGTCAATCTTCGCCAGAGCATACAGTTTCATCATATTCGTAAACTCATCGTCCGCAACGATGATTTCCGCATTGGGGAATCTATCGATGAAACCGTGATGATCGGGATGCATATGCGACAGGACGATATAGTTGATATCATCGACCGACAACCCGAGCTGATTGATGCGATACATCGGAGTGTCTTCTTCCGTCATGTGCAAATTCTGCATAATGAATGGAAGCTGCCACTCCTCTTTATGACACGCAGCATCAAACAGCACATTCCCATCAGGGTGAACGATCAGCGCCGTCCACGACGGAAACGAAAAAGTCTCCGTCGGGTCGTCGCAAGCAATAAGTTCATGCTTGATGCTGTTATGATTCATACCGCACTCTAAAACGTAAACTTTCAAAATGAAGATCCCCCCTTAACGATTCCGATTATCTATCGCGCCTTTGATGTCCGAACCTTTACCCATGTTATCAAGCGCATCGTTGATATCTTCCAGAGCATATGTGGAGGAAATGATCTTTGAAAAATCGATCCTCTCGCGGTGAGCTTCGATGAATTTCAGAGCCTTGTAGAAATGGCGAGCGTCCGCACCGCCGCTGCCGATTACGCAAGCCTGTTTTTGTTGCAGCAAGTTTGGCATAAAAGGTACTGTCTTAGTCGAAGTCTGACCCATGACAAGATATGTGCAGTCTTTTCGCAGAAAATCGAACCCTTGCAAAAAGGCTTCGGGAACCCCGGCAGCTTCTATGCAAAACTCGGCTCCGCGCCCGTCTGTAAGGCTCTGTACAATCTTAGCACGTTCCGCGTGATCGGGAATCTCGTCGATGTTGATAGTATGTGTCGCGCCCCATTCTCTCGCGAGTTCCAGCCTGTTAGCGGGAGCACCCACAACGATGACTTTCCCGGCACCGGAATGCGAAGCGAGCAGTGTGGAGTATAACCCAATCGGTCCGCAGCCTTGCACCACCACGGAATCCGCCGTGCCGATAGCGCTTATTTTTTGGAGTCGTTCAAAGCCGCTGACAACAGTGCGAAATGCACAGCCAACACCAAGCGCTTCCTCGTCTTTCACACTGTCCGGTACTCGAACAACCTGTATGACTTCCTCAATGTAGCAGTATTCCGCAAAACCGCCGCGAAGATACTCTGGGGCCGAAAAGCCAAAGCCGGGGCCCATTTTTTCGCACATATACGGTTTCCGATGCACAGCGCAATAGTAGCATTTGCCGCAGAAGGGATGTGCCCACATAATCCGGTCGCCGGGTTTCAATGGTTGCCCTGCAATGTCGAAATCTCGCCCCTCGCCAAGCTCAACAATTTCTCCCAGCGTTTCGTGTCCTTGAATGTTTGGCAGAGGAGGCTTGAACTCAAGCGTCCCATGGTGTTGATGGACATCTGTGCCGCAGACACCGGCGAGCAGCACCTTGGCGATTATGCAATTTGGGCGCAGAGCGGGAATGGGTACTTCTTGTATTACATCCGGCTGCCCATGCTCAACAAGCACAGCAGCCTTTGTGGTCTTAGGAGCATTATTCATGGAAATGGTCATTCCTTTCAGGTTATCTCAACTATCACAATTGGCAAAATGTACGAATATTACGATGATGTTGTAGGGGCTGGCGTCCTCGGAGACTGCTGAAAAACCCTTAAGGTTTGTCATCCTGAACGAAGTGAAGGATCTTAACCATTAGTATTGCTGAACCTTATAGAGAAAGATTCTTCGCTAAAGCTCAGAATGACAATTTTCAGTGGCTTCCGTCCTCGACAGCCCATTTATTTTGCTGCGAAAGCAGACGCACTAGCTGCACTAATTGATTAACGCAGCTTTCAGAGCTATACCGGCGCGCATATCTTCAAGAGCCTGATTCGCATCTTCGAGAGCATATTTGTGTGAAATAATCTCGCCAAAAGGATACTTAGTCCTATTAGCTTGAATGAACTTCAAACACTTGATGTAGTGGCGGATATCACCGCTGTGACTGCCAATCACAACTGCGCTCTTGCGCTGGATTTTGTTCGGAACAATAGGCACAGCAGCTTCGCTCGTCTGACCAACGATGAGGTATTTGCCATAATAAGCGAGCATATCGAGATTCTCAGCAAAAACATCCAGAGAACCGGAACACTCAATGACGACCTCGGCACCGCGACCGCCGCAGAGATTGCGGATGAAATTGACCTTGTCTGCGCTACTACTGAACTCCCTGGCATCGACCACCTCGGTTGCACCCCATTTTTTCGCAAACTCAAGGCGAGTCGGGCTGATGTCAACTGCAATGACTCTTGCTGCTCCGGTCTGAGCAGCAAGGACTGTTGCAAACAATCCGACGGGTCCGACACCCGTTATGACGACTGAGTCGCCTTGGCGAATGCCGCCGCATCTGTTGAGACCTTCAAACGCATTGACGCAAGTACGTCCCGCGCAGCAAGCACCAACGGCCTCTTCTGATGTGATTTCATCGGGAATGCGTACAAAATCAGTTCCGGCGAGGACGACTTCATACTCCGCGTAGCCACCGCGCAGCTCGTTTGCCATCGAGAATCCATAACCTCTGCTGCGTTCGCACATGACAGGCTCGTGCAAAACCTTGCAAGAGTAGCATTTTCCGCAGAAGAGATGCGACCACATGATTCTGTCGCCGACTTTGACCGGGGTTCCTGTTACGTCAGTTGTGACGCTGTCGGGCAGATACATGATTTCGCCGACTGTTTCGTGTCCCATGATGATGGGTGTGGGTGGGTGCATACTCAGTTCGTCTCTGGCAAGGTGTACGTCTGTTCCGCATACGCTTGCAAGGCGGACTTTGACGACCATGTCGTCGGGTGCGAGTTCCGGCATGGGGATATCGAGTAGTTCAAGCGGTTTTTTAAATTCTGTGAGTACCATAGCTTTGCTGGTTTTAGGGATATCCATTAATATAACCTCCAATAATAAAATTAGGAATTTGGAATTAGGAGTTAGGAATGGGAGAAACAGGGGGACGGTTCTCATGTTTCACCTTACTGCCAGGAAACAAGGGGACGGTTCTCATGTTTCATAATTTATAATTCGGAATACGGAATACGGAATTCGGAATACGGAAAGAAACAGGGGGACGGTTCTCATGTTTCACCTTACTGCCAAACGAGAAGATCTGAAATGAAACAGGGGGACGGTTCTCATGTTTCACTCATGTTTCACCTTACTGCCAAACGAGAAGATCCAATAGACCCGAAATGTCAGGCAATGACTCCAAGGACCTAACGGTATCGATGATCCTATCCGCATTAACCCTCGACATAGGACGCGCCGAAAAATCAATGCAACCACTAAACTTCTCGATGCAACCATCAAAAGAAACGGGCAACTCCGGAGAACCGGTAGCAGTCAGCATCTCAACGCTGCGGCAAGAACCATCTTTCAAATGCGCATCGATGCGGACAGGCTCAAGACCACCGGTGTCATATTTTGCATCATATGTGACCTTTACTTTTGTCGAAATAGCCAAAATATCAGGATCGCGGATAGCCTCATCGGTAAACGAAGCCAGCGACACCCTGTTATTAACAATACCGGCAGCGCAAACCCAAGCGAGAGAAAACTGACTATCGACCGTATTTCGCGGCTTAGTCTTAAACTCGGCAGGTTCTCCCAAAAGCCCAAGAGTACCCTGCCCGCAGAAAATCTCTATCCAATCGACATTGTCAGCAGTCACGCCATGGTCGCGAACAAGACTGAGCGCAGCATCTGCCGACGGATGCGTTCCCCTGCAACAAGGATACGGCTTAATGGAAATATTCTCGCATTCAAAACGCTTCCCAAGATCGCCGACGAGAATATCACGCGAATAGCAACCACCGTGGTAAACCTTGTAGTACCCTGAGACACCCTCAAGTGTGTTTCGAGAACCAGTTACGCCCCTCTTTGCGAGCATTGCAGCTGTGATTCCTCCCCTGACCGCAAAACCCGGACCCAAACGCTTTGTGAGAGCGCCATCTTTGACAGTCTGCCCATTGCCGGACGACTGATGATAACCAATTCCGATCGCATTTATCATTTGCTCTTCATTTAGTTCCATCACTTTTGCGGCGACTGCGGCAGATACCATGAAACCATTGATCGAAGTGAAATGCCAGCCATATTGATGAATATCGTCTCCCGGGCGAGTCGCCAACCCCATGCGGCTAATCATGTCGCCGCCGACAGCAACTAACCTAATGAGCTCCTTACCGGATAATCCTCCTGCGAGTTCACCGACTGCGAGAGCGGTTGGAATCGTCACGACTCCGGGATGCATTATTGCCGCCTCGTGGACATCGTCAAAATCCAGCGAATGCGCCATTGATGCGTTTGCTTGCGCGGCAGCGGGAGCGGGGACTTTAATGCCGCACCCGAAAATGGTGCTCTGCGCGGCTCCTCCGAGTTCGATTGCCAGTTCGCGTGTTTCTACAACCCCTGCTTGTCCATATCCTCCGGCTGCGACGCCTATGAGGTCAAGGACTTGTTTTTTTGTTTCTTCGATCGCTTTTTCGCTCAGATCCTCATACTTTACGTCATAGAAATTCTTTGCAAATAATCCGCTGGCATCCAAAATACATCATCCCTTCCATATATAATAAGATAACAAATACAACGCGCCATCTATGTATCAATGAAGAATGAAGAATGAAGAATGAACGCGGGACGATTGACGGTGGATATGGATTGCCGCGTCGCTACGCTCCTCGCAATGACGAGGAACGAGGATATATGAGTCAAACAGTTACTCCTCATTCCTAACTCCGAACTCCGAACTCCGAACTCCGAATTCCGAATTCCGAATTCCGAATTCCTAACTCCTCACTAACTCTTAACTCTTAACTCTTAACTCTTAACTCTGTAGTCTATCCCATGTTGCAGGCGCCGCCGTCAATTACAATAGTGCTGCCCGTTACCCAGTCCGCCTCATCGGAAGCAAGCCAAACTGCGGCATAAGCAATATCATTTGGCTCGCCTAATCTGCCAACAGGACAGACAGCAGCGCAAATCTCAGCTTGCACCTCAGGATTATTCCGAACCCATTCCGGAGTCAAGTTCGTCTGAACAGGTCCCGGGCAAATCACGTTTAGGCGTACCCCTTGCGGAGAAAACTCGCGAATCAAGTCTCTCGTCATCTTATTGATCGCTGCTTTCATCGCGCCATACACATAAGCATCCGATTCCGGTTTCATTACAGATATCGATGCTACATTTGTTATCGAAGCATGGCCATTCCTAACGAGCGCGGGCAAAAACTCCTGCATCGACCAATAATACCCTCGGAAATTCGTCTCAAAGACCTTTGCAAGATCGTCGTCATCATGCTCAAGAAAAGGAGCATGTACTAATACACCTGCGCAATTGAATAACGTCGTCACATCTCCATATGCCTCCATGGTTTTACCAAGCAGATTCTTAATGTCCGCTTTTTGCCGCACGTCTGTTTTGACGAAAATTCCCTCTCCGCCGACATCCTTAATCATTGACAGTGTATCAGCTCCGTCAGCTTCACTCCTGTTTGCGCAGACGACTCGCGCTCCTTCTTTTGCAAACATTACGGCGACGGCTCTGCCAATGCCTGACCCCGCTCCCGTAACGACAGCAATTTTCCCATCCATTCTACCCATATATTATCTTCTCCCTTGAAGTTTAGTACTGTCTGATAAATAAACTGAATAGCATTTTTGTAGGGCAGGGGCTCTGCTCCTGCCGAAAATCGGTCCGGGCAGTAATTGCATCGAGAACAAACGTCACCCTATGTTTAACGCATTATTCTCGGACAGCCTTGCAAATCTTCTCCAACTCATCAGCCACATCAGGTAAACCATATTTCTCATATGTCTCGCGAGTGGGCCAACCGGTCTCCCTGTCCCAGCCGCGCCTATCGTAGTAAATATCAACCAAATCATTCC
>Ga0099364_10007738_pt1 | contig 15276 bp, 14 predicted proteins | sample TergutTh196P3_FD_73070 | JGI IMG/M metagenome (GOLD analysis project Ga0099364, IMG submission 73070) | Microcerotermes parvus P3 segment gut microbial communities from Pointe-Noire, Republic of the Congo - Th196 P3 | ecosystem: Host-associated > Arthropoda: Insects > Digestive system > Gut ... | reverse complement strand
TTCCTGATTTAAAGGAATTTGCTTACTCATTAAAAACCAAACATCAAAAATATCGCGATTAACAACACTGTTTCTGTCGAGTAAAGCGCAAAGTTTGTGAGAAAACATATCCCGCAATGACATCACTTTTAAATTGATGCCCAGCAAACTACGCACATCGTATTCGTCATCGTTTTTGCGATTTGAAAATTCAATTTTTAGTTTTCGCTCCTCTTTTCCATAGTCAAGCACTACAATTCCTCCAAAAAATTTCAAGGCTTCATCTTCTATTTTTCCGTATTTCAGTGCGATTTTTCGAATTTTTTGATATGCGTTCTCGCTTTTTTCGGGCTGCAAGAGATTAAAATCCAAATCGACCGAAAAACGAGGCAGTTCATAAAAAAACATCAACGCCGTTCCGCCCTTAAAACCCAAACAATTAGCCAGTTCCGCATCGGTATAAATATCTTTCAGTACCTGCGTCATATAAAATCTATGTTTAACGGTATTTATCATTTTCAAATAAATTGGTTACTCGTTTTTCGAGTGTTTGAGAATTATATGCAGGTAATAAATTTTTGATTTTTTTCTTGTTCAGAATGTGCAGATTGTCAAAATAGTATCTGCTATTCAAATATAAAGTATCCAAAAATGCCCGTTCGGGCGTGGCGATGTTTATGTTGTCTTTATTCAAAATAATTCCTGCCGTATTTACCAATATTTCGCCTTTCATTTGGCGATAGCGGAAAGATTGACTGTCGATTTCGACTTCGCGCGTGAGGTAAGAAATATTGGTTATTGCGCTGTCGTATTGAAAGATAACGCCTGCTCGCTGCAACACATATTCGAGCGAAATATAAGTGGGCGGATAGAGCAAACACGCCAATTCTTCGGGTTTGTAGCCTGCTTTGGCGTAAAATCCTCTGCGCGGATTGAGCAATTTCCCGCTTTTCACATAATAATTCAGAATTTTTCGCAAACTTTTTTCTTTCTCAATACTCAAAAGCATCGCAACATCTGCTATTCTGAATACTGTACGCGAATTTTTATAGAGTTCAAAAATTATGTTTTTGTCATTTTCGCCAACCATAAGTCTAATTTTTTTGGACTATCAGTTCGCAAAAATACAAATTATTTTTGAATGGGAAAAATATTATAGCCTGCGCCGCTTATAATTCCTGTTTTTATCATTTGATATAATCATTTGCTTGTGTGTCAGTTTTTTGACATGGGTGTTTCATAATTATTTGTCTGTTAAAAGATTTGGTCGTAAATGTTTTGTCCGCTCAATGGATTGCTCCAATTTCCACTCCGCGATTTTTCTCTCGTTACCGCTCAACAATACTTCAGGCGCTTTCCAACCTTTATATTCCGCAGGGCGCGAGTAAACCGGCGGCGCAAGCAATCCGTCTTGAAAACTATCGGACAGCGCCGATTGTTCATCGCCAATCGCACCCGGCAACAGGCGCACAATCGCATCGGTCATAATTGCGGCAGGCAATTCGCCGCCCGTAAGCACAAAATTACCCACAGAAATTTCCCTCGTAACAAGATGCTCGCGCACGCGATAATCCACACCTTTGTAATGCCCGCAAAGAATAATTAAATTCTGTTTCATCGAAAGACTGTTTGCCATTGGCTGGTCAAACAGTTCGCCATCGGGCGAGGTGTAAATAATTTCGTCGTAATTTCGCTCGTTTTTTAGTTTCGATATTATGCGGTCAATCGGCTCAATTTGCATTACCATTCCTGCTTCGCCGCCAAAAGGGTAATCGTCCACACGCTTGTGCTTGTTCGTTGCATAGTCGCGCAGGTGATGTATGTGTATCTCTACCAAGCCTTTATCCTGTGCTCGTTTTACAATCGAGTGCGAGAGGGGGCTTTCGAGCAATTCGGGTAATACGGTAATAATATCTATTCGCATGGCAGGCAAAGGTAAGGAAATTTACAATTTTTCAGCTACAAATTATACGAATTTCCTTTTTTTCTTTGCTGATTTAAAAATAAATATTACCTTTGCCCCCGCAAATTAGGCATGGTACCATAGCTCAGTTGGTAGAGCAAAGGACTGAAAATCCTTGTGTCCCCGGTTCGATTCCTGGTGGTACCACATTTCAAAACGCTAATAATCTGATGTTTAGGTTGTTGGCGTTTTTGATTTTGACTTTGAAAATGTGCCGTATTAAGTCTAAATTTATATCTTTGCAACGAATTAAATTAAAAAGACTAACCTATGGAACTATCAATCATTCAAAGCAAAATATACGAGATTAGAGGCTACAAAGTAATGCTTGATTTCGACTTAGCAGAAAGATACGGAATTGAAACGGCACAACTGAAACGTGCTGTAAGGCGGAATATTAGACGTTTTTCCGGCGATGATTTTATGTTTGAACTAACAAAAATAGAGTGGGAAAGTTTGAGATGCCAATTTGGTATCTCAAACAAAAGCGAAAGAGGAGGTGTTCGTTATATGCCTTTTGCCTTTACAGAATTGGGAGTAGCAATGTTAAGTAGCGTATTAAATTCTGATACCGCAATAGAAATAAACAAGGGAATTATGCGCGCTTTTGTTTCAATCCGTCATTTGTTGCTAAACCCACCAGAAGAAGAAGTAAAAGAATTAAGGCGCGAAATGAAAGAGTTAAAACAACACCTCGAAGAAGTTTTTACCGATTACAACGACATCAACGAAGATACCCGCATACAACTTGAACAGATCAATGAAGCATTGGCAGAACTGCAAGTCAAAAATAAGGCATTAGAAAAGCCACGCCTGCAAATCGGATTTAATGCTCCGCAATATCATAAAAAAACAGACGATTGAATTTTTGGCGCAAACTACCGCAATTTTTGTGCAGTTCCCGCAGTTCGGGAAAGTTTTTTGCATTAAATTCGCCGCTTGCAATCGCAGCCCCCAAGCGAGTTCTTAACCATTTTGTTACCTTAATCGTTGACTTTTGCTAATTGAAATTCGGGCTTACAAAAATACCCGATTAATGCGCGAAGAACTTTCAAGGCGCCAAATTGGCATCTTGAACAAAGGGCATAAGAAAAAATGAGGCTGCCCAACTTTTAGGACAGCCCTCTTTTGCTTTTTGTATTTTCGCTAAAAATTTGCGGACTAAATAACTGCTTTCAAATAATTGATTAGCGGATTTGCATACATCTTGAGCATTTTATTTGTCAAAAACGCTTCGTCTTTGTCCGGAATGTTGACTTTTGTTAATTGTTCTTGAACATATCTGCAAAATGCCGTTTTTTCCGGCTCGTCATATTCTTTCGTAAAACGATTTTCTCCCAACAATAAATCGTATGCAATTTTATTTGTGTTGTAGATTTCATAATTTGCATGTATTTGCCGGTCAATTATCGTGCAAATTTCTGTTATTTGTTCTCGCTTGTCCAAATTCCGGTTATAAAGCGTTTTTATTTCTTCTTTTATTGGAAAACCAAAACGATACACAACCTTTCCTTTGTAACCATTTATTCCGGTAAGCATGCTTAACAAATCGTCTTGACCAGTTTTTTTATAATCGGGATTATCGCGTTTCAATTGGAATTCCTGTGCTTTGAGAAAATCGCAAGGGTCGTATTCGTAAGAAATGCTTAACGGGCAAATGGAAAGTGTTTCCAAATTTGTTAGAAAATCTGCATTTCCACTCATGTTCAACATTTTAAGTATGCTTTCTTGCGTGGTGTCGTTCGAGTCTTTTGTTCTTCCTTCGCGTTGTGCCAGCCACACGGAGATTTTTCTATCGCTAAGCGTATTGCGAATGTATGCCGAAAGTTGCCGCGAAGCCAAAAGCGTTTCGCGAACAGGCAAATTGCGCCGCACCAAAAAACCGCGATTCAGCTTAATGAAAAGCATTATCCACGGCTGCACCATCAAATTATCGCCAATGGCTATTTCGGTTGTTAAAATGCCAGCCTCATGCATCGCCACATTCAATATCGCAGCATCGAGTGTTATATCGCGGTGGTTGGAAATAAATAAATACGGATATTGCTTATTCATATTTTCCGTGCCGCACATTTTTATTCCTTCTGTTTTCGGGTCTACCATTCGATGAACTATCGGATATGAAATTTTTTCTTGAAACTCGCGAATTGTCGTAATCGCGAGCAAATCTTTCGTAATTTCGTTTAATTTTCTTTCAGGAAAAACATATTTTGCCAATTGAGGATAAGCGGGATCTTTCACAAGCTCGCGGATTGCAGCGGGAACTTCACTGTCCCGGTACGAACGAATATCTTCAAAATCAGTCATAAGAGGTTGATTAGAGTTAATAAATTGATTGTTTTATTCTTTCGACTTTTGACTTTCGACTTTCGACTGAAACGTAAAATGCCGTTGTGCAAAATAACTAAACGCCACAGAAACCGGTGTGATTAACATTTTCGAAGGCGTAGGATAAAATCCGCAGATTTCCACAAATATTTTTAATAACACATAATTTATCAATAAACACCCTGCAACCACCAACATATAGCGAAACAGTTGAACACGTCCTCTTATGAACGAATCGGAAAAACTAATGTATTTCGACAACAAAAATCCGCTAAAAAAAGTGATGGGAAATACTACAAAAAGCGCCGCCACGTGAGGCGTAAAAACCTGAATACCAATATTCACATTTTCTTTTCGAAAAATAAAATTGTAGAAAATAAAATACAGCGCCCAATCGAAAGCCATATTGGTAACGCCCGTAACTCCATATCGAAAAACAGACAAGGGCATAATTTTACGAAATGGCGGATAAAAAAAATCTATCACCCTTGTAATCATAAATTGTAACGGAACTACAATTTTTCGAATGAATTTCTTACTTTTGTGCATAAAAAAAAAAATTATCCATGCAAAGGTACATTTTTTTTTTACAAAAAACATTTTATTTTATTAAACAATGCAAAAAAAAATAAGGGCAAAAAAACATTTGGGACAACATTTTTTTCGGGATTTAAACATCGCACAACGAATTGCCGACAGTCTGCCGACCGATAAAACCACATCAATTATGGAAGTTGGTCCGGGTACCGGCGTTCTCACACAATTTTTGCTTCAAAAAAGCGATATACAACTTACAGCTGTTGAAGTAGATAAAGAATCGGTGGCATATTTACGCGAAAATTATCCGAATCTTTCACTTATCGAAGGCGATTTTCTCAAACTAAATCTCACAACGGTTTTCCCCGATAAATTTGCGGTCATTGGTAATTTTCCATATAATATTTCGAGTCAAATTTTCTTCAAAATACTCGAAAATAAGGATAAAATTCCTTACGCGGCAGGAATGATACAAAAGGAAGTTGCCGAGCGGATAGCCGCACCGCCGGGCAGTAAAACTTACGGAATTTTAAGCGTGCTGTTGCAAGCTTTTTACGATATTGAATATTTGTTTACCGTTCATGAGTATGTGTTCGACCCGCCGCCGAAAGTAAAATCGGCGGTCATTCGCCTCACACGAAACAAGGTGGATACGCTCGATTGTAACGAGCAATTATTCAAAACGGTAGTAAAAACGGCTTTCAACCAGCGGAGAAAAACCTTGCGCAATTCACTCAAATCCTTACTTGGAAATGCGGCAACCGGTTTGCCCATCTTCAATGAGCGACCCGAACGTTTGAGTGTAGCGCAGTTTGTGGAATTGACGAATGTGATACAAAACAGTTAAATAAAAAAGAACAAAAAAGGCTATTAAATTAATATTAAGTTTGAGAATTATATTTAACTTTCAAACTTAATAAAACTTCATTTTGAAAATAAAGAACAGACTTTTTGATTTTTGAAAATCAGAATTATTTATCAACAATTCAATTTTGTAATTAGTGTTATTATTATATTTGCGGTTGTAATGTATATATTTTGTGAGGATATTAATAGATACAAATATATTAATTCATTTAGAGGACAATAAGGTTATAGACCAAAAGTTCTCTAAGTTTTACAATTTTGCCTTAGCCAATGATTGTAAGATATTTTATCACCCACAGGCTATACCGAAAGATATAAATAGGGACAAAAACGCAGAACGGAAATCTATTATCCTATCAAAATTGCAGAAATATCAGAAGTATGAAAATCCGGTGCCACCAACATCTGAATTTTTATCTCAATTAACAAACAATAGAATTAACGACCAAATAGACAATCTTCAACTGTTTCAGATATACAGGAATTTAGTCGATATTTTCGTTACACAAGATTTGGGTATTCACACCAAAGCGGTAACATTGGGAATTAATGATAAAGTACTTGATATAGAAAAAGCTTTGGAGTTATTCGCCGAAAAATATACGATAATAATACCTTCTCACCCTATCTTAAAAGAACATAGTGTCAGAGAATTAGAAAAAGATTTTGACACTCCATTTTTTGACAGCCTAAAACAAGATTATGACCCGGAGCGTTTTAAAAATTGGTTGCAAAAATGTATCATAAACAATAGAAAATGTTACTCTTTGAAGGTTGATAATGAATTAATAGCCCTGTTAATATACAATATCGAAAAAACAGAAGAACATCAGATACCTTCTATTTATGAAAAGGCACTCAAAATATGTACCTTAAAAGTTTCTGATAACGCTTTTGGTCTTAAACTGGGGGAACTGTTTCTCAATAAAATGTTTGAATATTGCATAAATCAAAAGATTAATTATTTGTATCTAACTGTTTATGAGAGACAAGAGCATTTAATATCTCTTTTGGAATTGTTTGGTTTTGAAAAGGATATATTCACAAACAAACAGGGTTTATCCGAAATTCGTATGATTAAGTGTTTAGATAAATCCAAAATAGAAAAAACAGAAAATCACATATCCTTACACCCATTTTATTATGACAATGAGGCTGTAAATAAATATGTTATCCCGATACAGCCCAAATTTTATGAAACATTGTTTAAAGATGGGAAATTAAGAGAACCCACATTATTTGACGATACCGAAGATAGTTTAAATGAAATTCAAGGAAATACAATCGTAAAAGCCTACATTTCAAATGCCCGTATTAAATCAATAAAGCAAGGCGATATAGTTTTATTTTATTCCTCACAAACTAATAAAGTTATTGAACCCATTGGAATATTGGAAACGGTGGAACAAGTAACTGATTTTGACGTTTTATGGAATATTGTTCGTAAAAAAACTGTTTACCAGCAGGAAGAACTACAACAATGGTTGGAAGAAAAAAAGAAACTGCACGTGATAACCTTTCGTTTAGTTACCTATTTAAAAAAGAAAATAAATTTAACAGAAATACAAACACTTGATAGTTACGGCAATAAATTTCAAACAATCACAAAATTACAAGAAACAGATTATCAAAAACTGAAAAAAAATGGATACTTTGACAAATGTTATATTATCAATTAAACCCAAATACGCTCAGGCTATAATGTCTGGTAAAAAGCAAGTAGAGTTTAGAAAAAAAATCTTTAAACGTAATGTAGATAAGGTTTTTGTTTATTCATCTTCTCCCGAAAAAAGAATTGTAGGTTTTTTCACGATAAAAGGAGTAGTCGAAGATACGCCCCAAATTTTATGGCAAAAGTTCAGAGAGATTGGGTCTATTAAGGAAGAAGATTTTTTTAACTATTATAGCGGAACAGATTTGGGATATTCTATTTTGATTGAAACATTTAAAAAGTTTAAAATGGGAATTGATCCTGCCGATTTTTTTGAAAATTTTTGCGCTCCTCAATCATATATTTATTTAGAGGAAAACAGCGATTTAGTAAAAGAAGTGTTGGCAACATAATTATACAAATGGGTTCTGATGCAAAACCTCAATAACTATTTTTATCGCTTTGGTAGCATTTTCTTATAGCTCATTTCCTTAAGCGCTTTAACCAATTTGCGGGTGAGCCTATAGCTTCAGTCAAAAACAAAAAACACCTACAAGTTTCCTTGTAAGTGCTTGATTTTAGGGCTCTTCAGGTAGGACTTGAACCTACGACCCCCTGATTAACAGTCAGGTGCTCTAACCGACTGAGCTACTGAAGAATTTTCCAAAAAGCTCGGCAAAGGTAATGCGATTTATTGAATTATGCAATATCTTTGCAAAAAATTTTTGAAAAAAATGAAAAAAATTCTTGGATTAGGAAACGCATTGGTAGATGTGTTAGTACTATTGGAAAATGAAAAGCTATTACATGATTTTGGATTGGAAAAAGGCGCTATGTATTTGATTGACAACGAAATGGTTGAGCGAATTGTTGCCGAAACAGAACCGCTTGAAAAGCATTTGGCAACAGGCGGTTCGGTTGCGAATACGATTTCGGGGATTGCACGATTGGGTACCGAAAGTGGTTTTATAGGAAAAATCGGCAACGACGAAATCGGATTGTTTTTAAAAAACGACATGAATAAAAACAATATTCACGTCTCGCTTAGCACGTCAAACACTCGTTCGGGACAGTGCTACGTGTTTGTAACTCCCGACGGCGAACGTACCATGTGTACTTATTTGGGCGCGGCAGCCGAAATCGGAGCGCAAGAGCTTCACTCTAAACTGTTTAAAGGATACGATATTTTTCATGTCGAAGGATATTTGGTGCAAAATTACGACTTGATTAAAACCGCTATCGAACTTGCCAAACAAGAAAACTTGCTGGTTTCTATTGATTTAGCAAGTTTTAATGTGGTAGATACACACCTTGCGTTTTTAAAAGAAATTATTCCGGATAAAGTAGATATTGTTTTTGCCAATGAAAAAGAAGCTTTTTCATTTACCGGAAAATTGCCCGAGGAGGCTTTGCATCAAATCTCTCATCATTGTAAAATTGCGATTGTAAAAGTAGGAGAAGACGGTTCTTTTATTAAAACAGACGAACAGACGCTCCATATTTCTGCCAAAAAAGCTGCTTGTGTTGATACAACCGGCGCCGGCGATTTATATGCTGCGGGTTTTCTGCACGGCTTGGCAAAATGTTATTCTATAGATATTTGTGGAAATATCGGCTCGCTCGTTTCGGGAAATGTAGTGGAAGTAATCGGCGCCAAAATGGATAATAACCGTTGGAAAAATATACATTCAAAAATTTTAGATTTTAGATTTTAGACTTAAAGTCAACATTTATCTTAAATTTTAATTCATGCGAAAATTAAAAATCACGGAACTTAACCGGTTGTCTGCCGAAGAATTTAAACACAGCGAAAAAATTCCGTTAGCAGTTGTGCTCGACAATGTGCGAAGTTTGCACAATGTGGGGGCAGTTTTTCGTATATCCGATGCATTTTTGATAGAGAAAATATACCTTTGCGGTATTACAAGCGTTCCGCCGAATGCCGAAATACACAAGACGGCTTTGGGCGCCGAATTTTCGGTCGAATGGGAATATTTCGCCGACACAATAACTGCCGTCGAACAACTCAAAAACGCCGGATATTATGCGATGGCAATCGAACAGGCTGAAGGCAGCACAATGTTGCCCGATTTTCGTATCGACAAATCGAAAAAATACGCCGTTATTTTCGGCAACGAAGTAAAAGGCGTACAGCAGGAAGTTGTGAATTTGTGTAACGAATGCATCGAAATTCCGCAATTCGGCACAAAACATTCCCTAAATGTATCCGTATCAGCCGGAATTGTGATTTGGGAGTTTTTTAAACAGATAAAATGATTTTTTATTTTTTTTTACATTTCTTTATTTTGTGATTCAAAAATTTTTTCCGAACTTCGCCGAAGTTTTCTAATTAACTTATATTAAATCTTTTTTTGCAATTTTGTGATTATCAATCAAATAAATTCTAAATTATTATGTACGAACAATTATTGGCATTAGATGATGTGCGGATTAATTTTTCTGCGCAGGGAATGCACGTGATAAATATTGTGCTGGCATTTGTGATGTTTGGTGTAGCTTTGGGGCTTCGTGTTCAAATGTTTAAAGATGTACTCCGGTATCCAAAATCGGTATTGGTGGGTTTTTTCTCACAAGTGGTAGCCTTGCCGGCAGTTACATTTTTACTGGTAGTATTGTTTCATCATTTACATTGGATTACGCCAATGGTTGCTATGGGAATGATTTTAGTTGCCTCCTGTCCGGGTGGAAATATCTCTAACTTTATGTCTCAATTTTCAAAGGCAAATACCGAATTGTCAATCAGTTTGACCGCTGTAAGTACCGGTTTATCAACTGTTATAACACCCTTTAATTTTTGGTTATGGGGAAGTCTTTATGTCAATTTTGTAAACAAGCATGCCGCAGATGCTTTGCAGGAATTGCATATTGACACCTTCCAAATGTTTGAAACCGTATTTCTTTTATTGGGAATTCCGCTAATATTGGGATTACTGACGGTTAAATTCTTGCCCAAAGTGGCGGAAAAACTGAAAAAACCCTTGCAATATTTTTCTCTTGTGTTTTTTATGGGAATGATTGTCATGGCTTTCGGAAATAATGTAGATTTGTTTCTGAAATACATTTTTTGGGTGTTCATTTTAGTGCTTGTTCACAATTTTATGGCATTGGCTACGGGTTATGGCTTGGCTACAATATTCAAATTGCCCAATATCGACAGACGCTCGCTTACCATTGAGACAGGCATTCAAAATTCGGGTTTAGGCTTGGTGCTGCTCTTTAATCCGAAAATATTCCCGCCCGACTTGGCAATAGGCGGAATGCTCTTCATTACAGCATGGTGGGGAATTTGGCATATTATTTCCGGACTGTCAATTTCTGTTTTCTGGTCGAGAAAAAACCCGAAATAATGACTAACATGCAATGATTATGGCTAAAATTCAAGATAGAAACAGGCATTACTTTTTTTGGCGGCGCTATGTCGATTTCACCTTTAAATTGGCATATCGCAAGGTAGAATATTATGGAAAGGAAAAAATACCCAAAGACGGCGCGATTATTTACGCGCCCAACCACACCAATACTTTAATGGACCCTTTGGCGGTGCTGGTAATCGACCGGCAGGCGAAAGTCTTTGTTGCCCGAGCCGACATATTCAAAAATCCTATCCTTTTAAAAATATTGACATTCCTGAAAATGCTGCCCATTAACCGGCAACGAGACGGCGTGGACAGTCTATCCAAAAACGAAGAAATCAACGATATTGTGGTAGACGTGTTGCGCGATAAAATTCCTTTTTGCATCTTGCCCGAAGGAACACATCGCGCCAAACACAGTTTAATGCCTTTGCGAAAGGGAATTTTTCGCATTGCTTTACAGGCAAACGAAGCGTTTGGCGATGAAATGCCCGTGTACATTGTTCCTGTCGGGATAGAATACGGACATTTTTTTAGGTACCGCACGTCGTTGTTGGTGCAGATTAGCGACCCGGTGAATGTTGCCCAATTTGTCAAGGATAATCCGGAATTGAATGTCCCACAGCAAATAAATGCGATGCGGGACGAACTCACCGAAAAATTAAAAAAAGTGATATTGCACATTCCCGACGACGAAAATTACGATGCCACAATGGAACTTGCGCTGCTGCACGGCAAAGAACAACGGCAAAAGTTGAATTTAAAAGGCAATTCAGTACTTAATAAATTTTCTGCGGCAAAAGAAACCATAAAAAATATAGAAACTTCTTTGAAATTCAACCCGCAGCAAACGCAGGAATTATTGGATATAGCAGGCGAATTTTCTCGTCAAAGACGCGCACATGGCATCGGAATGGAATCTGTGTTAAGACCCCACATTCGATTGTCGATTTTTTCAAAAATAATTTTTCTTTTATTAGGACTTCCTTACTTTATTTTTGCCGCAATAACGACATTGCCCGTAACCTCATTTTCGATGTGGCTTTGTTCAAAATTTAAAGACAAAGCATTCAATAACTCATTGCGATATGTGATTTCTTTTTTATTCTTGCCCATACTTTTGCTGTTGATAGGCGCTGTAGTCATTGCGTGCTCGTGGAAATGGGGACTGGTTTTTGCCCTGTTATTCCTGCCCTGTTTTTTCTTTTTGCACGAATACTTACGTTCGATACGATTGGTTGTATCGGGCATAAAATGGCTGAAACATAAAGAATTACATGCAACATTAGAGAAAATAAAAAATTTAAAAACAAGAATATTAACCTAAAACTACTAATAAAATGAAAAAAACGTTACTATTATTTGCTTTGCTATCATTCGGACTTAATATATGGTCACAAAATGATACAATTGCGGTTGAAAACCCTAACGACACGCTTGCGGTTACAAAGCAAAAAAAGGGTCTTTTCGGTAAAAAAGACAAAACGGATATTGTTAAAAAAGGGATTTCTTTTGGACCGCTTCCTGTTGTGGCTTTCGATGCCGATAAAGGATTTCAGTACGGCGGTTTGCTCAATATCTACGATTTTGGCGATGGCTCACATTATCCCGAACCGCGCCAGCAGTGGTACATAGAGGCTTCGGCTTATACAAAAGGAACACAGCAGTATTTTTTGACTTGGGATACTAAACATTTAATTCCGGGAGTTCGTATGTCGGTGGCTGCCACATTTGTGTGGGATAGAGCAATGGATTTTTATGGCTACAACGGTTACCAAGCCAATTACCATCAACCTGACAGTATAAAATATTGGAGTAAAGAAAAATTTTGGGGCAAAGACCACGAAAATAAAGCAAATGCACCCGACGAATTCCTGACTGCTTTTTATCGTTTGGAGCGCATGAATGCAACCGCAAAAGTCGATTTTGTGGGTAATATTTGGAAAAAGAAATTGTTTTGGCAAGCAGGATATCATTTCGGTTGGTATCGTTATCGCAGCATTGATGTGGATAGAATAAATAAAGGAAAGAAAAAAGAAAGGGAACAAGAAAAGTTTGTAGGTCCGACGCTTTACGAAAAATACATTGATTGGGGCATTATTCCCGAATTAGATAAGGACAAAGGCGCTTTTTCGAGTGCATTGCGAGTAGGTTTAATGTACGACACCCGCGATTTTGAAGCCGCGCCTTCAAGCGGTATCTGGACGGAAGGCAACATCACGATTGCGCCCGATTTTTTTGGCTCAACAAATTCTTATTACCGTTACATGCTCATTTTCAGGCATTATGTGCCTATTGTAAAAGATCAACTTACCTTTGCCTATCGCGTGAATTATCAAGGAACAATAGGTAAAACTTTGCCGTTTTACATTATGCCTGTTTTTAATACTATCGGACGAGAATACGACCGCGACGGCATAGGCGGCTATCGTACCGTGCGTGGAATAATGCGCGATAGAATACAGGGATTAGATGTCGGTTTTGTAAATGCCGAATTTAGATGGAAATTTGTTAAATTTCACCTTTGGAAACAAAATATTGCGTTGGGGCTAAACGCTTTCTTCGACGGAGGAATTGTTACTCGAAACTACAATATGGATTATCGAGGCGCAGGCGATGAAAATTCCGATATGTATAAAGAATATGAGAAATATATCAAAACCATGTATATCAAAACCAATGGCGAGTATAACAAAGTTAATTTTAAAGACGGCTTCCATGCTGCGGCAGGCGGCGGTTTCCGCATAATCATTAACCGGAATTTTATCATTGCCGTAGATTACGCCGTGCCATTCAACAAACAGGACGGAAAAGGAAGTTTGTATATAAATACAGGGTATTTGTTTTAAAGATACCAACCCGCATACATTGTATATTGATGCGCAATTTTTTGATTGATTTCTTTTGCCTGTTCGGGTTCTACTTTTTTTATAAATTTTGCCGGCACACCGCCCCAAACGGTGTGCGGCTCTATTTTTGTGCCGCTCAAAACTAATGAACCGGCTGCAACAATCGCGCTCTCGCCTACTTCGGCGTGGTCGAGCACAGTTGCGCCCATGCCAATAAGCGCATAATCGTCAACTTTTGCGCCGTGTATTATTGCGTTATGCCCAACCGACACATAATTTCCGATTTGCGCTGTTGATTTCTCATACAACGTGTGAATTACCACGCCATCTTGAATATTCACATTATCCCCAATACGGATAGAATTCACATCGCCGCGCAACACTGCGCCATACCAAATACTGCAATTATCGCCCACAACCACATCGCCCACAAGCACTGCCGTTTCTGCCAAAAAACAATTTTCTCCTGTTTGCGGCGTAAAGCCGCGTAATGATTTTAGTAGAGCCATTTTTAAATTTTAGTAGACTTTTAAACTATTAAGCGATTTGTCTATTCGTCTTGCGTCTTTGTTTTCAATTCGTGCTCAAGTATCAAATCCAAAGTCGGCGCATCAATTTTTTTGGCTATGATTTTCAGGTTTTTATCCAACACATAGAGTTGTGGCGTCGAACTTGTGTCGAAATAATGCCAATAGAACGATTCGCGTTTCGGATCCCATACATTTGCCCATTCCTGTATGCCGTATTTTTCGATAAATTCGAGCCATTCTTTTTGGTCAACCTGGGTGTAATATGCGATTACTTTAAATCCATATTCCTTGTATTTATTAAATACGTCGAGTACTTTCGGCGTGGTTTGCTTGCAATGTCCGCACGAAGGTTCGTAGAAATACAGCAATGTCATTTCACCTAACTGCTGTTTGAGTACCGCAGGTTTTCCGTCAATCGTTTCCGAATAAAGATTGTGCGCAATGTTGCCCACCAAGTTGTATTTGTTTTTATTCACTTCGGTGCGCAGGTTTGCCTGCAAAGTAGAATCTGCCCACCATACTTTGGGTGTGAGGTAATAATCTTCTGCCAGCACAACCAATAGTTTGTCCAATCCCATCAATTTGGAAGCAACAGCATAATTGAGCATATTTGTAGCCATAATTTGAAATGCGATAGAATCGCCGCTGCGGCTTCGTTCCATCAAATTTACCACTTCTGCAATGATAGAATCGTAGTGTTGTACCAGTATTTTATTAAGGTATGTATCCATTCGCGGGTTCACATAATTGAAACGCCACACACGCTGGTCGGAAAAATCAATGTTGTCCCAATAATGATTTTTACTGTACAGGTAACGCTGTATCAGATAATCGCGGTCGGTATTATTTGCGTCTGTCAAGCTGTCGGGCAGCATGGGAGGCATTGAGCCTTTGATTAAAATGCCCAATGTTTTACCGCTGTAAGTTTCCATTAAATTGCCTTGCTTTTCCTGCACTTGTTTGTCCAAGCCGTCAAGTTTTTCGCGCAAAGGTTTTTGCGCGAGCGTATCGTCTTTAACCGCTTCCAACTTTTCTAATATTTCGCCTTGCTCTTTCCGTCTTTCAGACATGAATTTTATATATGTATTAAATGCTTCCGATTGCGGCGCGCCTTTTACTATAAATCCATCAGTACCTGTAAGCGTATCGACAGATATTTTTAATTGTTGATTTTCTTCCACTAAAAAATCATAGTAAC
>Ga0099364_10007737_pt1 | contig 15277 bp, 13 predicted proteins | sample TergutTh196P3_FD_73070 | JGI IMG/M metagenome (GOLD analysis project Ga0099364, IMG submission 73070) | Microcerotermes parvus P3 segment gut microbial communities from Pointe-Noire, Republic of the Congo - Th196 P3 | ecosystem: Host-associated > Arthropoda: Insects > Digestive system > Gut ... | reverse complement strand
AGCCTATGCCAAAAAGCATGGAGAATGCAAAACTTAAAGTCATCAAAGGCATTGCCAGGGAAAGGCCGCCCAGGGCAATTTCACTGACTCCCTGGCCCACAAAAATGCGGTCAACTATATTATAAAGGGCATTGACCACCATTCCGGTTATGGCAGGAAGGGAAAAGCGAAAAAGCAGGCGGCTTACAGGTTCTTTTCCCAGGCGATCAGCTGCGTTCATCAATATAGACTACACGGTATTGCAATAATAATGAAGAGACCAATTCAAAAACTTTTTTCTCAACTTCAGATAAACTACAGATTTATATGATAAATTATTTACATCATGGATATACATATACTGGTTGCAGAAGATGACGAGCATATAGGGAACACCATAAAGGCGTTCCTTTTGGATGCCGGTTATCATGTGGAACTCTTTACAGACGGGCAGCTTGCATTCCAGTGCCTTTATGACAGGAAGTTTAACCTGGCCATACTGGACATAATGCTGCCGGGTATGGACGGCCAGGAGATACTCAGGGAATGGAGGAAAGTAAATGATACTCCGGTAATTATGATCACCGCGCTTTCAGGAGACATTCCGGAGTTAAAAGCCTTTGATAATCTTGCGGATGATTTTGTGGCAAAGCCTTTTTCCATGCAGATCCTGTTAAAACGGGTCGAAGCCCTTTTAAGGCGCAGCGGCGCTCTGCAAAAGGAAATGCAATTCGGCAGCCTTTGCCTGAACCTCCAGACATTCAAGGCATTTTGGGACAGGATGGAGTTACCCCTAACACTGCGTGAATTTGAGATACTTTCCCTTCTGGTAAATAACCGGAACAGGGTGGTGCCGCACGAAACCCTTCTTGAAAAAGTCTGGGGTTATGACTATTACAGCAGCGAAGGAACTTTACATACCCATATCAAAAATCTGCGGGCAAAACTGCCCGTAAATATTATCAAAACTGTCCGCGGCGTCGGCTACACAATGGAAGAAATATGAAGATAAGCGTATTTACAAAGATATTTGCATATACCATGCTCCTTTTGCTGCTGATGAGTATTGCAACGGTTCTGATTTTTGCCGGGCAGTTTCTGACGTTTTACCGGGAAGAACAGCAGCGCCAGCTCTCTGTGTCATTCCAGCCCGTGATCTCTTTAATTACGGACAGAAACAGAACACCGGAAGATATTATGGAAGCGGCGCGGATTTTTGCAGGCAGTAACCAGTCCTTTGAGTTCGTAATTCAGGAAGGAGACGGCCGCATTGTTTTTTCTACCGTTAATTACCATGAAATCCCCCCTGATGATGCAGGCCAAAATCTGCGCCTGCGCTTTATGGGCAGGTCCAGAAATCCGGACTCCGAAGGAGAAGTAAATGAGACAGGATATATCTTCATCGGATATGGATCATCTTTTGGTCAAATTCAATATGGTGATTTATTAAGGCGTTCAATTCTGGCCCTGGGGATTATGCTTGCAATCGCGGTTTTTGGCGCTGTTCTTTTTGCAAAAAAAGTTACCAAACCTCTTGAAGATGAAATTATCCGGGAACGCGCCATGGAAGAAAATCAAAGGTTTTTCTTTTCAGCGGCTTCGCATGAACTTAAAACTCCGATTGCCGCGGCAAGGGCTTTGGTGGAAGGAATGATTACCGGTGTAGGCGATTATAATGATCATTCCAAATATCTGCGTGAATGTATTAAGGCCCTTGATTCACAGGCTCATCTTGTTTCCGAGATACTTGATATTGTTAAACTATCAGAAAAAGAAACAGAGCTTTCAATCACTTCTTTCAATCTTGCAGAACCCGGAAATATAATTCTTGACGAATACCGCCCCATTGCGGAATTAAAGGAGCTTACAATAATGGGGGAATTCCCAAATGTTACTGTACGCGCCGACCGGGGGCTTTTGCAAAAAGTTCTTTCCAATGTGATAGCAAATGCTGTGCAGAATTCACCAAAGGGAGAAATTATTCGAATCGAAAGTGAAAAACGCAAGAACCTTCGTCTTGGTATAATTAATACAGGTGTAAAAATCCAGGCAGAAATTATTTCACAGCTTTTCGAACCATTCTTCCGTCAGGATGCAGCCCGCACACGCAGTAATCAGAGCGGTCTTGGGCTGGCCATTGTCAAGAAAGCCCTGGATCGAATGTCAGTGCCTTTTTCTCTGGAAAACACAGAGGAGGGCGTGCTTTTTTGCATGGATTTAGCGCTTGGCGGCGAATCCGGTGTTAAACCGAATAAACTATGGAGGTATAAATCATGAAGCGCATATTTTTTGTTTTTTCAGTTCTGGCAGCCGCACTTGCCATTATTGGGTGCGGTAATGGCAGAAGAGACCCGTCCGGGCAGGCGGTTTTAACGCAGGAGTTTTTCTCTTCTCCAATCGCCGGAGAGATAACAGTCTCTGCTTTTGATTCCATGGTTTACAGGAGTTATCTTGAAGAAGCAGCCAGGTTGTTTGAAGCCTTGTATCCAGGAACCAGGGTAAACATAGAAACATTCTCCGAGATGCCTGAAGTCAGAACCGGCGGCGATGATAATTTCCAGGTGACGCAGGTTCAGATGCAGGACAATCCCCAGGCCAGGCTGGATTATCTAAGCCGCGTGAACACCAATTTAATGAGCGGCACCGGTGCGGATTTATATGCCATGGATATACTGCCTCTCCACAAATTTGCCGGGAGCGGCATGCTTGAAAACCTTGAGCCCTATATGATTACAGACCCTGATTTCAAAATTGCCGACTACAGGCAGAATATCCTTGAAGCCGTACACTACCGCGGCGGGCTCTGGTTCTTCCCGCTGGATTATTCCTTTAATTACTACGCATACGATTCCACGCTTGTTCCCGCAGAAGTTGCAGCTAACTTTGGCGTTGATAAAGCCTTTAGCGCAGATGATCTGTTCAGAATCGGGATGCCCCTGTATGACGGAACATACAGACTATTCAATACCCATGATCATGCCCGCGGGAGGGGAGGAATGTTTAACATACTTTTGAATCAGAACATGGCCTCTTTTGTAGACCTGGACGCGGGAAGGGTTAATTTCCTGGACAATGGGTTTGCGGGCCTGCTTGATTCCGTAAGGGATTTTGCGGAACAGGGATTTATCCCCAGGGGAGTTACAGGCCAGCAGCAGGCAGGCCAGATAAGGCAGCTGGCAATGGAAACGCCCGCCGACAGATTCTTCTTTAAGCATAACGCCGGCACAAACCTGCTGTCGGTTTACACCAGACAATTAGGCATGATAATGAGAATGGGTCTTAGCGGCTCTGCTTCGGCAATTGAAGCTGATGATGAAATTGCAGGCATTGAAGCCAATGCCAACGGCTCTGTTCCTTTTACAAGTAATTTGGGTTTTGCAATGAATTCCCAATCCGGAAACAAGGCAGCAGCCTGGGCCTTTCTTAGATTTCTGCTGTCCAAGGAAATGCAGCTATCTACAAATTTTGTCAGCGCGGGCTTCCCCATTCACAATGAGGCCAGGCAGGAAAGGCCAGGAGTTATCTTTGCCGGAGGAAGCGGTGTCATGAATGAACAGCGCCGCGGGGCCATGAGCAGATACAATGCCGCAGTCGAAGCCCTGTCAGATAATATTAACGCCTTTGTTGTTACTGACACCGTTATTAATGACATGATTGCTGCGGAAGTGCAATTTTTCTTTAATGGTTCCCGCTCCGCCGGCGAAACAGCCCGTAATCTGCAAAATAGGGCGTCTCTTTACCTGAGCGAGTGAAGATTTTAGAGAGTGAAGATTTTGCGGAATAAGGTAATTGACAGGGGTTTTTTCTTTGTGCTGCCCGGACTAACCGGGTTTTGCGTGTTTTTTATTTTTCCCTTTTGCCTTTCCATGGTCTACGCATTTATGGACAGGCCGGTAAACGGCTCCTTTACCGGCTTTGGCAATTTTATTTCCCTGTTTCAGAGCCGCGCGTATGTTTTGGGTCTTGTAAACACCCTTCGATTTATTGCTGTCTCAACGCCCCTAAACCTGGCAATTTCCCTGGGCATTGCCGTATTAATTAACCGCATCCTGAAGGGCCGGGAATGGTTTTCGCTCCTCTTTCTTGTTCCGCTTGTAATACCATCCGGGTCCATGGTTTTTTTCTGGAAGACACTTTTCTCTTTTGAAGGCGCATTAAACGGAATGTTTAACAGCCTTGGCATTGGAAGAATTAACTGGCTTGATTCATCATTAGCCCTTCCTGTTATGATACTTGTCTTTTTGTGGAAGAATTGCGGTTATAATGTGATACTTTTCCTGGCAGGGCTTGGGAATATTCCAAAAGATTATTACGAAGCAGCCTGGATGGATAATGTATCATCCTTTCAGGTATTCCGGCACATTACAATTCCCTGTCTGCTTCCAACAGGAATACTGGCTCTTATAATGTCCATTATTAATTCATTCAAGATTTTCAGGGAGATATTTCTGATCACAGGAAGCTACCCGCACGAAAGCATTTATACATTACAGCATTTTATGAACAATATGTTTACATCGCTTAACTATCCCAGACTGACTTCTGCAACAGCGGTTCTGGTTTTGATTATAGCCCTGTTTACCCAGTTCCTTCTGCGCCTGGAACGAAAGGCCGCGGCATGAGGGGGCCGGCATGAGAAACCCAGGCATCAAAAAAAACCCGGCCGGAATTGTAATCTTTCTTGTAATCCTTGGCTCGGTTTTTCTGTTTCCGTTAGCCGTAACCATTGCCGGCTCTTTTATGACCGAGCAGGCGATACTTGTAAATTATACTTCCAGAATTAATGCATTTGATCTTTCAGAAGGGCTTACGGAAAAGTTTATGTCCATGCTGCTTATTCCCAATCCGGCAAGCCTTGAGCAATACGCAGGAGTTCTGATTAATCAGCCTGCCTTCCTTGTGCTTCTGTTTAACTCGCTAAGGATTACCCTGCCGGTTACGTTTGGAGCCTTGGCTTTGGGGCTTTTGACAGCTTACGGTTTTACGGTTTGGCAGTGGAAATACAAGGAGTTGATTTTCCTGATTTACATTGTTGTTATGCTGATGCCCCTCCAGGCAGTTCTTGTACCCAATTACATTATTGCCGCCATTTTCGGGATACAACAGAGTTATCTTGCAATTATACTGCCCGGGATTTTTTCGCCCTTTGGTGTTTTTCTTGCGCGCCAGAGCATGAAGGTTCTTCCAAACGCATACTTTGAAGCTGCAAAAATAGACGGGGCCGGAAACTGGTATATATTTTTTCATATTGTAATTCCGCAGCTAAAGTCAACAATCGCAGCTCTCTGTATGCTTACATTTATTGAATATTGGAATGTAGTTGAACAGGCAGTTATTTTTATCAATGACTTTAGGCTGGAGCCTCTTTCAATTTATCTTTCAAGGCTTGCGGATGGCAGGACTGCCCTGATTTTTGCAGCTTCCTGTGTATACATGTTCCTGCCAATTTGGTTTCTTTTTTCCGGCCAGAAGGACCTTGAAAAGGGTATCGAGTTGTCGGGAGTCAGATAAAAAGGAATAATGATGAAATTAAACAAAAAAACAATCGGAGCCGTTATTTTTGCGATTCTCGTATTGCTGCTTTTCTTTTCCAGAACAATTTATACATATAATATGCCGGAAGTAACCGGAACAAGGCCCATGCGCGGCGGGCTTTCCAAGCTGGAAATAAGCACTGGAATTGCGGCCTGGGCTGAAACTGAAACAGTCTACGCGGTTTCCGCCGGAGCTGTCGGGCAGGTCTTTGTAAGGGAAGGAGATTATGTTGAAAAGGATCAGGTTCTTTTTGAAATGGATTTTGACATAACTGCGGCAGAAAGGCAAATGGCCGAGATATTAAATAACATCAGCAAACTTGAAGCGGATCTCCGCAGCTTCAGCCTAAGGCTTAACAATATCCGCGAAGCCCTTGCCGCGGAACGGGAAATCATCACAGGAGATTCGCCGGAAGATCCCGCCAATGTCAGCCGTAATTTGTCAGGGCAGGCAGCCCTGATAGCCATTGAGTTAAACAGGGCAAGAACCACGTTTAATAATACGCAGTTTGCTTTTGAACTTGGCACCCAAAGCAGAAACGATTTGATTTTTGCAGAAACCAGCTATTTTGCCATGTTCCATAAATACGAGGCCGAAGCTGAAGAACTGGAACATAATATCCTTTTAAGGCGTATGGACCTGGAAAATTTACGGCTCTCCCGCGAAACCATCCGGGATAGACTGGCCAATTACAGAAATAATGCTGTGATTACAGCTCCGTCAAGCGGTGTCATTTATGCGCTTTCCGCGGAAAGGGGAAAATTTTTTCCGGAAAATGCACATCTTGTTTCGATTGGCATTGGCAGCGAATTTGCTGTTGAATGTACGATTTCGCTTGACAATAATTTTGTCAGTCCCGGCGATACCTGTGAACTAAGCAATGCCAACCATATACTAAAGGGTATTGTCCAGCGGGTCAGGCCTTCTTCCCAGGGAAAAACAGTGACTGTTAATGTTTTAGATGATGAAATAAATGATGGCGAAACTTTTATGGTAACTTTTGAAGAGAATACTGCCGCCAATTTTACTCTGGTTCCGAACAGGGCCATTAATCAGGATAATGACGGATATTTTCTTTATCAGATTAAAAGACGCAGGGGAATACTGGGCGAAGAATATTATCTGGAGCGGCTAAATATTTACATCGGCGATTCTGACCATCAGAATACCATTGTTGTCCGGGGAATTACTTTTCTTGACCCCATAGTTCAAACCGGCAGCAAGGCTCTTTCGCCGGGCATGGTTGTTTCCCTTATGAATGCGGAGGATTTTTTTGAAAATTAAGAATTGCATTGCCGCAGGAATCTGTCTGATTCTATGCCTGGCAGTGTTTTATTTAATATTTGCTTTTTTGGAAAAAAATAATGCCCTTTTCCTTGTATTGCCAAAAAGCATTGTCTCTCCCGGAATTGATATCGACAGTATCGAAGAGTTCAGCAAAAATGAATTTCTTTTGACTTATGAAATTCCATTTTTGGAAACAGTAAACCTCGCTTACGGCAATTTTCCTGTTACAGTTATCGGGACCACAGGCAGTTATCCCGGAATACTTGGCCTTACAATGCTCGAAGGCTCTTTTTTTCTGAACCAGGCATGGACAGGAAAACTCATGTATGCGGTTCTTAATGAAAAAGCAGCGGATACAATTTTTGGAAGCACAATGATTACCGGCAGCCGCTTTCGTATACAAAATGATACCTGGCTTGTAAGCGGCGTTATCAAAGACGGAAATGACGGGGAAGCCAGGATTTATGTTCCGTCTTCTGTAACAGGAGGGAAAGCAGATGCCCTGGCTCTTGCAATTTCCGGCAGATTTGATGAGTTTTATGTCAAAAGCAGTCTTAGGACCCTTGGAATATGGGAGAAAGATTTTGATTTTGTTAATTTTAATGCATTTAGCCGAATTATAAAGGAGAGGTTCTTGGTTATTTTTCTCCTTTTCCTGAGCTTTTTCTTATTCAGTTTAGTTATGCCTCTTGTTACGGCCTTAAAACAGCAGATTTTTTCGTTGAGAAAAGATATAACGCATTTTTATCCGGATGAAATTTTCAAATACCGGCGGAAAAGCCTTTATAAGACTTTTTTGTCAGGCTTGAGTTTGATTTTAGTTCCGGTTTTAAGCCTTTTTTTGATTTTAAGAATTGTTTCTATATGTTTACCCTGGAAGGATATTGTATCCCTGTCCGCTCTTAACCGCACTTTTTTTTCAGTTTATCTTGACTGGGTACACAGGCTGGAAATAGTCTCCTTTTTTCTTTTTTTATTGTTTCTTTTTGCGCTGGTAGTTGTTTTCGTCAGTATAAATATTATAATTAATTTTAGGAGTAGATGATGAAACGTTATATTATCTTTATGGCATTAGTATGCGCCGCGGCGGCTCTTTTTGCCCAGGTACCTCTGCCCGAGCATCAATTTGCTTCCGGGGCATGGAGTTTCAGCGGGCCAAGATTATTTCAAAGCAATGAAAGAGACGGGCTGGCAAAAATGAACCTTAGAGCGCCCCAGGAAGGGCAGATGATGTATGAATTTGACTTTCGTTATGAAAACGGTCTTGAAGACGGGCACGGCGGATTCGGTCTGCATATTTTCGGAGACAGGGCTTTTAACGGAAGGTCCTGGGGCGCCGGCAATTCATACCTTCTTTGGCTTAATTATGACGAGAATCCCGTCTCAACTGACATACCCAGGGGATTTTCCGCACAGGTTTACAGAAGCCGTTCCAATTCTGTAATGGATCTTGTTCAAAGTTATAATCTTAATGAATATCTTCACAGTATTACATGGGATGATATTATGAATCCTGTTCCTGTCAGAATATGGATAGATGGAAATACCGGAGAAGTAAGGGTATACGATCCTTCGGACCCTGATTTGCTTGATTATTTTTATTTTTATCTTGATTCAGGGGATCTCCCGCTTAGAGGCGACTGGACTGCGCTTAGAACCAATGGAGTCAGCCTGTCTTTTGGTACGGATTAATAAGCGTTTATATGATTAAACTTCCATTGTAAGGCTTTCGCGCGCCATTAAAATAACAGGATTCGCCGAAGTTTTTTGGTATTGTTTTTCCATCTCCTCCAACTGCCTGTCAGTGCGGTTTGGGTCATGATGAAAAAAGACAAGTTTTTTAACCCTTGCTTTTTGTGCCGCTTCGATGGCCAGATCAAAAGAACTGTGGCCCCAGCCTAAATGTTTTTTATATTCTTCGGTAGTGTATTGGGCATCATGTATCAGTACATCAGCGTCTTTAATAAATTCATGAAACTTTTTATTTTCTTCCATGGATGCTTCTTCACCCTCAATGGCTGCGGTTTCATCGTAATCGGGATCCGCGGGATCAGACGAAAAGAGATTGCGGAAAGGTTCATGATCAAAAGCAGTAACAATGCTTTTCCCCTGATATTCAAAGCGATAACCCATGCAGAGAATTGAATGGTTAAGATATTTTGTAGTTACTTTTAGACCGTCTCCAAGGTCAATGCTTGTTTCCTTGATTTGATCATATTCGATCCTTGCAGCCAGTTCACTTTGTTTTACCGGCCAGAATTTATACGAAAGCTGGGTGCCGATTATGTTTTCAAGGCTGTCTTCTTCGTTTATTACAGGGCCCCTGATCCGCAATTTTGCCGAAGGATTAAAAATAGGAGTAAACATGGGAAAACCCATTATATGATCCCAATGGGTATGGCTGATAAAAATATCCGCATCAATTAAAGTTTTATTCTTTATTAGTTCTTCTCCAAGAAGGCGTATTCCGGTGCCGCAGTCAATTATTACAAGACGGCCTCCTCCCGGGGCGCCGTTTTCTCCTGCGCGGATTTCTATGCAGGCTGTATTTCCTCCGAACCTGAATGTATCGGGTCCCGGGCAGGGCATTGATCCCCTGACACCCCAAAAACGGACTAAAAACATAAACTTCCCCTATAGCTTCAAAAAAATTTTTGCTTTTTCGATTTCAGCCTTGACAGAATCTTCCATATCAAACAAAAATTCCTGGTTTATTCCCAGCCTGTCCCAGACAAAATCATCAATCTTTTCCGGATATCTGTTGCCGGAAAATCCTATTCCTCCGATTGTAGCAAAACGGTTAGCCGCAATTACACTATAAAGAATATCTTCGGAGCTTCCGGAATAATCAGCATAATCATGATGATAAATTACAGCGTTCCTTACCGCGCCTTCGAGCTTCCAGGCGTTTATAATGGCGGCTCCGGCAGCGCAGTGATCAAAACCCAGTATATTTTTCTCCGCAAGGTTCAGGCTTATTCTGTCTCTGTCCGCTGTGCTTAATGTCAGAAGGTAATCTTTCTGAAAAACCGCATTTATGGGAATTTTGCCTATATCATGCAAAAGACCGGCGGTAAAATATTCTTCCCTTAGCTTTATGTCAATTCCGCGTTTGACGGCCAGAAGTTTGGCGGCTACTCCTACGCAGAAGGAATGCTGCCAGAACCCTTCCATGTCAAGTCCTTTATTGTTTTTTTGCTCTGATAAATTTCTCATAACAGCGGTGGTAAGAACCAGATTTTTTACGGTATTAAGCCCAAGCATGATAATGGCGCGGACAATGCTTGTTACAGGCTGGCCCAGGCCATAGTATGCTGAATTAATAAGTTTTAATACCCTGCCGACAAGCACAGGATCAAGGGAGATTATATGATTCAGGTCAGACGGACTGGCGTGGGGATCATTGCTAATTTCAAGCACCTTAACCACAGAAGTAGGCAGGCTGGGTATTTTTTTGATATATTCTTCAATTTTTTTGTCTAGGGTTTCATTCATTTAGTTTCCCGCTGCGATCTTCCAAAATACCAATAATATGTTCCATGTTTATCCGCATATTGCTTTGGATATATTCATTTTGATTTTTTTCCGGAAGATATCCGACAAGGCCTTTAAGATGCTTCATTAGTTCCAGGTAATGCGATACTTCTTTGGGATCAATTATTTTCCCGGGAACGGCATCTTTTGCTGGAACTTTTATCCGGGCAGGTTTGGTCTCTGCCGGCTCTTTATCATCAAGAGGCTCTTCCTTTGGGGCGGTTTCCATATCAGGAACCTCAATCTCTTCGCCGCTTTCTTCCGGAATGTCATCATCCGGCTCCAGGGGCAGTTCTTCCGGAAAATTGTCTTCGTCTGTGTCTGATAAAGGATGATCAGCAGGTTCGGGTTCTTTATCCGGTTCAGGCTCCATAAAGGGACTTTCTTCAGGCATAACATCTTCTTCAGGCAGAAGCCCGTCATAATCAGAGAGCATATCATCATCAGGGCTTAAAAGCATGGTGTCTTCTCCTTCATCTGAATCCGCCGGCACAGTATCTTCATCAAACATATCTACTTCGTCAATATCTTCATATCCAATATCTTCATTGTTAGTATCTTCATATTCAATATCTTCATCGTTAGTATCTTCATATTCAGTATCTTCATCGTCAGTAACATTATATAAGTGTGAATAGGCATCAACAGCGGTCTCATAGAATTCAAGTGATTTATTCAAATCAGAAAGATCGTCAGAACTGGCCCTTTGACCCTGGACATTGATCAAAGTGTCGGCAGTCCTAAGGGCTTTTCCAAGGGACCCTGTTTCCTTGTGAAGCTCCGCAACAGCGCTTAGGGCTTCGGTATCATTTGGATCAATGCGCGCCAGGTTTTCAAATACGCCAATAGCCCTGGCGCGTTCATTCATTTTTTCATATACCCTGCCCAAAAGCAGCCCGGCATTTCTGTCATTGGGATTAAGTTTAAGGTAAGCAAGCAACTGTTCTTCGGCTTTTTTGTATTCTTTGCGGCTAAAATAAATATCCGCCAAATCCAGAATAAAAGCCCGGTTCCCGGAATCCAAATCTGTAATTTTTTTGAAAGCCGCATCCGCTTCTGCATTATTGCCGTCTGCCTTTTGAATCGAACCGTAAATCCGGAGCGCATTAATGTCATTGCTGTTTATTCTAAGGACAGATTTGGCCAGTTCAAGGGCTTTCTGGTAATTTTCTGTTTTAAGAAAGAGCCTTGCAAGGCGGTTCCGGATTTCCGTATTTTCCGGTGACAGCTTAATGACTTTTTCAAATTCATTTATGGCATTTTTCCATTCACCATTTGATTCAAAAATCTGTCCCAGATTAACGGCCGCTTTTGTATATTCAGGATCTATTTCAAGAGCCTTGCGGAAATTACTGATAGCATCTTTGTGCCGCCCCTGATTCGATCTGACCGTTCCTATATTGTTATACGTTTCGGCATTGGGCGGGTCCAAATCAAGAAGCCGGTTAAATGTAATTTCCGCCTTTTTGTCATCCCCCTGTTTGAGATAGGCAATACCCAGATGATTCATGCATTTGGCCCAGCCCGGCTTGCCCTTGAGGCTAAGCTGGTACTGATGAACCGCGTCTTCCAAAAGGCCTTTGGTTTCCAGGGCCAATCCGTAATTGAAAAGAAGCGTTGGATTGTTTTGATCCAGGGCAAGGCCTTTGGTCAGAATGTTTATTGCCTTATCATGCTCGTCCAATAAAACATAAACGGTTCCCAGGTTATTGTAGGCAGGAACATAGGACGGATCAAGTTCAAGCACTTTGGCATAAGCCATGGAAGCGGCCTTGTTATTGCCCAATTGCTTATGGATATTGCCCAGATTATAATGCAGTTCAGCCCGGGTTGAATCAATATCAATGGCCTCAATTAATGTATTCAATGCTTCCTGATATTTTCCCTGATGACGGTATACAACAGCAAGATTATTGAGAGCTTCAAGGTCATTTTGGTTTTCTATTACAAGAACTATGAATTCATCCGCAGCCTCGCTGAATCTGCCCATTTTTACAAAAATAGTACCCATTAGAATACGGGCTTCCCTTGAGACAGGCATTTTGGAAAGATAATTTTTTAAGAGCCGTTCCGCTTCTTCATAATCTCCGACCCGGACAGCGCCTTTTGCCCGTTCCAGATAATTTTGGATATCAACCGGACTCATTCAACCTTCCTTAAAACGACTTTTATCGTATAATAGGTACTTTTTGGGGCCGGGCTGCGGTTTCTCTGGAAAATGCTCCTGGTTCCAGATATTCCCTGTCATAGGAGACAACAGCAAAATAGTAAAGCGTTCCATTCCCAAGCCCTTCTATACGTATTGACGTCCTTAACCCTGCATCAATAGGCGAGACAATACCTTGTTCCCCAAAGTAATTTTCGCTTGAAGTGCCAAAATATACAAGATAGCCGCCAAGATTCATGTTTGCTACGGCTCTCCAGGACAATTCCACGGCTCCGTCTTCGGCGGCGGCAAAAACCATTGCAGGCGGCGGCGGCGGTTCAATGTTTTTGTAAATTAGCTTTATTTCTTCAAGATAGGGCGTGGTTTCCCCGTCTCCCGAGGGGAAAAATTCCACGGCAATCTGTGCGTAACGGCCCTTAAAACTTTCAGGGAAATCAACCCCCGGCTGAACCGGAATCCAGGGCATATTCCATTGGTATGGAATATCACTAAACCGGATATAAAAACGCATTTCCGAATGATCGGTAAAACGGAAATTCCCTGTGCCGGCAAATTCATTTCTGCGGCTTCCAGGGCTGCCGAATATACGGCCGCCTGTAGCTTCCAGCCTTAATATACTGGTATTAATTTTTCCAAGATCAATAGTACCGCTTTCCGCCCTGCCGCCCTGCAAAGGATATTTTGTCAGGGCCGGTATTTCCATATACCTGGGATGAATTTTGAATTCATCCAAAAGGCCGGTAAAACGGCTGCCCAAAGAAAAATTCGATTCCTGGCCTATCAGCGGAGTATAAACTTCGCCCCTTTCATTGCCCGTAGAAGTTATGTAAACATGGGCTTCCTGCCGGCCGTCAACAAGGTATTCCAAAATCCCGAATTCAGAATTAAAGCGTATAAGGTGATGGCTCCAGGTTCCGGGAAGTATTGGCGCGCCTGATATTGAAATTGATCTTAAATTTGCAGGAATTCTTCCCTGAGGATCAAGGAAAAAGTTCGAAAAAGTCCATTGAAGCCTGTTTCTTGAAATCTCGCACTGTATTCGCTGGCGGCTATACACGCTTGTACCTGCCTGAATTGTCGAAGACCAGTTTAGGATCTGTTCGCCGTTTACAGGATTTGAAGGATTAATCCAGAATTCTATTGAAAAATCCCGTATATGGCTTCCAGGGGCGAATAAAGCTCCGCGCCGCGGCCATAATACAAGAGGTTCTTCGATTACGCTGCTTAACTGGACAATTTCTGATGTGGAAAAGCTGGCCGCTCCTTCGCCCTGCCTGGCAAAAGGCGCTCCGGCGCTTCCAAGCCTTGCGGAAACTGAAACGTCATAATGGCCTGCTTCGTCCCTGTAACGGCTGGGGCTGCCTTGGTCAAAGCCAAGATACAAGTCCGGAGCCTGGTTATTCGCGGAATTTACGGCGGATGACAAGGTCAGCACCGGGTTGGGCCTGATCTGCGGTAATTCGATCAAGCCTTCGAGGGTTTCAAATCCCCGCCAGCCCGAAAAAGCGCCAATGCTTAAGACCTTGTCCCCTATTCCAAAAAGGCCGGAAACGCCGGTTAAGAGGATAATTGCCGCATATATGGAAAATATTAATCTTTTCATGAGTCTCCCCTATCTTATCGGTAAAAAAACCTGATTGATAAAGCGGGGAGAGGGAGAGACTCTTGACTGTTTAACGTCCGGCAGCGGATCTAAAGGCAGTCCAGATGCGGGTATGTTCTTCCTCAGCTTCATCGCTGACATTCATGATCATTTCCATGTCGATATTAAATCCCGCCGGAAGGGTAAGGAATCCCTTGAATTCAGGGCTTATAAAGTTATCTGCCGCAGAATTAGTGCTGTAATATCCAAGGTATTCAAAACATTCCGCCCCGCGCCTTGCATCCAGGATATAATCAAGGAAAGCGTATGCGGCATCGGGATTGGGCGCCCTGCCTGGAATAAAGGCTGCCATTATGCCAAAACCAATTCCTTCGTCGGGGAAAACAACCCTTAAATCGGGATTAGCCATTACAGCACGCGTAACCTGATCCGTATACATGATTCCGGCAGCTATTTCCCCTGAAAGCAGATCATTGTCAAGTTCATCATCCTTGATAAGGCGGATATTTGGGGCCAGTTCCAGAAGTTTGGCGCCGGCAGACCGGATATCAGCAAGATTCAGTGTATTATAGCTTATTCCAAGTACCTTTAAGGCCATGCCGTTGATAACACGGTGATTACCGATTATCCCCAGGTTGTTGCGAAGTGAAGCATCCCAAAGATCCTCGTATCCTGTAATATTAATGTTAACCCTTGCCGGATCATAGACTATGGTCTGAACACCAGCCCCGTAAGGAACGGTAAATTCATCCCCTGGGTCATAAAACTGTCTTTGATAAATGGGATTAATATTGCCGAAATTGGATATTTTTGATCTGTCAAGCCTCTGGGCCAGACCCATGTCAATTACGGTCTCTAGTATATAATCATCGACAATTATAAGGTCATAATTACCGCCGCGGGCGCTTTCCAGTCTTGAAAGCATGACTTCGCCATAATCAAAATTAACATAGTTTATTCGATAGCCGCTGGCTGTTTCAAATCCGTCGAGGATTTCCTGGGGAAACATTTCCGCCCAGGTATATATGGTAAGCGTTTTTTGTCTTGTGCATCCGAAAAAAAGGCTGGCCGGTATTACCAGAGTTAAAACCACGATTGCAAAAAAGCTCTTTCTGTTCATTAAATCAATCTCCTATTGGCTTTTTCGTTTTTAGTTTTTTTTTCGGGAGTCA
>Ga0099364_10007736_pt1 | contig 15280 bp, 26 predicted proteins | sample TergutTh196P3_FD_73070 | JGI IMG/M metagenome (GOLD analysis project Ga0099364, IMG submission 73070) | Microcerotermes parvus P3 segment gut microbial communities from Pointe-Noire, Republic of the Congo - Th196 P3 | ecosystem: Host-associated > Arthropoda: Insects > Digestive system > Gut ... | reverse complement strand
CCTTTCTTCCGAGTGTAAGAATTCCGCGCATGATGCAGTCATTGTCTATCGTGCTACGGCCAGTGTTCTCTGCCACCTTTTCTGCTAACTTTAAAACGGTGCTTACATTACGGCTTATGTTTAGTTTGTCTGTTGTTTCCATAGTGTTGGCTCCTTCTGGTGTGTTTTGTGTTGTAGCCATGATGCCGAGCAATGCCTTTACTTCTCGTAGCACATCTTCTTGCTTGATGTTATTCGTCTTCAGTAGGGTAGACACGGAGCCAATATCGGTTTGCAAAATACTAAGCAACAAATGCTCTGTTCCGAGATAATTACAATTGAGACGTTGGGCTTCTTCTTCGGCATTTTTCATTACTCGTTGGGCGAGATCTGTCTGCGAAATTTTGCCCATTGGAATATCGCCATGCTGCTTTCCAGCCCATATATACGGTCGAATCTGTTCACGTGTTTTCGCTATATTAACGCCCAGGTTTTTCAACGCCGTCATCGCAACACATGTTTCATCATGAGTAAGCGCTAGCAGTAGGTGTGCGATACCAATAAAGTTATTGTCAAATGCCCTGGCCACATCTTCGGCACGTACTAAAGCATTCTTCGCTCTCGTACTGAGTGTTAGTCCTCTTTCTGTTTTCATGGTTTTTATTTTGATGTTATTTGCCTTCAATTACGGGCATGCTGTTAAGAACTTCTCTATCAAAGTGGATTGTGCTTTCAAGCCCCAATTCCGACATTGTTTCCTTTATCGTCTGTTGCGCCCTATTCTCTACATGAGCAACAGCGGCAGCAAGTGTATCAAATTCTCTTGGATAGCTTTCATGGCTCGTTCCGCGCAATATAGAGGCGAGATAGTGTGCTTCAATGTCGGAAAACTCATTCGCTTTGGCCCACGAGATATCTCGTGGCCGAGGTGCTATTGATTTTGGGTAAAACCACACATCGCCACACTCTTTGTCTGCTACAAACAGCGTCTTTCGGTGTTCATGTTCATGACCTGGCGTATCATTATCTTTCCAACGTAGTTGTAGGTGTACACCTCGCCCATCGGTCGCTGTTAGGATTGGTTCCGTTGTTTCGGAGGGCGCTCCCTCGGCATTTAGGGCTGCATTTGCAGATAGGATGCCCGCAAGCCCGCCTAAAAAGGTTCTTCTGTTCATCATGTTTATATTTTATGTTGATGGTTGTTTGATACCGAACATCTTCAGGAGGAACGGCTTTTATTTTTCTTCGTGCGAAGAACTGTCAGTTAAAAATTCCAGCTGTGCTTGTATCAGTTCGTGCATATCCCGCCGACAGCATGTAAGCTTATCTGCCCAACGTTTAATTTCTTTCGCTTTATTGGCTATTTCTTTCGCAAGAATCCTTATCGCATTTTGTTGTGCCTGCTCTCTTGTCAGGGCATAAGTTCCTGGATAACAATACAGTGATGTGGCTCCTACTTTGCATCTTGCCCCGCCATCGTCACTTATTTCAGCGTCGTGCTCTTCAATGCACCAAGGCCTGTCAGCAACGAGGTATATTTTTGTCATTTTTTTTGCTTGGGTAATGTATTGGGATGGTCGTTTTCACTAGTATGAAAGTCTATGCTTTCACCAGCTTCTGATCTATGTTTTTTAAGTAATTCGTCAAATTCTTTTAGCTGCTCTTGATAGCGAGCTGTTTTCTTGTGTGCTTTAATTTTTGCCTTGAACGTCGGATATAACTCTAAGGCTTCTTTCCGGGTGCTTCCTGAGCAGCCTGTGCCAAGGCTGTATCCCGTAGCGTATTGCACTACACGCCACCGATTGTCACTCTCGGTTTTGTATACGCCACACTCTCCATCTATGTCATAGCCGCTTACTTCTAAAAATTCAATCTGTCCGAAATTGTATTCAATAGCGAAGAATTTATGTTTTTTTGTCATGCCTTGGTCCTTTATTGCGGAATTGGCGGTGGGAAACACGGTCGCCACCACATATTAACGGCGCCCAGGTAATTATCGAGAGTGTATCCAGGCTTGTCACACTTTTCATTAAGGTAAAGAATACCGTCACGAATAATTACAGTCATTCTTTCCTCTCCATTCCATAGCCAATACCACCCGTCATTGGTTGGTATTCCTTGTGTCCATTTGTGTCTATCTTGATGTTTCATTTATGCTTGGTTAAATTATCTTTCTTTTAAAGATGGCCAGGATACTATCAATGTGTTCACATCTATCCATACTATTCTCTTAAATGAACTCAATTTGGAGTGAAAAACACCCGACTCACTACCGTAATATCGATACGTATGGAGAAGAATAATCTCGTCCGGCCTTCCATTTGTCTGCTGAACTCGCTCAAATGCGCAGATGGTGATAAGGCCGTAATCGTCGTCTGTAGTAAGCAGGCAAAGATTACGCGGGCACGTATTATCCTCGGAGGCGTTGATGAAATGTTTGAACGCTCGCATAAACTCATCCGAGTACCCTTGGTCTATCTCGTATTGAGGTATATCGAAGTGCGGGTAATGATTTATGTCGTTACCTGTCAAGTATTTTACTGCTTTTTGCGCATATTCTTCTACATATTTTTGCGCATTGTTTTCTGTACTCATGGTTGTTTAAGGGTGTGTTAGGCCGTTCGGCTAGTACTGGTTGACCAAAATAACGTATCTATGTTGTGAGCGTCGCTACTCTCATTCGTAATTTTTTTTGAGTATATTTTGCACTGTGCGTATGGCGTCTTTAATGTCGTTTAATTGTTGTCCTCGGTATTCAATGACGCGGTCATTTCTTATAGCCCGATTTGTAAGGACGAGGATTTGCCTTGTCATTGCTTCGATGACATGTTGATACTGTTCAGGCGTCAGGTTGCTAATAGTGTCGCCTTCTCGTGTAATGGCTTTCTGTCTCAAATCAAAGATAACCTCGTTGATCTTTTTACGGACGTCATAATCGCATATGGGATTGTGCATCTTATTCTCCTTTGCAATAAAATGGTTGCCGTTGTCTAGTTTCTGTGTTTGGATTATTGTTCGTCACCAGATGGGCGACGAAAACCCATCCGTGTGCCTCGCCTGGATTATCTCAAATGTAGATTCCCCCCAATCATCTATCGCTATTTTGGCTTCTACGGTCAGATCACACTCTGCCGTCTTACTGCCCCACACTCCCCAGACACCGCGATTACTGCAAACATAGATGGCCGGCCCGCCACAAGCGACACAAACTTTGACTCCCATAATGTTAAGGTTTTGATCGACTCGAAATTCAATGCCATGATTGTCGTCGAAATAATCATCGAGTGTCGCTTGCTCGATTTCATCGGCAGCAACGAGCAGTGATGTTATTTCGCTTACGAACTCATCGTCTTCAATACTGTCCTCATCCAAGGCGATCACGTAATCACGTACATTTTGCACCAGTTCTGCCTGTTGCTTGTTCGCTAAAGTGCCGTCGGCCTGAGAGCCTGCTTGTTGAATGACCCATTCGTCAAGCTCTTTAACAAGATGTATCGCGGGCTTAATGATGTCAAGAAATTCTTCGGCGGTGACTTTATAAATTACTTTTGCTATCATATCCTTTGTCGAATAGATAGTGGTGTCATCAGTAATATGCTTAGCCCGTATCCATAGTTTATTCTCAGTAATGTCTTCGACATACCTTGCGATACTATTTACTTGCTGCTCTAGTTCTAGTTGTGTATTCTGCATTAGTGTCATCCCATTTGTGGCGTCTTAACGTTAACTTTTGTTTTCTCCTATGCACCTTTTGTTCGTAGATGATAATGTCTACTCGGAAGTCCCCATTAAAATCTTCTACCGTATATCCATTTGGTTCTTCGGTTATTTTCCAACTATTAGCGGAACCTTGGTCGTGTTCAATGTCATCATTCATTTCTGATGTGATGCCATCTTTCTTATCTTGTTTGATAAGCCACGACCATTGGTTAACTGCACCTTCATAGTTGTCGATTTCAAACAACCATGTTTCTCTATTAACATCACCTTTCCTATTATAATCAATGTCTACCACCCAGACGCTATTGTGAAACTTGCGTTTGGGTGGCTTTGGTGTTGTTTTCTTTTTCATCGTGTTACCCCTTGATATGTTTCATGATAATCACCTCCTTACAAGTTGTTTCCGGGAATCTGTCAGGTATATTGAATGGGGGTACCGAAGAAATAACATGCCTTGGCAGTACCGCCATAAGAGAGGTATGTCCTGTAATGTTTTATTTTTTCTGACCTTCTCCCATTCTGGTGGTTCAGGTATGCCCTTAATCAATTCTTTGGGCATACTAGCAAAGAAAGCAATTTTGAATTTGGCCAGTTCTGGCTTGTTTTGCCCATCAATGTTGTAATCCCATAGGTCAATCGTTGTCATCTTGTTGCCCCTCTATAAATCTGTTTCTGTTTGGGTACATAGCGATTATCTCGCTCCTTGTTTTACGACACTGCTCGGTAGAACAATCCTCGTAATCAAACTCGTCCTCTCTGGTGTTGCCATCAAAATACGACAACCAAAATGTATTGCAAGAGCCATCATCGGCTGATACAGTCATTGTGAGTTTATTCTCTGCAATATGGTCTAGCAAATCTTCGATAGTCCACCCTTCTCTACGTTCCCACCCACCATCCTCTTTCATGATGAAACCTTCATCCGCCATAGCCTCTGTAAAACATTCATTGAATTCGATACCGTTATCACTGTTCAGTGTCCAGCAATCATAGCCATCGTCCCACACGATACCCTGTTTGTCTTCTGTCGCATTACCATTAGCAACAAAACCATGCAGGTATTCTGCATATGTCCACTGGATATACTTGTGTATTCCTTCACTACCACCCGCAACGCTGTAAAAGTATGGTGTGGTATTGATTACGAATATCCAACCCTGAACATATCCAGTATTCTCGAAGTCAGGTAGTTCAATAATACAAATCTTGTCCATTCCATATCGGAAGGCACATATTGCTTTGATCCCAACCAAATGCTCATTGAGCGTTTCGTTATATTTACTCATTGTAAATCCTTATGTTAAATTGTTGATGTTGAAGTATTGAAACTCACAGTACCTTCCTGCCTTGATATACAACCAGAATGTCTCTTCGTTAAACGCAGAGGTCGCCACTTGATGTAATTCATTGCCCATTAATGCTAACCGCTCTCGATTGACTGTTTTACCAGTTTGTGCATCCCAGTATCCTGTTCCTTCTCGTTGTACAGAACATATAAACCAACCGCCCATCACGTCCCAAGGCTCGTTACCCGCCTCTTGCATTTCGCATAGTTTTTCATAGTTATCGCCACACCAATTGGCAACCACCTGTCGAAAGTCTGCTTCGGCTGCTTTGGTTAACTGCCATCCGTTGCTGTACATATTATGTTCTAGAAGCTTCTTGCTAGAAGTTAGGACATTACCTATTTTGTATAGGGCTTCTAATGCACCGTTGATAAACAATTCTTGATGTTTGTAATATATTTTTGGTTTCATAATTCATTGTATAGGTCGGAGAGTTCTTCTATCAAGTCTTTGCCAATCATCACATTTAGCCAGAGATAGTTTTTGAGACATTCTGCATGGCTTAGGTGTCCTTTATGACTATCTGCGTTGTTAAAGAAAGTTTTACAGTATTCCTCTACTGACATTGCCACTGAATCTCTTGCTTCACTACATATACAGGAAAATATCTGTTCTGGCTTGAAGTATTTTTTTGTGAGTTCCTCTGACAAGATTTGGCAGTTATAGCAACCGAACTTTTCGTAATTGGCCCTGCATTGTTCAAAATTTTGACCAATCTTTGCTTGTTCTTTTGAAAACAAGGTGTCGCCTTCGAAGTGTCCTATACCCATCCGATAAGGTGCTTCGATTTTACCTTTACCAGCGGAGAATACTACATGCACTTCGTATGCTAGTGATTCATTCTGCTGTATCAATTTGGCAGGTGTCATAATACTTTCAATGCCAGCAGCCTCATACTTATCCCTGATTGTCTTTTTGATTTTATCGTAATTACTCATTGACAGGTTCTCCTTTCCAATTAACTCCAGGCTTGTCATAACTTGTACCTTTCACACATTGCATACAGTCTAAAAGCATATACTTACTTGACAGGCCTTGTGTAAGTAAATCAAGCATCTCGATTTTTTCATTCATCATTCTCTTGTCATACAGTTGTATAGCCAAAAGGCATACAACATTGAGAAGTGTAAAACCCATAGATATTACTATCGCCAATGTAAACATCCAGTTCATATCATTCATCGTCCTTTCTGCATTTCTGTCATTATTTGTCTATCATCAAGTCTGTTATCACGTGCATACTCTACCCATGCGAGGGTTGGTTCTGTCCTGTATTTTATTTCGTGCAAGGCAAAACAGTGTTCATATCTCCCCTTCCTGCTCGATTGTATTGAACAGGCCGTCAGATAAGTTTTGTAAGAGAGATTGCAAACCTGACACATAATGACCAAAAGATACTTTGTTATTGGCATATTGGTCATTCAATTTATGATATGAAGTTGCAGTTTCAATGGCGAGCATATATACTGATGACGCTTGATTTAATCCAAGTAATAGGTCTAGACCATTATCATCCAGGGGTTCAACTTGTTCCTCGGTACATGCCTTTTCGTTGCTCGGCAATATTGTATAGTCCCATCCAGCCATTCGTTTATGCTCCTATTGTATTGATAACAAATTTACTTTTGTGATGTAAAAGAAATGTCCTGTCCGCATCGCGGATATCTTATTCGTTTCCAGCCGATAAAGCACCAACAATGATGGCATGCTCCGGTTGACATTACTTTATAAATTGCCAATAGCACTATAATGATTAGCAGGTATGGTAAGCATAATGAGGATAACATAGACATTGTTATTTTTCCTCTATGATAGTTTCGAGGGATTGCTCTACAAGTAACAAAATATCAGCGTTGTTTTCATTGTTTCGCAATTGTTCTAGAACAACAGTGAGTAATTCCATGAACTCCCCGCACTTTACCGCAAGTAATTGTGCCGTCTCGTAGTAAGGATTATCTTCATCCTCGCCAAGTTCTACGGCATATTTTTTTGCCCATTCATACCATTCGGATCTTGTTTTCATAGTTCCCTTCGTAAAATGCTTTAAATCACACGGCCTCCAATATAGAACGGCAGGGTCGGCGGTAGTTTCTATGTTTGGCTTATTTCCTTTATCTGCAACTCAATGTTAAATAATTCATCAGTATCATCGAAGTTATTTATCATTGCCAATAGCATTTCTTTCCATTCTTCACTGTCCTCAGTGGCCAATGTGTCATAACCCCATATTGACCCATGGACTTTCCACATATTGCAATATTCACATTTTATTTCGTGAACAACTCCGTAAGATGCTCCACTAGCATAACAATTGAGCATATTGAAATCTTCTTGGAGTATCTTTTCCATACGAGATACCATTTGATTGGCTGACATGGTCGCACGACTTATGCTATCAACATGTTTGCGAAAATGTTCTTAGTCAATAAATATGGCACCATCAAAGAGCATAAGGTTGTCTTGGTGTATTTCATCCTTATGAAGGACGATACCACCATATTTGTCAAAGTGCGTCATGCCATATACGAGATATGGTCTATGTGAATTCTTTGCATCATCAATCCACGCTTGCATATCATCATGTAATTCAATGAAGTGATAGTCTTTGCTTAGCCTTTCCTGCACTTGGTCATTGCCGGTAAGTGGAATATACGAACCATACTCGTCATTCCACCAGGCCAGCGAAGATGCTGGTAAATTGAGTATCCAGGGGTGGATTGGACTTAAGTCTTGAACAATTTTAATCCTTGTGTTACCACTCTCGTATTGTTGTATAGTGTTATTCATGCTGGTCCTTTCAAGGTAAGTGGTGTTAGTTTCATTCCTAAATGTCGGCGGTGTTGCTATTCAATAGAAATTATTTGCACTGCTACGAATCGACCTATTTGAGTCTCCAACAGGAGTTCATAACGATGGTATTCTTTTATAGATCGTTGCCATTCAACAATACAATGACGATCGTCAGCAATGTGGCCAATGCCATGTTCCTGATAAAGGTCTGCTATCATGCGTTTGCACTTTCATAGGCATCCTCGTAGCTAGGGACGGCAACAGCCATTCTTACCTCAAGCGGTTTACTTCTAACAATCACTACTGCCAGCGTCATCATCATACTCCTTTTCTATAGAATTTTCTTTACTGGGTCAAACGAATACCATTTATGAATTGAAGGCATGTTTATATATTCTCATTTCATAAAAAGACTACCAGCCAATGGCAACAGGCTTACCTTCTGTGAGCGTCAGTGAGCCAATTTAATGGCTGTGTTGCATAGACCGATTACCTGACATCATCCGTGTTTTCTACTGGCAGTCTTGTGTAAAATTGCTCCTAATGTTAGCAATATCCACCTCTTCCAATGTATTTTTTGGGTGTAAGTTCCAACAGTTCACCCTTTTCCTCTCGGTAGTCGTCGTAGTCATATCCCTGGCCGTTAATCCATATCAAAAGACTACCATTGTTATCTTTTTCCAATGGTATGCCATTACCCTCATCGTCTTTTAAAGTAATGACATTAAGCATACCAACATAAGGCCGCTGGTCATCAGGCATGCGGCTCCCGGCATTATCGAATTGAGTCAAAAATATATCGTTAGGCCTAACGTCTAACACATTAACGTAGCAGTTGCCCAATTCCAGTAAGGTGTCTGCGAGGTCCTCTTCCCTGCACAATTCAAAGTCGTAACCTGATTTCCTGTTTTGTATAATGCAGGAAAATACTTTTTGATTAGTTGCATGTTTGGCCATCATGTATCCTCCTGTATGCCCTTGGCCTCCGCTTGTTTTGATTCGAGGTATTTTGACAAGGCTTTGGCGACTTGATCTGGGCAAGAGCCCGATGATCTGCATTTAATGCCTGATAGCAGTTTGATAACCACCTTAATATCACGTCCTTCGATGAGGGCACACAAGCCCTTGGCCATTCCTGGGCATGCTCCAGTAAGAGCAATGCTTCTAATCCGGTTGTCCTGATCGACCGTGAAGTCACAAAACGATGCACAGGAACCTACTAACGAGTATCTCATATCAATCCTTTTGGTTAATGTGTTAATCATGCAATATAATAGGAATGCAGTACAAAGAGCGAACCTTTATATCTGCTAGATAAACGAGGGCATACCCTACGCTGGGCTGCATTCCTTCTATCGAGCGGGTGTCTTAATGAAATGGGCAGTTTAATGTGATGCCCAGCACTAAATAGTGGAACGAGCAATGACCTATAATCATAGGCACTCTTGCCGCCTGACCGTACCACCTTACGGTTGTGTATAGGAGTGGAGGGCGGGCGTAATTACAGGAATGAAACCTGCCGGGCAGTCCCATCCCTCCCTTATATCCATTATAAAATCGTATTGTACCTATTGTTCTCTGCAAGAACGATACAATAAAACATAGACATAAGAATTCTATGTCTGCCCGCAAGTACACTCAGAAAATCAGAGGAACGCTATCACTCGCCGCAATATACTCATCCGCATATCGGAAGAAAATACATTCGTGATAGTATAGCCAAGGCCAAGGACATAACCCGACGATATCTTTTCATTCCTCTACTTTATTGATTTGACAAGTCCTTGTTAATAGTTGTACAACTATCAGATTGCATATTTCTTATTTCTGATGTTCTTTACAAGCGTTATCGCACTTTTGCGAATTTTATCCTGCGTATTCTTTCGTTTTTCCCAATGAAGTTTCATGGTCTTTGAGTGCCGCTCTCTTTGTTCTGGGGTACGAACATATTGACGAGTACCAGCATATTCTAGGATAAGTTCCAGTGGCACCTCCACCCCTAACTTGGAAAGCGAGGAGAGAACCTTTGGGAGTTGTGTTTTTGTGCAGTTGATGACCAACTGTCTGTGGTGAAAAGCATTTGTACGTGGCATGATATTGTCCTTTCATAGTTAGAGTAAAGTCAATCGTATTATTGACGGGAATAAATACTTCAGGCGTGAAGTATTATCAATCTAGCGGGAGGTCGAATCCCGCACAGCATACGCTGGTATACCACACAGATTGAGGCCAGGCTTTAGAGATGCTGGCATTGGATAGAATGAGTGTGTTCCAATTAGCGAACCCATTCTACTGGACATCCAAGCATTTCGTTGGTAATGAGCAAGTCATTCATTTTGTCATCGTTAAACCCCTGGACACCAGTTAGGATAATCCTCAGGGGTTTGGTGCTTTTCGCAAGGTGAGTTTTCATACGACCTGTAATATAGGTGTACACCCGCGTATTATATGCAAGGATAGGATCAGGCCGCATGTGATTTTTGACTGGGACACCCTTTTGTGGTTTCGACCGAGGCCTCGCCTGATGATTGGCCATCCATTCGGCTACCCTGATTTCCAGGGTGTTATTGGAAGCAGTCTTGCTTTCGCCGATACGTTCATTTTCTTTGGAGTATGGAACAGCGACAAACTTTCCATCTTTCCAGACAATCTGACTGCACACCCCGTCCCACTGGACACCCCTTGGTGCTTCTATTAAGTCCATATCGAGGTACCGAGAGCCCGACACATCTTTACCGTCTTGTTTTTCACCTTCTCCAAGGGGTTCTAGGCCAAAGCCTACAATCCGCAGGGCGTTGATTTGACGCAGAGAGACCTCGTTGTCATCGCCTACTTTCACTGGGTATGCTTTCCCGGTAGAAATAATACCATCGGACTTGCCCCTGGTCTGCTTTGCAAACACACATAGTTTCGTCATATATTTTGTCCTTTCTAGGTTTTCAATACTCCACGACCATACCAAAGCGGCTCCGCCAGTGGAGAGTGGCGGATTTATTCGTTGATATATCCTGTTTTACGGTAAAAACCGCCCGAAACGGTAAACGCTTCTATGCCCAACCTCGGCTATAAACTTTGGCATATAGGTTAGAGGGCTGGGCGGAAGTTTCAGGGATTGGGTTATTTCTTACTACCTCGCTATGGCATGTGTGAGGCGGTATCTCTGCACTTTCACAGGCATATTTTGCATAGTCCCTGCTGTCTTGCAAACAGGCGAAATGTCCTGCCCAGGTTCTTTTGATGGCAATACCATTGTTGGTATTTTTCCATAATTCTACGAAACCTCGTTCTTGGATAATGTGCTCATAGGTAATAGAAGTGTCCATGATTTCCTCCTTGTATTGGGGGTGGCTTACTTACCTTCAAATGATTACATAGACTTTGTTGTCAAAGGCATTATGAGTAGTGTGCTCACCAGATAATACCCATGATAAAATCTATGAGGCTTATTCCTTGAAATTGGCTACCACATCAGTACCTAGCCGCCACACTAGATAGACACGGGACACTGCTGCGGATCACGATAGTACCTACATAGCAGTACGGTTCATCCCGTGTTTCGGCTTTGGACAGAAAGCGAGTGCATTGCGGTAATTATGCGACTTTTCTAGTCGATTGACTCATCATCGCAATAATAACAGATCGCAACTTGGCAGGCAGCGACTCCCACCGTGTTTGGGAGTGTTTAGTTCCGTGTACGGTACTTTTGTGTAGTCTACAATAGGTTGCATAGTCGGTTTTCATGATATTGTCCTTGTTTTGTTAGAGGGTTGTGGGAGGGTGGTGATTATTTTCCCGATCCTGCCCATCGGACAGTATGTCCATGTCGAGGGCAGTTGGGGCTAACTGTTTTTTTTGGTGTCGATTTTGGAGGTCGGGTAGAAATGACTTTATCCCCCATACAAAAACCAGAGGCAGTCATCTCCGACCACCGTTTGCATCGATTCATAACCTTCTTATCGTCCAGGATACTGGCAATTTGTGATACGGTTTTTTGCAGGTCTTGGGTGATTTCGTTTATGTGTTCCTCGAGCACTAGTAGGTTTTTATCCAATGCTGTTTCTTGCCAATTATCTATTATCTGACGAAATAGATAATCACCATTGTCAGGGAACAGCCAATCATTGGTAAATATATGCAGTATTGCCTGCTTGCGTTCTTCGGGGCACATTTTAGAGAGGCGTTCTTTTGCAGGGAGATAATGTTGCCTCTGCCTTTCCAGGGACTGCCTATCCTTTTGCAGTTGTTTGAGAGTTTTCGATAGAGTTGCCTTTTTTCTCCGTAATTCTTCCAATTCATCTGATTTGTCAGCAACCATGTCGGCAATAGCAGAATTAAATGTAGCATTGGCCGTTTTTACTCTTTCTATTTCGGACTGTTCGATTCCGATGTTTTCCAATTCGGCATCGGAAAACTGCTTTGTATGCTTAACCGTGAGCATAGTAGGCCTCCTGTTTATTGCGAGGAAAACTGCCCTCATCAGTAACGCAGATAGAGCGTTAGACATACCGGACGCACCCGGTATGTTTCGGGCTTTGTTTTTTATTGTGAGAATTGTGAGAGTTGGCCAATAATCCACTCTTTTGCTGCCTTCTGTGTAGAAAAGGATTGTCGATTAGTAGGGCATATTTGTTTTCCGGTAGGGTCAATCCAGGCCCATGTCTGACCGCTTGATACGGAGTATCCGCCGACCAGCAAACCGTTAATGTAGCAGAACATCGCCTTACCGAAACGATAAGGCTTACTGTCAGGACTTGTTTTTACCTCGTGTCCAGACATTGGACAATTTTTCCATTTTAATTTTTTCATTGCCTTGCCCTCTCGTGTTATGCAATAATCTAACAATAAATAACCGTTATTTATTTCTTTGTTACAATGTTTTATTTCCTATACTCTATAATGCAATTTTTTCCGAAATGGGTACAAAAATTATTTTCATTTTTTGCAATTTTTGTGAAAATAATGTTGCATGATTTTGTATCGTTTTGCCTTACACCCTATAATGCAGAAAAAATCAAAATGGGTACAGAAAAAATATCAAAAAATAATCATCAGTGGTTTGGGTTATTGTTATTTATAGAATGAGGAATAGATTGTAAAAATGAGAACAGGGAGCCATGCAGTGCCCACAAGCAGGTTTTAGACTGGGAATTATAAACAGAAAGAATGATAGAGGAAAATAGAATGTTCCTGACAGAATAGACAGAGAGAGCATAGAAGGGAATAGAATAGAAAAAACAGACAGAATGGCAGTCAAGTAAAAAGAGGATAAAGTGGGAGGATGGGGAAAATATATTTTATCATGTGTCAGGATATATTTTATCGCATTGGATAAATATCCGCGTGGTTTCCTTTATGTGTTCAGGGTTCGATAGAATAAATGAGGGGCAAGCATGGCCTGCCCCGTAAATCGTAGGGTATCAATTATACACTACGCCCTTACAATTTCCTAGTAATCTATCTTTTGTACTTGGGATATTTAGGGCGGCTCTGCGAAGTTTATTTAATCCTCGTGCAAGAGTCGTTTTTATCCAGTTTCGGTTAGTCGGAGTATCTTCGCCTCTTATTATAGAGGCAAGGTCGGAATAACTCTTACCTGCGAAATAACGGCCATGAATGAGTCGCCTTTCATTCGTTTTTAGTTTTGCCTTGGCGTAGATTGCTTTTAATCCGCCTTCTCCACCGAGTGCAAGGTATGCAACTTCCGATACGGGTTCCGGTTCTATTTCGTCGAGGTATAGATTGTCTTTATGGTCTTCGTCTGTTGGTTTGGCAGAATATCGCCTAACCTGGTCGCTCCATAGGCTTTTTGCAAGACCGGAAATTATCCCCAGTGACTCGGAAGGTATTTTGCTTGGTTTTTCCTGCCCGGTTTTTTTGCAAGTATATGTGTCAGTATAGTTGACAATATCTATCCCGCATGTATGGAGCCGATATAATTCCACCAGTAAGCATATTGCAATGTGAGAGCGAAAATCCTCTTGCAACTGGTGCCGCTGATTAAAATTTGCAAGGTGCTGGTTCCTGGTAACTCTATCCGATTGTTTATAGGCTATGCTTTCAATTATGGTAATAATTGTCGGTGTTGCCTCGTCGGTAAAAGGGCAGGTCTGCTCCCCGTGAAACTCGGTAAGCCGAGCGAATGCCTGGACTACCTCGTCGGGTAGTTTTATCCCGTTTATATTTTGCGCCATATCACGCATGGCCTTATTTCGTGCCCTACGTTTTTCATCATGTTCCATGCATAATTCCTTATAGGCTATAACTTCCGGCAGTGAGTTATATTCTTTGCGGTATGCCCGATATTTTGCCCATCCCTCTTTATCACCCTTTTTTGGTGCTTTCATTGTAGGTTTCGGCATATTTTGTGGTTCGGATGGTTTTGGCGGGACGATAATAGATAGTTCCGCCTTAATAACATCTGCCACAATACGCTCCGAAAATAAATCGCCGAACGTAGCAGTGTCTGCTATGACACTATAATCTGTATCTATGCCCCCATTAAGGCAAGTATTACGATTCGGAGGAATATCTATTATACCCTCCCCCAATGCGTCTAGCCCAGCATCTATCCGAGCATCTAGGCCTGTATAGCACGTGCTATATTTGCGGTTAAATCCTGCCCCCTCATGTGTCCTCGTAATTGTTTTCTCCATGATTTTGTCCTTGTTTTGTTAGGAGTATTATGAGCATGCGAAATACATGCCCCTCTATAATAGGGGTGTTTTTATGTTTATATTGCAGATTTATATTCGCTGATTTTTGCAATGAGGTCTATACACAATGGGCAATTTGTTTTGATTGAATAATCCAAACCTAGTGACTTTAAGATTGGCAGGTTTTGTGGTAGAATCGCTGGTGACGTCAAATGATATTGAACGTAGGATAGGACAATGGCAGACGCATTGATGGGCTGGGATAAAAAGCAATCGCGGTGGCGAAAGACTTACAAGGGAGTTTCACTCCGTATCAAAGCTTCTGATCTTGGAGGAACGAATTATACCGATACCTTGCTTGCAGCTAATGCGTGGTTCAAAGAGCAGAGGGTTCTCATTGACAGGGAAAGGGCAGTGCAAGTTTTTCGACCAAACGAATTAGAATATTTGGCGGAATTGGAAGGTATCGGATCTGCAATAAAATCCCTTTCATTAGCAATACGCATTGAATCCAATACTGAATCCATGCTTGCACAGAAGATTGCCCTCTTGAAACAAAAGGCAGCGTCGATTAGACAGGCCTTACTGCAACCGACGCTTCCACCGTTAGACGATACCCTGCGTAACCCAATCTATGTTTCCCCTGAAAGTCTTAATGAAGAGTCAACGCAAGATGCCGTACGAGCCTTACGAAATAAGATGTCGGTGCTTTACCCACATGAATCTCAATTCATAAGAAAGGTCGATGGAAAGGAATACGTCGTGAAGCAAGTTGTGCAGCCAATATCGACC
>Ga0099364_10007735_pt1 | contig 15281 bp, 11 predicted proteins | sample TergutTh196P3_FD_73070 | JGI IMG/M metagenome (GOLD analysis project Ga0099364, IMG submission 73070) | Microcerotermes parvus P3 segment gut microbial communities from Pointe-Noire, Republic of the Congo - Th196 P3 | ecosystem: Host-associated > Arthropoda: Insects > Digestive system > Gut ... | reverse complement strand
TTTTTGAAGATAAAACATATTTGTAATATACCTTTGGAGGTTTTGATATTCTGTCTCTAAATCAGAATTTTTCTTGGGGAGAGCCAACACACTGCTGTCTATGGTGAAGCTAGTCATCTAATAGCTCCGAATCATCATCGTCGTATGTGGTTTTTTCATTTAAATTTTCAAGAATCTCTTCGTCAATTTTATGTCTTTCCTCAAAGAAACCTTCAGGCCAGTCTGTATAACCGGCATATTCATTTATCTCTATTGGAATAACTTTTGTACAGGAATCCTCCTTTTCAAAAAAGTATATTTTGGTAATGTTTTTTATATGCTCACTGTTATTCAAAAGGGATTTACTTATACGAGCCCGGAATATATCAATGAAATACTCACTATGACTTTCTATTATGCATTGTTTGCCAAGTAATGCCAAAGAGATAAAAAAGTCAGCCAGACGTGCCTGCATAGGAGGATGAAGATGCAATTCCGGTTGTTCAAAAAGAAGTATGGAATTTTTTTCGGCTAATAAGCCCATCGTTAAAATGGGAAGCACCTGGCTAATACCGGTGCCGACTTGGGTAAGATCAAGATAACCATCTGAATCATGTATTTTGCTTTTAAGGGGTTTTATCTTTAGAGAAAAACCTGCTTTACCAAATTGCTCTACTTTTATTTCTTTACATATTCCAAAATATTCAAGCCAGTTTTCCAGTGCTTCCTTTAATTCAAGTTCTTTTCTATTGATTAATGATTCGTAATAATTTGATACGTAATGTGGTGCAAGATAACTTACATTATTTTTTGAAAATTCATGTAATACTGAAGCAACATATTCACCGGAAATTCCAATGTCTTTTGGATTAAAGGCTTGAGAAAAAGGATAAACGGCACTTCTAAACCTTAATGGGCCGATATATTTTATTTTTGAAAAAATTTCAATTTTAATAAAGTTGTTTACATGAGTAATACTCTCGGAAAGTTCTGTGCCAAGAATATTTTCCTGAAATGAATAGCCCCATATAAGATCATCCAGATCCATTATCTCGTTGTCATTATCCAGCTCTGTTTCGTTTAGTAATTTTACATAACGGTTTATTTCTTTTATATTATCAGGTGAATCATTATGTTCATTATCAAGTAAGCTTCTTATTTTTTCCAATAACTTTTTTGCTATATCATCTCTAATATGATCGAAGTTAAAAGGAATTATTTTTTTTAAGTCTTCCAGGAATTCAAAATGTGCTTTTTTAATTATTTCAACCATTTTTGGATGATCCGGTGCAAAAAAATAATGCTTCGGTAAAAAATGATCGAGTGTGATCTTAATACCATTGGCTTTTTGCGGGTCTCCATACAAATCTAGATCCGGTTTAAAGTTTCCAACTGAATCTTCAATAACCATATCACCGTCTTTGGTTCTTTTTATGGTAATAGTATTTTTTTCTTTATCTTCAGTATATCGATATGTGACTTCCTGTATGCAATTAAATTTTTGTAATTTTTCATTGGAATCAAATAATACTGAACATTCAATCCGTAAAACCTTATAGGCAGAGTCCAGAGTTGAATAGGTAAAATTAATACTTAAATCTTTATTTTGGTTTGAAAGGTTATCTCTTAAAAAACCCAATTCTATGAGAGGGCCGTTTAGTATAAGTTCCCTTTCATGCATTGGATTTTCAAGAGTCTGTGTAATAAGAAGAATTGACTGAATAATTGAGCTTTTTCCGCTGGAATTTCCTCCGGTTAAAATAGTCAGGGGAGCCAAATCCAGTTTGGTTTCTTCATAAAATGACTTAAAATTACCAAGACCCCATTGTTTTAACATAAATTCTCCTTGATTTTCCTGATTTTACCACAAATTGAGGTAAAAAACAATTATCCCTCTATTCCTATCTCCACACCACATTCAAGCCCAATGCCCTGCAAAGGTTTTCGTAATTCATCATGAAATTAAGTTTTGCTGAGTCTAAATTACGCTGGTTGTTTGTAATGTTTTCTTCAAATTCTCTTTCTATCTGGTTAAGTGCATCAAATAAAAACTCTTCTGAATTGTTGTTTATCACGAATACATTGCTTTTACATGTATCAATATATCTATAATTATATATTTTTACATAGAGTAATTCAACATTTATATCTGCCTCATTCACATATATTGTGTCTCCAATTCTTTCAAGAGGGATTAAATCAGGTCTTCGGACGCCTAACCGGAAGGATGAGTCATATTCAATATGGACATGGACTTCTCCAATATTTAAACGCCACCACTCGAACTTTTCGGCAGAGATACGCCCTAGATTATTAATCTGATGATATTCCTGAGATACTATATCGAACCTGGGAATAATTGTTTCTTCGCCAGTACTAATGTAAACGTTTGACAGTTCTGTACCTCCCAATTCATCCTTAATAATATTTGCTATGCTATTTGGTAAAACACATCCTACAAAAAAGAATAATCCGATTATAACTCCAACTGCTTTAAAAAATGTCTTCATGTTATTTCTCCTTTAAATTTTCTGTAAGATTAATTTAAACGCAGGCTCTTAAAACGAGGATGATGAGTATAAATACTCCCGAAATTTGTGCTATTTTGTAAATCATTAAAACTCCTTTTATTCTTTCTACTACTCTATATACCCGTTTTTTTGGAAACTTAATTAAATTCCAGACATTTTTTTTATTATGTTATATACTTATTTTTATGGTTCTTTTCACCTTTCATGAAGCTGACGGGAAATTGATTATTCATTTGAATCCCTGTAAAGCCAGAGCCTTGCCGCCGTCAATTCTCGAAGAACCCGGGATAAATGAAATACCATTTTTTGATAAAAATGTTCTCCTTGAAGGCCCAGTGCCGAATTGGATATATGCACATTTTGCTGTTATGGCAGTTATTAAGGGAGCCAGAGAGGTTTTTCTGCGGCAAGCTGGCATATATAATGATACTCAGGTCTGGCCTTTTGTACCCTCAGGAGCCGGGATTAAGGGTGCCATGGAAGAATCCTGCTTTAAAATTGTATTGGAAAAACCAGGCATTGTTCATCTAGAATTTAACAAGGCTCCTGATGAAATGAGCGGAAAATGGACTATGGCGGATTTCTTGAATACCCCTCTGCAGATTCCTGAAAAGACCGAAACCCTGATTATAAGAGGTACGGCTGCTAACTGGATGTGTGCTGTTGCAGCCATCGCAGTGTATAGGGCTGGAATCAGGAACATACTCTGCTATACACCAAGAGAATTATCATACATTAATATTGGCCTGTTTGAGCCGGGCAAGAGTGTACAGCAACCAAGCTCTGTTGAAAATGGCCTTGTTATTGGCATTGCTGGGGATCCCAACTCCGGCAAATCGGTTTTTAAATACTGGCTAGAAAAATCGATTAAAGATATATGGCCGAATAGCTGGTGGATGGACGCAGATCCTGCCTCGCCAACGCCGAACTGGTATCTTGACGGGCTTAATTCAGGGCTGGCAGATAAAGTAAAAAAAATCCGGGATGAAAGCAAGCAAAGCTGGACACATGAGCTAGAATTGATGGTTGTTGATATTTTACGCAATCTTCGCAGGAATCTTGATGTGACAATTGTTGATCTTCCCGGAGGCAATTTTAATGTTGCTCCACCTCTGCGTATTCCACCGGGTAGGGAAGTTATCTATAAGGAAATAGATCTTTTCATCATTATTTGGAAAGATGAAGCTGCCCTTGTAGATTGGCGATCCAATCTGCAAAAATATAATCTTGAAAACCATATTTTTGCAGAGATTGAATCGCGGGAACCAAAAGGACAAGCTTCTCTGGCAATAAAAAAGAAAAATTGCATAATAACCGGAACAGCTTGCGGCTTGGATCGAAATAATGCCGGTCATTATGCAAAATCACATATCAAAGATGGAATATCAGAGTTAATCCGTCATATTCAAAAATGGAAAACTGCACGCTGCCCTTAAGCTTAATTTCCTATCTCCAAACCACATTCAAGCCCAATGCCCTGCAGAGGTTTTCGTAATTCATCATGAAGTTAAGTTTTGCCGAGTCAAACATACGTTGGTTGTTTATTATGATATTATCTTCAAATTCTCTTTCTATTCGGTTTATGGCATCAAATATATACTCTTCTGCGTTATTATTTATCACCAAAGGGTCTTTAAATGTCCTAATGTGCCTGAAATTATTTATTTTTACGTCGAGTAATTCAACATTTATGGCTGACTCATCTACATATATAATGTCTCCAATTCTTTCAAGCGGGATTAAATCAGGATTTCGGACACCTAACCGGTAGTATGAGTCATATTCAATAAGGATACCGACATCCCCAATATTCAGTCTCCACCATTCAAATTTATGAGCCTCAATGTAAGACTGGTTTTTAGTGTGATGATTATCCTGAGATACTATCTCGAATTTTGGTATTATAAACTCCTGACCGACATTAATACTTACACTTTTTAATTCTGTTCCTCCAAACGCATCTTTTAAGATATCAGATATGCTGAATTGAAAAGCTACCTGTATAATTCCCAATACAAATACTGAAACAATAATTGCTAAAACTACTTTAAAAAATTTTTTCATCTGATTACTCCTTTTTTGTTTTTTTGCTAGTTTAAGTTAAACGCAGGCTCTTAAAACGAGGATGATGAGTATAAATACTCCCGCAATTTGTGCTATTTTGTAAATCATAAAAACTCCTTTTATTCTTTCTACTACTCTATATACCTGGTTTTTTGGAAACTTAATTATTTTTGGTAAATAATTTTAACTTCTGTAATGATATTATTGATCTTTAATATATCTTCATTGGCCCAGTAGTTATGTGAATAAAGAACATGCAGAGAATAGCAGATATAATGATCAACTAGCTCAAGATCTCCAAAGCCTTCTATATTCCAGCTTAGATCGCGGCATATATAGATATTTTCTTTCATATTATCTTTTTTTGTTTCAGGATCGTAATCAAGAAATGTGTTTAATTCCACTTCGGGATTAAGATATGTGGGAATTTTATCGAAAATATTGGTTACATAAAGATCCACCTCATCTTCGTCATCAATAAGTATTTCCGGATAAAGGGTAATTTCTGCCTTGTAATGGTTGTTTTCATATGCTTCCCTGTCCTGTTCATAAATGGCATTAAGAAATAATTTTGCTTTGGAAATACCTTCTTCCCAGGCTTTCAGGAATTTATCACTCACCTGGATCATTTGTTTTTTATTTTCATCAGTCCATTTGAATTTTTTGTTTATCTTTAAGCGTCTTTCTAACATAATATTTTTAAAAACATCCTTTTCATCTTTGGATGCATTGTATCGACTTGGAGCAGAGCATAGGATTGCTTCAATTTGCTTGACTGTTAGGGTGTCAAGTAATTGCCAGCGGTAATTGAAGCTCATCTTTACCAAATCTTTAAATTCCGGGAGCCCGGTTTTGGGTTTTTTCCTGCGTTTTATTAATTTTTGTGAATCGGAAATATGTTTTTTGGCAGTATGAACATAAATATTGTTAATCGATATTGTTTCTATCCATGAAGGCAGTTCTTTTAAATTATGAAGGTCAAGAATTAGGGTTTTTAAGCTTTTTAGTTTTATCATGGTTTTGGGAAGCTCGGTAATTGCACCTGAGAAAATATCAATATTGTTTAAAAAGGTCAGATTACCCAGCTTGCCGGGTAATTCTTTTAATGCAAATGTTTCCAGATATAGGTCTTTTAAGTTTTTTAAATTACAAAAGGAATCTGGTAATTTATTTAGCTTCTCGCTTTTTAACCAAAATGAATTCAGGTTTCTGCATTGCCCTATGGAATCCGGGATATACTGCATTTTTTCTGCATCAAGAGTGAGTTCCCTTAATTCTGAAAGAGTTCCAAATGAATCAGGTAATTTAACATTGTAAGTTTCGATTGAAAGTTTATTTAGTGTTTTAAGTCCGGAAAAACTTTCCGGTAATACAAGAAAGGGAGTTCTTATTTCAAGCTTTGTTAATGCAGATAAGCTGCCAAAAGATTCCGGCAGGCTAATTTTTTTATCAGAATGCAGTTCCAGGGTCTTTAATTTAAAAAGTTCCCCAAACGAATTAGGCAGGGTTTTATAAGAGCCTGTGAGTATGAGGTTTTCCAGAGGACAATTGCTAATCGAATCCGGTATTTTGGTAAAACCGGTTCCAAAGAGAGACAGGGATTTTAGCTTTTTTAAATTTCCAATATTTTCCGGCATTCTTTTTATATCAGTAAAAGGTCCCTGAAAAGTATTTTCCATGCTTATTATTAGCTTCCTTAATTTCTCCCAATTGCAGATATAAGAAGGAAGATTATGTAAATTACATTTAGAGAAATCAAATTTTTTTAGATTAACCAGTTTGGCAAATGAATCCGGTAAGACTTTTAGTTTGGGACATTCAATTTTAAGGATCTTTAAGGAAGAGAGCTCTCCTGTTTCTGAAGGGAGGGTATCAATTTTTTCTCCTTCAATTTCCAGGCGGTGTAAATTTCTTAATTTTCCAAGACCGGGGGGAATTTCAGTTATATTGTCATTTTTTATACTTAAGTTCTGAAGATTACTCAAATTCCAGACCCATTGGGGTATTTCAGAAATTTCAAACCCTAAAGTCAAGGTCTTAAGATTGCGAAGTTTACCAAGTTCTTTGGGGAGTACTATTTTTTTGTTTTCGTCAGGATGGATGCGGGAATGTCTATATCCAAGATGAAGGGTTTTAAGTGAGGTTATTTTTCCGATAAAGCCGGGTATTATTTTTTGGTCTATGTCCCTTAGGTCTAGTTCTTCAAGGTGATCCAGTTCGGTAATTTCCGGGGGGATTTCTTTTAACTGATAAAATTCCGATAGATCCAGTTTTTTGGATTTTTCATTTTGGCATTTTTTTATTAGGTTTAGTGCATCATCAAACATTATTATTGTCTCCTACAATATATAATGCCTGGTTTTGGTAAAACTTAACTTTTTTTTTGGGAAATTACACTTTTAAAATTATGCCTTTAATTGATATTCGATAACCTTATTTTTGGATATGTTTATAAGCCTTTCCGCTCTTATCATGGAAAGGATCAATTCCTTCCCTTCCTTATTGTTAAAAAAGGGTTCTTTGGCATTCCAGTATTTCTTAAAGGATTTTTTCCTGAAAATGCCCATGTTTTTGTATAGTGTATTGTATATTTCTGTTTTTTCTTCATCTTCATGAAAAACAGAAGCCAGAAACCTTACTCCCAACATCGAAATTAGCTTTTTTATAAAAGAATCGGAAGTATCAAGAATATCGGAAAGTGAAGTTAAGTGTTCGACCTTATTTCGGGATATTTCTCCGTCTATTACAATATTTTCACCCTGTTTCTGAATTATTATTTCACCTTTGCTTTCAAGATCATTGATAATTCGAATTATTTTTTCCTGTGCCTCTTCTACATCTTTCAGTATTACAGGTCCCAAATACTCCATATCCTCTCTGATCATGGCGGCTGCTCTCCTGGGCATGTTAATAAATATTTTATCCTGAATACCGGTATTTGCTGTTTTTAATGCTGTTGCAAGATCCATGGCATCTACTTCCCTAAGCACTTTCTGAATATGTCTATCATCAAGCTTAACTATATTTTCAAAAACAAATACACCTGTCTTTATTTGCTCAAAAACATTGGAGTTTTCTTCATTTAATTCATCAAGTATTTTCTTCGTATTTCGGCTTGCAGTCTTGTTTAATATCTTAATGGCAAGGTCATTCCCATTGGGAAGTTTATAAAGGGATTGGGATAATTTTTCTTCCATTTCTTTTTCGACATTATTTATTGTCTGGGATGGAGTTTTGTCCATTAGGGAAATATTTTTTATGATATTGGCATGGATGGATGGGTTCAGGTTTTGCATAATACCGGCGGCTCTACCGGAATCCATATAACATAATACTATTGCTATTGTTTCTGCCTCTTCCTGATTCAATACCTGGAGAATTTTTTCGTTGCTGTAATTAATTAAATAATCGAAGGGAGTTTTAAATTCATTTTTCATTGCTTAATAATATATCTTATTACATCCTTGTCAAGATATATCTTTTTTCCATTAAAAGCTCATTCCCATGTTGATGGAAAACTGCCTTCGTCTTGTTTGAATGTTATATGCAAAATCCAGACCAAGGGCAGGCAATGCAAGGCGGTTCAGGTAAAAACGAAAGCCGGCGGAGGGGCCGTGGTTAAGCTGAAAGAAAGCGGGAGGGCCGCCTGAAAAAAGAAGCTGCCAGGAGCCAAGAAGGGAGAATGTTCCCCAGGAAAAGCTCAGGAGGGATTTTTCCAGTCCCAATGAAAAGCCGGCATAATGCTTGGCGGAGAAATTATTGGGAAGAATGTTTACCTGTGCTCTTTGGGGGTTGTGCTCAAAGAGGGGATCTGTTTGCGAATCGGTTCCGGATGTTAAAATTATTCCGCTTCTGTAAACCATTCGTAAGCCCGGCAAAAATGAATGTTCAAAGATCGTCCTAAGCTCCGCCTGATGATAAGGCTTGTTAAAAAATAATAGATTAAATCCATAATCCAGTGATATGCTTTTTTGTGAAAGTAAAATTCCGTCAAAACTGCTTAATCTAAAAGTGATTCCCGGATTAAACCTGAATAATCTTGCTCCCGTTTCCGGTGCTCCCATTGCATTGGGGTTGTCAAGGAGGTTGATATTACTGAATGAGAGATTAAAGGAAGCTGTGGAAATTTCGTTTAATGGAAGGCGGATTCCGAAACTCAGTCTTAATAATTCTGTGGAATAACGGCGGAGAAGGGTTTCGTTGCTGTCGATATTTGTTATTTCATTGCGGTTATACGTAAAATTGGCATTCCAGCCGACCCCTCCTGTCCGCCTTGGGTTAAACTGGTACATTGCCATGAGCATCCAGCCGCTTCTCCTATACATTCCGCCGACTGCAATTTGATCCCTCATTCCGAATGCGTTTGTTTCCGCTATAAAGAGACCAAAATTGGTACCGCCCGAGCCGGATGTAACAAGTGGAACAGGAAAAATCGACCATTTTTCTTCCACATGAACTACAAGGATTACCCCGTCGCTGCTGTCAATAAGCTCAACATTAATTGGCTCCAGTATTATCATATCCAGGATTACTGCATTAACTTCGTTCGGATCCATGCTGTCTGCATCTCTTCCAAGGAATCTTTCCAATGAAGGGATGACAATTTCTTCCCTGGTGCGTCTTAAACCGCTTACTTGTATGGATGTGATGATTCTGTCATTAATGATTTGCTCATTGGACCATAGAGGATTTAAGCTGATTATCAATGGCAGAAGGCAAAATAATATTTTTTTCATGTATTTTCGGGCTTTAATTCCGGGCTTATAGCCAAAACTCCTCCAATATGATAGCATTCTTTCTATGGAAGATAAAAGAGCTGAAATTCGGGATTTGGAAGAAAAGAACCGCCTGGATTTACAGGTAATGAATAACCTGTACGAGAATCTTGGGGAATCTTTGTTCCAGAGAATGGGGGAGGGGGAGCCTTTTCCGGAGTCCGGCAATGAATCTACTGGTAAAGACAATCCCGGACTTTTATTGGCAGAATATCAAAAACTTCATAGCGATATTCTGGAATCAAAAGACATAATAAAGTCACTTGAGGCTGATATTCAGAGGCTGAAAGAGCTTGATTCTGAAATTTCTGAAAAAGAAAAAGAACAAAGCAGCCTTGAAAGTGAATTTGACGAAATAAATGTCAAACTTGGTGAAGCTTTAATGGAAGCAGCGGATTCTGATGATCCTTTAAAGCCCCAGGAGATTGCAATTCTTGAAAAAATTAAGGAACAGGAAGAAAAACTCTCCGAGCTTGAAGGCAAAGAGGGCGGTATTTTTGCCTGGATAGGTAAAAATGCCCAAATGGCTGTTTCCAAGGGTTTATTGTTAAAGAACAATTTTGCCCTTCAGCGTTTATACCGAAGTGCAGGTGAAAAATTTGTTTCCAGTGAAGAGGAGCATTTTTTAACCGGCGAGGCAGGAGAAACAGCGGAGAAAGCCAGAGAACTAAAGGAAACCCTGTCTTCTTTGGCAGTTAATCTGGCCATGCTTAAGGGCGAGCGCCGCAATATGGGCGACCTCTTCAGTTCTGACGGCAGTCCTTCAAGGCGAATTCAATCCCAGGAAAAGCTCATTGCAGGTTTTCAGAGTCAGTTTCCCGTTCTTCATCGCCGTTTTGGAATTTTGGCATCGGACGTAAAATCTCTTTCTTCCCACTTAAACAAGGAAGATAAGGATATTATTAAGAAGACCTCCGATCTCAAGACTCAAATTGCAAAAAGGGATTTAGAAATAAACCTTATAAATACCGCAATAAAGATTGATGATGAGAAAAACGAAATTGACCGGTTTAAAAAGTCAATTCAGGGACAGAGACAGAAAATTTCGGCTGCGGAAGAAGCAATCGGCAGTCTGGAAAAACAGATAAAAGATGCAGAAAAGAGGATAGAGCAGCTAACTCTTTTCATAGAGCAAAACGGCGGCAAGTAGAATCATGGCAAAAACAAAAACAAACTCTAAAACAGCCGGTAAAAAAGCGGAAAAAAGAGGTATATTGGCTAAGGCTTCTGCTACTAAAGCGGCTGTAGCCAAGGCTTCCGGCAAATCGTCCTCTTCTAAAGCGTCGGCTGGCAAGCCAGCTTCTGGTAAGGCAGCTTCTGGCAAACCTGCTTCGGGAAGGGCTGCTTCGGTCAAGCCGGTAAAAAAACCGGTGTTAAAAAAGGCAGCTTCACAGAAAATTTCGGCTCAAAAAACAGCTTCAAAAAAATCAACTGCCAAAAAACTTTCTGTTAAGAATACCAGGGAAATAAAGGGAAAGTCAAAATCTGCGGCAGCAAAAACCGGCGGCAGGAAACTTGCTGCTCCCAAAGCTTCCATTAAAAACTCTGCAGCCAGGAATTCTACAACTCCCCTTTTTGATCAGCTAAATAATTCCGAATACGATGAATCAAAAATAAAAACCCTTTCTTCGCTGGAACATATACGTCTTAGAACGGGAATGTATATCGGCCGTTTGGGAGATGGTTCCAATCCTGATGACGGTATTTATGTGCTTTTAAAAGAGATCGTTGACAACGGCATTGACGAATTCATTATGGGCAATGGGAAACGCATAGACATAATTATCAAGGATGGAACCGTAAAGGTAAGAGACTTTGGCAGGGGAATTCCCCTTGGAAAACTTGTTGAATGTGTATCGGTAATAAATACCGGAGCCAAGTATAATGACGAAGTCTTTCAGTTTTCTGTCGGGCTTAATGGCGTAGGTACAAAGGCGGTTAACGCCCTCTCTTTAATGTTTAGGGTTGTAGCAATAAGGGACGATGAATTTGCAGAAGCTCTTTTTGAAAGGGGAGAGCTTAAAAGTGAACGCAGGGGACGCTTAAAGGACAAGCAAAAAAACGGAACCTTTGTAGAGTTCATGCCTGATCCCGATATTTTTCCCGATTACCAGTTTGATCCTGAATTTATCGAAAAGAGAATTAAAAATTACGCCTACCTTAATACGGGACTTACTTTAACGTATAACGGTCAACCCTACTTTTCAGACAAGGGTCTTTTTGATCTTCTTGGCGAGCAGACAGGAGATGAAGCAATTTATCCAATCGGTTATTATAAGGGAACACATCTGGAAATTGCTTTTACACATACGAATAATTACGGGGAAGAATATTTTTCCTTTGTTAACGGTCAGTTTACAAGTGACGGCGGCTCCCATCTTTCCGCTTTTAAAGAAGGATATTTAAAAGGCATTCAGGCATTCTTTAAAAAGGATTATAGAAGCGAGGACATAAGGGAGGGTGCAATTTCCGCAGTTGCAGTAAAACTGCAGAATCCCGTATTCGAGAGCCAGACAAAGAATAAGCTTGGCAATTCGGACATACGCGGCTGGATTGTACAGGAAGTTAAAAGTGCAGTGGAGGATTTCCTTCATAAAAATCCAGACAGCGCCAAAAAATTGGAACTTAAAATTCTGGCAAATGAAAGTTTAAGAACCGAACTTAATCAGGTAAAGAAGGAAGCCAGGGAAGCTGCCAAAAAGATAGCACTTAATATTCCAAAGCTTAAGGACTGCAAATTTCATCTGGATGACGGCGGACAGGGGGAATTGTCCACAATATTTATTACAGAGGGTGATTCTGCTTCGGGTTCCATGGTGTCCAGCCGCGATGTTATGACACAAGCCATCTTTTCCTTAAGGGGGAAGGTGGAGAATATGTTTGGCAAGAAGAGGGCTGCCATTTACAAAAATGTGGAACTATATAATATGATGATGGCTCTCGGAATAGAAAACGATATTTCCGGTCTTCGTTATGCAAGAATTGTCATTGCAACCGATGCGGACTATGACGGCTTTCACATAAGAAACCTCTTAATGACCTTCTTTCTTTCTTATTTTGAAGAACTTGTAACTGCCGGAAGGATCTATATTCTTGAAACTCCCATTTTCCGTGTTCGTAACAGAAAGGAAACGATATATTGTTACAATATTGCCGAAAGAGACAAGGCAATGAAGGATCTGGGCAGTCAGGCTGAGGTAACCAGGTTCAAGGGGCTTGGAGAAATTAATCCAAAAGAGTTTGGGCAATTTATCGGGGAAGATATGCGATTGGTGGCGGTTTCTGTGAATACAATTAAACAGGTGCCTCAGGTACTTAATTTTTACATGGGAAAAAATACTCCCGAACGCAGGGAATATATAATGAAGAATTTGATAGAGGACGCTGGCTAAATTTTTTGAACTTAGTTCAAAAAATTTAGCTCGGAGTTTTTACCAAGGTAAAAACTCCATGGCTGATTTTTTTGAGGAGATAATATGATTAGAGGCGGAGATATTAGCAAGGGGACATGTCTTTTACATAACGGACAGCCCTATTTAGTTGTAGAAAGGGAATTTCACATACCGGGAAAGGGTACTGCCATTGCAAGGGTAAAGGCAAAAAGCATTAAGGATGGTTCGGTTCTTAATTTAACCATTCCAACCCAGCAGGAAGTGGAAGATGCGCATGTGGAATACCGCAAATGCCAGTTCCAATACATGGACAGCGATAATTATTTTTTCATGGACAGTGAATCCTATGATCAATATGAAGTTCCAGTTAAAAAAATGGAAAACACAAGGTTTTATTTGCTTGAAGATGAATCCTATGAGTTAATATTTTTTGAAGAAGCAGTTATCGACATTAAAGTCCCCCTTAAAATGGTCTTTACCGTAGCGGAAGCCGAGCATTATATAAAAGGCGATACTGTGTCAGGTGCAACCAAGCCGGTTGTTACGGATACCGGCCTTACAATTAGAGTGCCGCTTTTCATTAAGCAGGGTGAGAAAATAAGAATTAATACGGAAACCAATGAATATGTAGAAAGGGCTAATGATTGAAAACCCTATGGTTGAAAACCCTATGGTTGAAAACCCTATGGTTGGAAATCATCTGATTGATGGCAATGCATTAGAAAAGTACATCCTTGATTATAAAAACAGGGATGTGGATTTTAAATATAGGGGCATGTCATTAAAGTTTGCCCTGTCTAATGAGCTTTTTAGTTCTGCAGGGATTGATGCAGGTTCGATTTTTTTATTGAAGGTATTTTCTGATTTTCTAAATAATAATAAAGACCATCTAATTGATATACTGAAAAATCCGGAGAGACCCCTGAATCTTCTTGACAGTGGAGCAGGGGTTGGAGTGCTTGGAATAACTGCTGCCAAAGCTTTATTGGAATTATCCCCCGGCACAGAATCCTTTCATGTCCATGGCCAGGACAGGGATGAACTCTCTGCGATATTCAGCACCTATAACGCAAGGGCAAACAGGATTCCGCCTGCCCTTATTTCTTTTTCTACGGAGCCCCTTCTTTGCGGAAAAAATAACTATGATATTATATTAACAAATATTCCTGCAAAGGCCGGGAAACCTGTTCTTGAGGATTTTGTTTATCGTTCTGCTCAAATGCTGAAGAATAAGGATGGTGATGTTTTGCCGGTCGGTGATTCCATGCCGTCCCGTGATGTTTTACCGGCTGGCGGAATGGTCTTCCTTGTTGCGGTTAACACCCTTGCCGATGATTTTCGTTACTGGATAGAGCAATATGCAGAACTACTTTATGAAGAATCTTCAAATGAGCATACTGTTTTTGTTTATACCGTTTCAAAGGAGCCAAAGAATCGTCCAAAGAATTATATTAAAGAGAAACCTATTATTCTTGATGCAGATTTCCCTGCTTCCTATCCTTTTTATTTCAGGAACAAAGCTGATTATGAAATGGAAAAAATAAAATATAATCTGGAAACTGTTTATGGTGCCTCGGATTTTGATTCTCCGGGAGCAGAAATTTCTACTGCGGCAAAGCTTTCGGTTAAAATAAATTTAAGAGACAGGCTTACTTCCATTGGCAGTAGAAATGATGATAATGTCATACTAATTCATGATGCAGGGCAGGGACATTTTCCCTTATGGCTTTATAAGTATTTGTGCACACCATCGAAGATACAGGTTTTATTGTCAGGAAGGAATATTCTTTCGTTATCAGGTGCAAGGCATAATTTAAGAAATTATTTTAATTCTATTTCCATATTGCCTGTAATGGATATTTATCATGAAAGAGAGAAAATAAAGTTGAATTTTACTGAGCTTACAGGAGAAAAATGGGGAAATGGCTTTAATTTTATTGCTTTTTTGCCTTCCCCCCATCATAATGAAAATACTGCCTGGGATGGAATTAACGATCTTGCTGCTCCCGGCTCTTTAATATTGACTTGTCTACCGTCTTCCATGGCGGATCGTTTTAATAAAAAAAAGAAAAGAGGTTTTTCCAGAATTGGAGAAATAAAAAGAGCCGGTTACAGGGCTATGGCTTATTCAAAAGGAGAAATTTGATGATAAAAAACAATGAAAACGCGGTTAGCGAAATTGTAAAGGTAAACAGGGATCAAATTGAGCACAGGGCTCTCTGGATGGGCTTGATATTTGACGAAATGAAAAAGGCCGGTCTTGATGCGGAAGGAATAACAAGGGCTGCCATTAAAAATTGCGGTATTTTCCATGGAAATATTTTTAAGGAAAACTGCAAAGATAAGGAAAATTTTGCGGAGTTCCGTAAGGTGTTTCCGCCGGATATTGCAGTAGGCACCTTTTATATGAATCCCATTACAGCGGACAAGGATTCTTTAAAGCTGGATTTTAATTATTGTGCCCTTGTAAGTGCCTGGCAGAAACTTGGTTTTGATGATGAAACCTGTGCCCTCCTTTGCGATATTGCAATGGAAGGCGA
>Ga0099364_10007734_pt1 | contig 15283 bp, 15 predicted proteins | sample TergutTh196P3_FD_73070 | JGI IMG/M metagenome (GOLD analysis project Ga0099364, IMG submission 73070) | Microcerotermes parvus P3 segment gut microbial communities from Pointe-Noire, Republic of the Congo - Th196 P3 | ecosystem: Host-associated > Arthropoda: Insects > Digestive system > Gut ... | reverse complement strand
GCTATCCACATTCCTGGGGGTCTTGCAATCCCCAAGCAATTGATCCAATTGTTCCACGCTTAGTTTCATGTCATCCTCCTCGGCTCACGCCTAAATTAACGGATGACACAGTTTAAATTACAGACCCGTTCTGGATAAGAAACCCAAAACTGTATTACATCATTCCCGCCAGAAATTGTTGGAATCCCGAATCTTTGTTCAATAGATTGGCGAGTTTCTGAAAATTTCAGACTATACGGAATTTCACCTTTGTACTGAGAGAATCCTTCAACATTCTCGGCATACAAGAAAATCGTCTCCAATTTATCAAACCTGAACATCACTGAAATTCCATATTTTTTCCAAGAATAATAGACATGCTCATCATTAAGGATTGGGTATGGCCCAGTTATTTCTGGAGGTTCACCGAATTTTCTGAAAAATTCAGAAATCTCTGGACTATCAAGGCTTTTGCCAAATATGCTTTTCAAAGTATCGAAAGCAATCGTGCTTGAGTGGTCGTTTTCTGCCGTTATCTCCCTGGCTTTTCTATGCCCTGTCACTACGGGAATGGTGTACCACCTTCCTACGTCGAAACTTAACAGTATGCCGCTTTCCTTGCTACACAACTCATGAAGTCGTTCTGCAACGATTTCTACATCAGACACGCCATCATCTACAACGGCCACATTGCGCATAAGGCATTCATTGTGCACCTTCGGCGCATCATCTTCCAACCCAGTTCGTTTAAGTGGTGTTTGAGCAACAGATGAAAGAGGCGTTAAAAGCAGTAGGCACGACAAGAGGATGAAAGGGTGGTTTAGTAGCATCGCTTGTTCCTTGTTCTAACGTAAAAGGCAATTCTTACCGGTTCCGAGGCTGTTTGAAGTCTGCGCCTCCTAACGTTCAAAGCTAAGCGGCGGCCCGACAGGGCCGTCCGCTTGAGCGCAAAGTTAGGCACAGCGTCAATTCAGTGCACAGTTTGCGAAACATAATGCCTTTACGCGCCGATTTGCTCGGCGGCCTGTTTGGGAAACTTTGCAATGAGCCATTTCAACACCTCAAGCTGATCCGCTGATGTGCCTCTACGAATTTGAATCAGCAATTGTTTTAAATCTGGCCGAATGAGAGTTGCATTTTGCGCTCCTTCGTTGCAAACGGAGCATATAGCGCGAAGATTAGATGGATCATCGCTGCCTCCCTTGCTCTTGTCGATGATGTGCCCAATGTGCAGCCGAGTTTTGCGCGTGGGGTCGTATGGATGTGGTTCGCCCGCAACAGCGCCGCACATCTGGCAGGTGAAACCATTGCGGTCGAGCACATACGCACGAGTTTCTTTTGAAATTGTACGTCCGAAGGCTGGTTGGGGCGCTGGCGTTTCAAGCAGATATTGTCCCGGCTTTAACTCGCTCCGGTCATTGTGAGTGAGAATCAAATATCCTTCTTCCGTGCGAAGCTCGCGAACCCGACGCGCCCATTCTGATTGATTGTCTGCGACGGTACGCAATTCATCGGAGTCCATGACCCGACCGATATTTGCCAAAAAGTGTGCACGGAGTTTTCCACGCGTACCACCTCTTGGTGTTTTCTCTTTCGTCATTTTTACGCCCGCCTGAGTTTTGGTTTTGCAGCTGCATTAAGTGCAGCAAGAATTTGTACTCCTACCGCACACGCAACCGGCGGAGGGAATGCATTTCCTACTTGGCGATAGGCAGCGGTTTTTTTCCCGCTGAATTTCCAATAATCTGGGAATCCCTGAATGCGAGCGGTCATGCGAACAGTAAGCCTTGGCATGCCAATGAAGTCTTCACTGGGTGCATTGTCAGCAATACCCATTCCGTCAACACCTATAGAAGCCCAAGCTCTCTTAGCTCGCGTTGGCCCAAGATCTGGCCCTCCATGCTTCTTGCTACCACCTACTAATGTCGGGGCAATATCGCATGCGCGGTCACGCCATTGTTGGGCGCCACGCCAGCCATTTGCTGCCATAAGGTCAAAAAGCGTTTCGCCAACCGTAGGCGGAGGGGCTACCAACGATGACGGCCAAGTGAAATATTCTGCTGCACTTTTCTTTAACGCTACAAAGACAACTCTGGGTCGCAATTGCGGTACACCAAAATCGCTAGCATTCAATAATCGCCACTCGGCGACATATCCCAGCTTCTTTAGGTTGGATATAATATTCGCTCGATATTCATCGAAAACTGAATCGAGTAAGCCACGAACATTTTCAAGTATTACAGCTTGTGGTTTGCATTCAGATACCAACCTGATCGCTTCTGGGAACAAGTCACGCTCATCTTCGCGGCCTAATTGCTTGCCAGCCTTTGAGAAAGGTGGGCAAGGCACTCCACCAGCGAGCAACTCAACACCTTTCCACTTCTCGGCTGAATAGTGATGTAAATCGCCTTCTGTGATGTCCCAGTGATCCCGGTTTATTCGGAGGGTTTGACAAGCCGCTGCGTCAAGTTCTACTAGGCTAACATGGTCAAAGCCGGCCTGCTCCAAGCCCAAGGCTTGACCTCCTGCACCGGCACAGATTTCTATGGATTTAATCGTCATGTTTCCTCCGGGGCTCTTGGCACATTTTACGTTCTTTGGTGACAGATAGCTATGTGGCTCCGATGTAACTGTTACCGATGTGAGCCTAACTCCTGATTAGACGCAATTTCAGAAAGGTATATCGTCATCGCCAAAATCAGTAAACGCTGGTTTTCCGCCGCCGCCTTCGGAAGAGGGCGCAAAGGAGGAGGGGGAGCGGGAAGGTTGATTGCCGCCGCCGTCAAAGCCTGATCCTTCCCGTTTGCCCAACATGGTCATTTCCGTGGCTTCAATGTCTGTGGAATAACGATCCTGCCCGTCCTTGTCCTGCCATTTGCGGGTTTTGATTTTTCCCTCAATATAGACTTGCGAGCCTTTTTTCAGGTATTGCCCGGCAATTTCGGCGAGCTTGCGGTAGAACACGATGCGGTGCCATTCCGTCCGTTCCTGCTTTTCGCCGGTATTTTTGTCCTTCCAGGATTCCGAGGTTGCCACCCGGATGTTGCAGATTGCGTCGCCGGACGCAGAATAGCGGGTTTCTGGATCAGCGCCCAGATTACCAACGATGATGACCTTGTTAACTGAACCCATGAAATTTCTCCTGAAAACGAAGTTTTGATAAAAGTTTTGATGAATCGGCCTAATTATCCCGCTTTTTGCCGACAGGTGTATGGAAGTTGAGCATAAGCGCCAACCATATGCTAATCAGCAAACCGCAAAAGAGAAAAACCGCGCCCTCGCCAAAATATTGAGCCAGAACTCCTCCCAACGCCCCACCCGCAAACAGACCAAGCGCCTGAAGAGTGTTATAAACGCCCAATGCCTTGCCCTTGGCATGGGGCGGCGCGATGCGGGAAATCAGCGACGGCTGGATTGCTTCCAGAATGTTAAAGGCTACGAAAAAGATAAAAAGCCAGAAAAGGAGCGACCAAAACCCGACTCCAGCCAGATAAAGCCCGGTCAGAACAAGCAGCAGGAGGCTGATGGCGCCAAGAAAAACCGGTTTCATCAAACCTCTTTTTTCAGCGGCGATTACGGCAGGAACCATGGCAAAGAGCGCAAGCAGAACGGCAGGCAGGTAAACCAGCCAATGCCGCTCGACTGGCAGTCCGGCAGTCTCCGTCAAGGCGTGCGGAATCAGCACCCAAAGCGCCATTTGCGTAGTATGCAGGGCAAAAACTCCAAAATTGAGGCGCAGCAGGCGAGAATCGCTCAGGATGCTCACGTTTGGCATTGTGGGGGAAGACAATGCCGGAATTGGCGCAGGCGTCGGAATACGAAGCAGCAAAAGGGCAATGGCAGCCAACGCCAGCGCGCTGGTTAACCAGAAAATCCCTGCCATGCCGATCCAATGGTAGAGAGGAGAGGCGATTGCCATTGAGAAAGCGAACACCAGGCCGATGGAAGAGCCAATCATTGCCATGACCTTGGTACGGTGTTCCTCCCGGATCAAGTCGGCTGCCAGGGCGGTAATTGCGGCGGAAATCGCGCCTGCGCCCTGCACGGCGCGTCCTATGATGATCCAGTTAATATGGGTTGCCAACGCGGCAATAATCCCGCCCAGGGCAAACAGCACGAGTCCGGCGACGATGACAGGCTTTCTGCCCCAGCGGTCAGAGGCCGCGCCCCAGATGATTTGCAGACAGGCTTGTGTGCCTCCGTAAGCGCCCAACGCCAGCCCGACCAGAGTTTTGTCATTTCCTCCGGGAATCCCGTGGGCGTAGATGGCAAACACCGGCAAGATCAAAAAAAGTCCGAGCATCCTCAAGCCGAAAATAGCGGCCAGACCAAGACCAATCCGCCGCTCCGCCGCGCTCAATTTATTCGATGCATCGGGAGAAAAACTTATAGAGGAATGCGCCAAAGAGAATACCTGCAAAAATTTCTATTTTAACGGAAGAATCTGTAAATCTCCCAAGATGTGATCTGAGCGACAGGGCAATCGCATTTAACCAAAAATGACGAGGCGGCTTGGCTGGGAGCGCCGCAACACCAGCGCGGCTACGAGCTTAGAGCGGTTTTGGTTTAAGTGTTTACAACTGACTTACCAGAACGTCATTGCGAGGAGCGCCAGCTTTGACGCAATCCAGAGGTTTACGGCTGGATTGCTTCGCTGTGCTCGCAATGACGATGTATGAACTTGAACCGAAACCGCTCTAATAGTTGGGCTAGTGCCCGGCGCTCCAGGATTTTCCAGGAATTACGGTAATTCCAACACTTCAGGGGATACGACATCTGCGTGTGCGATTGCCCTGATCTGAGCGCCGCGTTTAGCGCATGAATGTTTTGCTATTCATCCGGCAATTAAGGGTTGTCTCATATTTGCCATTTCGGCTCATATGGGGTGTCTCTCGAAAATTCAAACCTTAATTGCCTGGTTAATAAGTTAGTATTGACAACATTTACAAGGAAGACGAAACTGCATCGCGCAAACAAAATCAAAGGTGAACATGTCTGTTCTGGCTAACCCTTCATTTCACCGGCTCTGTGCAAAAAGCCGCGCAGCTTGGTGGATTCAGACGATAGCCATTGTATTGATGCTCATTGTCATTGGTAGCCGTGCAGCCTTCCCGTCCGAGCAATTTGAACACGGTCAGCGTACCGTGGAATTGACTACCGCTTATGAGCGCTTGTCAGCCATATTGACGGAATTGCGTGCTGGACGAGCGCCCAGTGCCGCGGATCAGCAGATTGTGATGACCGAAATGAACGCAATTGCTGCAATGCCCTCCCAACCGTACCATGAGGCGTATTTGCGTATGCACGTCGAGTATCTACGCTATCTGGCGGTCACACCTGCCGTTGCGGTCAGCAACTCAAGGAGCATCTTTCGCTGTGTTGGCTCGTCAGGCGAAATAAGCTTCAGCGAGCGCCCATGTACTCCAGGAAGCACCCAGACATCCATAACATTGCCCACACAAACTGAGCAGGCGCGTTTGCCGGGCGAAAGTTGTGAGACTGCGCGTCAACAGTTGGCCGACACTCGCCGTGCACACGACAATGCAGTGGAGGAACTCGCAGCGGGTGCTGGTGATAACTGGCGTGTCATAGAAGCGCGTCGTGTTACCGCTGTGTACGATCTGCACTGGTATACTGACCGCTTGCATACACTGGGATGTGGTGAACGATGAGAAGGGCGTGGTTTTCGTTGGTGTGCGGTACACTGGGGCTAGTCGCATTGGCGGCACACGCGCAAATTCCAACTCCCACTGGTCACTTGCTGCCATTTGGCGGCTACTTTGAACGGGCGAGTGGCAGCACCGTGAGCCTGCTGCCCAATGATGATTTATTCATCTATGGCAATGGCGTGGCACCCAACGAATGGCGCAGCCACAAAGACCAAGTGGACGCATTGCGCACTCGCAGAGGCGTCAAAAAAAGCGTCTACCACAAGCCTAAACTCTACGATGCGAAGCGTCATGGCTGGCTCCGGCTGCCAGATGCCCCAGAGTGCACCGGCGCACATTATCTGCACACGGCCACTGTGCTTGCCAATGGCCAGGTGCTGATTGCTGGTGGGCTTTGCGACATGCCAAAAAGTGCTGACGAAGCCCCATTGCAGAGGCAGCACGTTGCGCTTTCAATCTGGGATTCGGCTTCCCGCCAGTGGCAGTCAGGGTCTGTACTGGTGCAGGATCGCATTTTCCATAGTGCTACGTTGATGCCTGATGGCAGTGTGCTTCTCACAGGCGGCGAAAGCGACCCTGCTTGGGAATCAGACATTGCTAACCCCGTGCTGGCAAGCGTGGAGCGTTATGCATCGGGTCAGATCAGTGCTGTCCTTCCAATGTATACTGCCCGTGCCAAGCATAGCGCAACCGCATTGCCCGATGGTCGTTTGCTGGTAGTTGGCGGCCTGGACGCCAATGGTCGTCCGATTACTTCAGCTGAATTGCTTGACGCGCGCGCTAATGAATGGTTAGTGCTACCACCGTTACGTACAGCGCGCCACAGCCATACAGCCACGCTGCTGACCGATGATCGCGTGTTGGTTACTGGTGGCGTGGGCATGGACGGACGAACGCTACGGTCAGTCGAAATGTGGGATCCCGAAACTGGCAACTGGGCAGAAGGTCCGGAATTGCCGCTGGGTCTGTACGGACATGCAGCCGCGCAATTGGCTTCTGGCGAGGTACTGGTAGCCGGTGGCGGTTGGGTGTCATTGCACGGTCAAGTGCCTTGGGCGTGGAGCTGGAGTCCGCAATCAGCTACCTGGGAATTGGCAGGTAGCGCTAAGCCAGCTAATCCAGGCGCAATGTCCAGCCCTGTTAGTATTGTTCCGCAGTCTGATGGTAGCGCGCTGATTTTCACGCCTATTGATGTGCTGCGTTGGCGAGCTGGAGCAGCGCCAGACACGATGGCGCCCGTATGGTATGAGTATCCACCAGCTCTGGCCAAGTTACCAAAGGGTCGCTTGATGACGATAGGCTATACTGCCGGTGTTCCATGGGGTGGCGTCGCGCTTGAGGCGCATATCTGGGACTCAGCCACAGATCGCTGGAGCCACGCGGGCGCTTTGGAATCAAACTTATCAGGGAGGATAGGTACCAAGGCGTTGGCGCTGCCATCGGGTCGCGTGATCTACGTAGGAAATGACCGTGAGAGTAAGCTACGGTGCAATATCTGGAATCCAGTCAGCAATGACTGGTCTTCCTGCGGCTCATTGAAAATATCCTCACCCCGCAACAGCTTGCAACTGGATCTGTTACCCGATGGTCGCGCTTTTGCGCTTGCCAATTGGCGTGAGGCAGCGGTGTTCGACGAGCCAAACGGGCGCTGGATGATCTGGAGCGTTAGTTGGAATAGTAAGGGTCTTACCTACGGTATGCCAATCCGGGTCGAGCATCCTGTGACAACCATCACCGATCCGGTTAGCGGCCAGAGTTTCGAGGTGAACGATGCCGGCGCGCGTTTCCAGGCATGTTATTACTCCGCTTGGACGAGTCCCGCCGACTACAGACCAGCAACGATTATGCTGTGGAATGCCCAGGCAGGCTGGTGGGACTATGTGATGCACTCTATTCTGCATAACCGGATGGGCATAAACGCTCGTAGATTGCCCGACGGCTGCGCAATTTCGACGCATGATCCCATCGCGCTGTACCGCCCACAAGATGCCAAGGTTGTACCGCTGCCTAACCCTGGCTTCGGTACCAGCTACCATACAATGGTAGTGATGGATGACGGTACGGTGGTGACGGCGGGGGCTGGCGCAGGCTCGCATGAGTCTGGCGCCGGTTTCTTTTATCGCAAGGCCAGTTGCGCTGGCTTTGCGCCAGCGCCAGAGGGCGATCAATTCATCTCGCCGGCACAGGCTGTAGACCCGGTGGTCACGGAGTCAGTGGAGCATTCTCCCGCCCAGCCCACGCATTCCACCGAGCCATCATGGTGGCAGTCTTGCTTGGCTCTGGCGATGCAGTACAAATGGGTCTTCCTGGTTTGTCTGGGCACATTTGTGGCCTACAGACTGCTACGCCGTTTGCCGTTACGGCGCGTGAGTGGCAGACGCTCATTGATAATACGGCTTATATTCTATTGCGCGTTAGCTTTTGTCTTGATTGCGTTTGGGCAATTCTTCTACATTATGGTGAATTACACACCGCCCTGGGTTCGCAAGAACCCCGCAGAGGAGAGATGGAGTCTGCAGGCGGCGTGGCAAAAAGCACTCGATGCAGTGACGCCGACCAAGCTGCCATGCAACCTGATTGGCGTATGGTCTTCGACGCATAGGGGTATGATGCGCCGTATTGAACTGAAGGACGATGGCCGCTACTTCATGGCGCCTAGTATTCAGAGACCACAGAGTATGCCGATAACTGACGTTGACCCGAAAGATGGCTACACGGGTCAGTGGTGGGTTATTCAAGACAACATAATTGTTTGGAAGGATGACAGGATGAATGGATTTTTAGACAAAAATCCCATGCTTGACGTTGCCGAGGGTCGTTTCCAGGTGATTGAAGCTAATGGTGAGCGTACAAAATTCGAACTCATCGAAGCCAAACCATCGACACGTTGCGACAAAACATGACGAAAGGAGAGGGCATGTCGGTAGCTCGACAGATAATAACTTTTGCAGGGGTGTTCTGTTTATCAGGTTTGGCCGAGGCTGAAATCAACAAATGCAACATCAACGGTCAATTGGTGTATCAAAACCGACCATGCCCAAGTACCGAGACAACAGAACAACACCGGGTTCGTAAAGACAGCTACAAGATGCTGCATCGCAAACTGGATCAGATGCAGGCTCTCGGTGTAGGACTGGTACAGCACGCTCCACCCAGACCACCTAAGCCACCACCAGAGACTGAAGACGACGGTCGTTTTGTCGTGGGGCCTCGATCATGGTTCGAGCTCCAAGCACAAGAGGAGGAAGAGCTGGCGATTGATGCGCGTCTCCAGGAACAGACCGAGCGCAATAACGCTGAATCAATAGCAAAGCTGACTCAATCCATTGATAGAATGCTGAAGGCATGTGGAGTTGACAAGCCTATAAAGGAACCTGTTGTGGGCATGAGTGATGAAACCTTTCGCAATTGCACAATGTTGGCACGTTTTGGTAGCATCATACAGATTGTTGCCAGTGACGATGGCGGCATACCCATCCGACTATATGTGTTTCCCTCAAATAGTAAAATAACGCGGGTGTATTCCATCGACGGAGTTATCACTGCCGTGAAGCCATAGCTGACCAACTGAGAACTTCGTTACACATGCATATCTTTGACTTCGTATAATTTATATTATGTCAAATCAAGCGGCCTGGGTTTGTCGTTCGGTTTTGGAAACATGACCCTCTAGTCAGGTTGAATGGACGCTGATGCCATAGGCGGTGTTTCCTTTAGGGATATAGAGCTTGGTTTCAAAAAGGTGCATCAGCGCGAAGACGTGATCGGTGAATCCTGCCGTGTCGGTGTAGTGTTCTTCGATACGTAGGTCAGACTCGTGGTACAGCAGACTGTTAAGCACGTTTTCATCAGGGCTTGAAATAGGCTTGCCGCCAAAATGGCATTTTATTGTGCGCCGGAAGACCGAAAACTGCATGCCTGAGCGCAGAGTCAGGCACAACACCAAATTCAGCGCTCGACTTTCAAAGCATATCACCTTCGCGCTCCAGTGTGGGATGCAACCGCGCGACCAAACGCTGACCGGATGCAGCGTAAGAACTTGAACACGGGTCTCGCGCTTATGGCGGAGTCAAGCGAGACAAAGCGTAACAGGGAGCCGAAGGCTCTCCAGTACCGTATCGAGGAATCCCCTGCCTTCAGGCAGGGGTGACTCAAAGCGTGAAAGCGGCATGTGCTTGCACACGAATGCGGCGCTTTGAGCGCCTAACTTGCAACTGTCGTCAATCCTAGCCTGGGGCAACGGTTGCTTTTTCGTTTATGCGTAGAATCTATACTGCAAGACCCGTCCGCAGGGCGCAGTTTTACCGCAGAGTCATTTTGGCATCAATCTTTCCCTTTCGCCTTTGGAGAAACCAGTTAGAATTCCGGTATGGAGCCGATTGATCTTACCCACCACTTCCTGATTGCCATGCCCGCCCTGGTTGACCCCTATTTCAACCGGGCGCTGATCTACGTATGCGAACACAACGCTCAAGGCGCGATGGGCGTGATCGTCAATAAACCGCTTGACCTTACTCTGGAAGGACTCTTTGAGAAGGTTGACCTGGAACTGAGAACCCGTGAAATTGCCTCTCTGCCGGTACATTTTGGCGGCCCGGTGCAGATGGATCGTGGTTTTGTCCTGCACAGCCCGCCGGGAGAATGGCAATCCAGTATGCAGGTCACCCGGGAAATCGGCCTGACCAGTTCCAAGGACATCCTTGCTTCAATCAGCAGGAACGGGCAACCGCACGACATCATCCTCACCCTGGGTTACTCAGGCTGGAGCGCGGGACAACTGGAAAACGAACTGGCGCAGAACGCCTGGCTTACCATTCCCGCCAATCCTGAAATTCTCTTTCGACAATCGCCGGAAGAACGCCTGCCTGCTGCCATGCAAAAATTGGGCATCAGCTTCGCGCAACTCTCCGAAGTCGCCGGACACGCATAGGCAACCCACATGGGAACGGTGCTCGCCTTCGATTTCGGAGAAAAACGCACCGGCGTTGCGGTAGGAGAAAGTGCCTTGCGACAGGCGCACCCCTTGGCTGTCCTCAAAGCAAACGACAGCTCCGCGCTTCTGGAAGCCATTGCCCGCCTGATTGTCGAATGGCAGCCGGAGCGGCTGGTAGTCGGCCTGCCCACTTACACAGACGGCACAGAGCATGACATGACCCAAAAAGTCCGCGCTTTTGCCGCGCGATTACGCGAGCGTTTCGCCCTGCCGGTTGCTGAAGCCGACGAGGTTTTGACCTCGCTGGACGCGATGAACCGCCTGCGTGAAACGGGACGCAGCGTAAAGCGCATGAAGCCTGTAGTTGACGCGGTTGCCGCGCAACTGATTCTGCAAACCTGGTTTGATTTTCCGCATGACTGTTTTGAAATCGCTACCCATGACTGCATCCACTCCCCTTCCCTCCCCCCTGCCTGACGCAGAAGCGCAATGTCGGGCGCTGGCTGATCTGATTCGCCCGTCTCTGACCCCCGACACCGCTCTGGTTGGCATTTTCAGCGGCGGCGCCTGGATTGCCGAACGTCTGGCAAAAATGTTCAATCTGCCGGAAGAGACCGGCATGATTGACGTTTCCTTCTACCGTGACGACTTCGCGGAAAAAGGGCTGCATACCCAGATACGCCCGACGCGCATGCCCTTTGATGTGAATGGTCGTCGCCTGATCTTGGTGGATGACGTGCTCTATACGGGGCGTACCACACGCGCGGCCTTGAATGAACTATTCGATTATGGCAGACCGTCGGCGGTAGAGCTGGCGGTGCTTGCCGACCGGGGTTGCCGGGAACTGCCGATTGCGCCAACTTACTGCGTATGGAACCTGCAACTGCCCGATCATTCGACGGGTCTTACCCTCTGCCGCCGCGAAGACCAAAGTCTTTTCTGGGAGGTCGAATCCTATGCCTGACCATAATCCGCAAATAAACGCCAATGGCAAGCTGACCCATCTTCTCTCGATAGACGGGTTGCCGCGCGAAGTATTGCTGCAAATTCTTGATACTGCCTCTTCCTTTTTGGGGCTGGCGGACCGCGAGGTTAAAAAGGTGCCGCTTTTGCGTGGCAAGAGCGTGTTCAACCTGTTTTTCGAGAATTCCACCCGTACCCGCACCACCTTTGAGATCGCCGCCAAACGCCTGTCGGCGGACGTAATCAACCTGGACATCAGCCGCTCCTCGGCGTCCAAGGGCGAAAGCCTGCTTGACACCATTGACAACCTGTGCGCCATGCACGCCAACATGTTTGTCGTCCGCCACGCGGAGAGCGGCGCGTCCTATCTGATCGCCGAACATCTGCGCCAGATGGAACATGACGACATTCATGTGGTCAACGCGGGCGACGGTCGTCACGCTCATCCTACCCAGGCATTGCTGGACATGTATACCATCCGGCATTTCAAGAAAGATTTTGCGCCGCTGACAGTAGCCATCGTCGGCGATATTCTCCATTCGCGGGTCGCGCGCTCAAATATTGCCGCGCTTACCGTCCTGGGCGTTAAGGAAATTCGCATCATCGGGCCGAAAACCCTGCTGCTGCCGGAACTGCCGCGAATGAATGTCCGGGTTTACCACGATATGCGCGAGGGTTTAAGGGATTGCGACGTTGTTATCATGCTGCGTCTGCAAAACGAGCGCATGAACGGCGCGCTTCTGCCTTCGGCGCGGGAATATTTCAAATGCTATGGCCTGACCCCGGAAAAACTCGCGCTTGCCAAACCGGACGCTATCGTCATGCACCCCGGCCCCATGAACCGGGGCGTGGAAATTGATTCCTTTGTAGCGGACGGCCCCCAGGCCGTTATTCTCGATCAGGTCACTTTCGGTATCGCCGTGCGTATGGCGGTCATGAGTATTCTTGCGGGAAACTGACATGAACATTACTATCAAAAACGCCCGTGTGATTGATCCGCGTCACCAGATTGACCGTGTGGCCGATATTTTCATCTCTGATGGCAGGATTATCGCCCCTGCCCCTGCCAACTTCAATGCCGAGCAGGAGATTGACGCTTCCGGCCTTGTCGCCTGCCCTGGTCTCATTGACCTTTGCGCCCGTCCCGGCGATTTGGCAACCGATCTTGCCGCCGCAGTCGCGGGCGGGGTCACGACTCTGGTTTGTCCGCCCAATCTCAATCCTGTTCTGGATGAACCGGAACGGGTCGAGCGCTTGACGAAACAGGCGGAAAGTTTACGCCTGGCGCGTCTTTTGCCGTTGGGCGCATTAACCCGCAACCTTGCGGGCGAACGCCTTTCCGAATTGGTCATTCTGGCAAAAGCCGGGTGCGTCGCCTTCTCCCAGGGACAATCACCGATCATTGACACTGAGGCGTTGCTCCGCGCCTTTGAATATGCGGCGACCTTCAATTTTCCGCTCTGGATACGCCCGCAGGATTACTTTCTTTCCCGCAACGGCTTTGCTCATAACGGCGCGATTTCAGGCCGTCTGGGGTTGACCGGCATTCCGGTTAGCGCGGAAACTGTCGCGCTTGCCACCCTGCTCACTCTGGCTACCGATACCGGCGTGCGTCTGCATCTTTGCTGCCTGTCATCGGCGGCGGGCATGGCAATGGTTGCCAGGGCGAAAGCGGACGGCCTGCCGGTCAGTTGTCATGTCGGCGCGCATCATCTGCACTTGTCCGAATCTGCCATTGGCTTTTTTGATACGGCGGCCCGCCTCGACCCGCCGCTGCGTAGCGAAGCAGACCGCCTTGCCTTGCGGGAAGGCGTCCGCGCGGGACATGCCGCTATCTGCTCCGACCATACTCCGCTCACCCAGGACGACAAGCTCCTGCCGTTCGGCAGCGCCAAACCGGGCGCGACGGGTCTTGAACTGTTGCTGCCCTTGACTTTGCGCTGGGGCATGGAGATGGGTCTTTCATTGCCGGAAATTCTGGCACCCTTGACCAGTCTGCCCGCCACGATTTTAGGACGCGATGATTTAGGGCATTTGGGAGCGGGTGCTTGTGCCGATATTTGCCTGTTTGCCCCGGAGGCAAGCTGGCAGGTCTTGCCGGAGAACTTAAAGAGTTTTAGTAAGCACACGCCTTTTGCGGGACAGACTGTAGTCGGACAGGTCAAAAAGACGCTGGTCGGCGGGGAAGTGGTTTTTGCCGCTTGATTGGGAAGGAAGGTATTGTTATGACGCGCTTCTTTGCGATACTTGCCCTGCTGTTGTTAGGAGCTATGCCGTTTGTAGTTCACGCGCAGAGGACGGATTACAGAACGATGCCCTTGCCTAAATTGGTGCAACTGGCAGAAACAGGAGATGTAAGAGCGCAGTTTATTCTTGGACTTAGGTACGAGAAGGGGCAAGGTGTATCGCAATATTTCCGGCAAGCTGTAGATTGGTATCGCAAGGCTGCGGAACAGGGATATGCGCCTGCCCAGTACAATCTGGGAGTCATGTACAGAGATGGAAAAGGCGTGCAGCAGGATTTCATAGAGGCAGCCTATTGGTATCACGAAGCGGCGGAGCAGGAAAACAAGGATGCCCAGAATGATCTGGGTAGCATGTATGCCATGGGACAAGGCGTAACGCGGGATTTCCGGCAGGCAGTCAATTGGTATTACAAAGCGGCGGAGCAGGGACATGCGTTAGCACAGCACAATCTGGGGATCATGTACGCCATGGGACAAGGTGTGCCACAGGATAATCGGCAAGCTGTCATCTGGTATCGCAAGGCGGCGGAGCAGAAGTATGCTCCTGCCCAGACTTACCTGGGATTCATGTATTGCCGTGGACGAGGTGTGCCGCAAGATTTCCGGGAGGCGGCATATTGGTATCGCAAGGCGGCGGAGCAAGGACATGCAGACGCCCAGAATAACCTGGGGGGCATGTATGACAAGGGGCAAGGCGTATCACAGGATTTCCGGCTGGCGGTAAATTGGTGGCAAAATGCGGCGGAACAGGGACATGCGTTTGCTCAGTACAATCTGGGGGTTGCGTATAGAAAAGGAGAAGGAGTGCCGCAGAATCTTGTACTGGCTTATGCTCTCTTTAGCCTTGTTGCAGCAAACGGAGACAAAGATGCTGTGAAGTATCAAAACCTTGCTGCCAAAAATATGACGCCCGAACAAATCGAGGAAGGCAAGGCTATCGCAAGCCAATGGAAGGTTGGGCAACCTCTACCGACCACCAGCAAAACAGGTCGCGCGGGTTCCAGATAAAACCTTTCTCCCCTCTCCCGCTTTGCGGGAGAGGGGTCGGGGGAGAGGGTTGAGAATTGAAAATTCAGGAGGCATAAATTTCAACCTGAATCATTGCCCTCTCCCGGCGCTACGCGCCACCCTCTCCCGCTGTTCAGACCGGAGACATCGTTTACAGGTGTACGAGGACATCGCTGACACTTTCATTGTGATTTTCCCACATGAACTACATGCTGTCTCAAGTCAATCAATCCTATTTTTGTGCTGTACCACCACAAGGAATAAATCCCTTCATCCTTTTCCTCCCGGATGCCCAGGGTTTCCCGGATGAACGCCTTGCCAATCTTGATAACCTTGTTTTTGAACGAGATTCTTCCGTTGCTATCCACACGCCGGACAAGCATGGAAACATCGTATTGCGGGGGCGCAGGATTGGGTTTGTAATCCCGTGACGACGGACGGTAGCGCGTAATCGGCGGTTGTTGTCCCAGGGCTTCGTGCGGACG
>Ga0099364_10007733_pt1 | contig 15283 bp, 13 predicted proteins | sample TergutTh196P3_FD_73070 | JGI IMG/M metagenome (GOLD analysis project Ga0099364, IMG submission 73070) | Microcerotermes parvus P3 segment gut microbial communities from Pointe-Noire, Republic of the Congo - Th196 P3 | ecosystem: Host-associated > Arthropoda: Insects > Digestive system > Gut ... | reverse complement strand
TAGGGATTAGTATAAAGGGTACAAATCCCGTTTTGCAATAAACTCTGCTATGATCCCAAATAAATTATAATACTATGGACTAATCCCTAGTCCCTAGTCCCTAGTCCCTAGTCCCTAGTCCCTACTATCTATTCCGCATTCCGCATCCCTTCCCACGCCGGCTTGCCTGTGTATGTTTTTGCCTCTTCCTCGCCCCTTACGACGCGAACCGCGCCTGCGGCGAGCGCCTCAAGCTCGAACTCGCCCGGCATGACTACCACCTCGGCGATCCAATCTAAATACTCCTTCATTCTTTCCACAAAGGGCGGTCTGTTTGCCACCCCTCCCGTAAGTATCAGAGCATCGACTTTGCCTTTCAGGACTGTCGCCATCGCGCCGGCATACTTTGCGGTCTGGTGTACCATCCCGTCTAAGACAAACTTTGCGTAATTGTCGCCGCTTTCCCGCAGCGCGTATACATCACGAATATCCGCAGTGCCAAAATGATCGGTAAGCCCGCCGGCCGTGTTCAGCTTATTTATCAGTTCTTTTTTTGTGTACTCGCCGCTGTACGCCAGGTCGATCACTTCCATATAGGGCATATCTCCAGCCCTTGTCGGCGACATCGGCCCGGAACCTCTTATCAAATCATTGGAATCGATCATCTTCCCCTTTTCGTGAGCGGTAACGGATACTCCTCCGCCTATATGGCAGATAACAAGGTTTACATCCTCATATCTTAGACAACGTGACGAGCAAAAGCGCAGCGCTATCTCTTTTTGATTAAGAGCGTGAATATGACTCTGGCGATATAGCCCCTTAACGCCGGTAACACGCGCAAAGTCAATAAACTCGTCGGTTCCCGGCGGATTGACTATAAACGAAAGTTTTCCGTACTTATCCGCGAACTTCTTTGCTATCTGCGAACCGAGCTGTGCCGGGTGCTGTCCGCTCATTCCCTTTGACGCATGCTCGACAAGCAGGTCCGAAACGATATATACTCCCCCGCTTACAGGCAGCAGACCGCCGCCGCGCCCGGAGAAAGCATCGACATCTTTTAAATCATATCCCATTTCACCCATAGTTTTTTCGACCATCTCGGTACGATAATCGAGCTGATCCTGTATTTCCCTAAAAACCCCCAGTTCCTCCTGACTATGCCTGATCGAGACGCTGAAGAGTTCGTCGTAATCGTCAAAAAGAGCAATTTTTGTCGAAGTCGAACCCGGATTAATCGCTAAAACCCTGATTTTCTTGTCCATATGCCATCTCCATTACATGTTTTCCCGTAGATACTATCATTTACGGCAGTTTTTTTCAACCAAAAATGAATCGGCGGAAGCTTATAATAAATTCAGAGACAGCATAATTGTACGCAAGTGGGACACGAGAACCGTCCCCATGTCCCATGGGGTATATTTTGCGATTCTTTTATCTTGCGTTTGGGGCGTATGGTTGCCTATTGAATCGATGTATCATGGTCTTATGCTATATGTCTGGTATTATTACAAGTATGGGAGGTCATGATAATGATTACGACGAAAACGCAAAATAGCAAGGCGCTTATGTGGACTATCTTGCTTATCGCCTTTATTCAGATGGCGCATCTTGCCATTATGCCCGGTATTGACCGCATTGCGACGGATGTTTTCCCCGAGAGGTCGCTCCAGGAAGTTCAGACGGTAATGTCGCTGCCCAATATAGCCGCACTTATCACGGGCGTCGCGGCGGCGATGTTTGTGAGGTACGGGTTGATGTCGAAAAGGGCTATGGTCCTGGCCGGTCTCATACTTGTTTCGCTCACAGGCCTATTTGCCCTGGCGCTCAATACTCAGTTTTGGCATCTTTATTTGATGAATGCCTGCCTTGGCGCAGGGATGGGCATCTATCTCCCAAGCATACAGAGCATAATGTTTGACAATTTTGACGAAAAAAATCGTCGGTTTTTGTCCGGCTTACAGCTTGCGTTTAACAATGGCGGAGGCATTGTCATGAGCATTGCCGCCGGCATTTTAATTGCGCTGATATGGTACGGGGGGCATCTGGTCACGCTCCTGGCTTTGCCTGTTCTTGTCATGGCCTTTGTTACCATACCAAAAGACGAGAGGATGCGCCCCTTAGCGGAAAACGGCGGCGCCAGGACAAAAATCCCTGGTGGCGTGTATTACTACACACTTTTGATATTTGTGTTCATGATTATGTACAACGTAGCGGGGATGAACATCTCGACCCATATCGTAAGCGGGGAGATTGGAAGCTCCGCCACAGCGGGCATCGCAACGGCGCTGATGATGGCAGGCGGCGTCGTCGCGGGGCTGTCTTTTTCGAAAGTCTCGCAGATTTTGCGCGACAATATTTTTCCGTTCTCATTCGTTCTCCTTTTTATCGGATTTTCGCTCATGAATATTTTCCCATCGTCGCTTGCGGCGACGCTTGCGGCGATGGCGATATGCGGGGCGGCGCTCAGCCTTTATATGCCGCGCTGCATCTTCAATGTCTCAAATCTTACCGACCCGACAAATTCGGCCACGGCGACCATGCTAATAATCTGCGTCGCGCCTGGCGGCGGCAGTTTCTTGTCGCCGATCATCATGACAAATCTGACGATACTGTTGGGCGGGGATTCCACGCGATACCGCTATCAATTCGCAGCCTTTGTCTGCTTAGCGCTGGCCGCCCTTACGCTTATCAAAAGCAGCCTCGACGCGAAGCGCACCCCGTCGCCTTGTTAGTGGGACACGGGGACGGTTCTCACGTCCCACTTACATTCCACTGTGCTGTCGCCTTATGGGACGCGAGAACCGTCCCCGTGTCCCACGTGTCTTAATCTATAATGCTTTTGTAGTCGGCCAGCAGTTCGGACTCGACCTTTGCGAAAAGCTCCTCAATATCCCAAATATCTTTGGAATCCTTATTGATCGACTTTGCAAATGCCGGTTCCGCGTAAAGCCCGACCAGATTTCCATATACCATAAATGTCGAACCATTGACGCGAGAGGCTCTCTCCGACGCGAGATATATAAGAAACGGCGCAATATGCTCAGACCCCGGGGTCGCTTCGAGGTCGATGAAAGATCGGCCTTTTATTATTATGGGACTGTCATGCGTCAGCTTTGCGGCTTCAAGTTCATATGACGCGCGTGACAGCGCTGCCGGCGCAAAGCAATTGACGGTTATTCCGTCGTCGCAAAGTTCCATTGCCGCGGCGCGGGTAAGTCCAAGTACGCCTGCATTAGCAGCGCAGTACTCCGCTTGCTTGAGCGGCCCTCCGGCAAACGCCGGGGACGAGCACAGCAGGATGCGTCCGTATTTCTGCTTTTTCATATACGGTATCGCGTACTTCATTGTATAAAAATACCCCCGCGGCTTCACGTCGTTGACGCGATCCCACAGCTCCGGCGTGATGTCTTCAATATCCGAAAACCCGAATCCGCCGGCAACATTACACAGTATGTCGATGCGGCCGTATGCCTCTATGGTCTTTTGGATCAACAGCTCTGCGTCCTCTATTTTCGCGATATCGCAATACACGGGGGTCGCCTCCCCGCCCATTTCGCGTATTGTCTGCGCCGTCGTCCCGGCATCGCCGGTTTCGGCGGCGCGCCCCTTTTCAAACCACTCCCTCTTATCCCGGGTCATCTTTTCAATTTGTTCAGTCGTGACCATAGATGCGGCTGTCGAACCGGGCTTCCGGTTATTTGTCACAACTTTTGCGCCCTGCGCGGCGAACGCAAGCGCTACCGCCCTGCCGATACCGGACCCCGACCCGGTCACCACCGCCACCTTGCCGTCTAATACTTTGCTCATTAATCAAAATCTCCTTTGTTTAAAATATGTTTCGCAGTGTGGTTATGTAATTTAGGGATTAGGGACTAGGGACTAGGGATTAGGGGTTAGTAGAAAGAGTAAAAATCCCGTTTTGCGGCAAAATCTACGATAATACTTTAATTTAAGTTTCAATTTTACGACTAATCCCTAATCCCTAGTCCCTAATCCCTCTCATGTTTCGCAACTGCGAAACATGAGCTTAATCCTCCGCTTTCCGGTTCTTGCCGTCAGTACATTGGGCCGGTTAGTTATTTTTAAGGCAACCTCAATGCCGTCTGTCAGACCGGATCTATTTAAAAGCTCCCGTACATCACTCTCCGTCGTTTCGCCAAGCTCCTCTTGGGTCTCGATTTCGATTAGCAGGCTGTTTTCACGCGGCGACGCCGTCAGCGTAAAATCGCTTATACGGCGCTCGGACAGAAGTACCTCGTCAAACCCGCGTATCGTTACGGCCCTGCCGCACGCCATCACGATGTCGCCGCCAATGCGCCTTTCTATCGGCGCTATGCGCCTGAGCCACGACCCGCAGGTACACCTGCCGGGTATCAGCCTTGAGATATCCCCCGTCCTGTATCGCACGAAAGGCATCCCGCGCCGTGTCAGCGTTGTGAAAACTACTTCGCCCGATGTACCATCCGGTACGCGGTTTCCCTTTTCGTCAAGTATTTCAAACAGCAGATCGTTCTCCCTGATGTGATATCCTTCATGGGCGTCACAGTCTATCGCGCCGCCGAGTCCCATCTCGGTCATGCCGTAATGCTCGTAGACCTCACATCCCCAAATACGTTTAAGCTCCCGCCGTACAATGTCCGGGATACTGTCCGTGCTGAGCAAAACCGAGGTTATTTTTGTCCTGATATTCATAACCTCACAATACCGCGCCACGGCAAGCGCCTGAACCGGGACTCCAACAAGCGAATCCGCCCCGCTATCCCGCAGCACAAAAGCACATGAGGCCAAATCGCCAACAAGCCCGTGGCGGACCGGAATTGCCGGTATCCGTTCAAGAGAACGCGCTATAAGGTCGCCTACCCCTCCATGGCGTTCACACGGCAGCATTATAGCCATCGTTCCGCCCGGAGCTAAAACTGTCGTCAATCCGTTTGCGAAATAATCTACAGTGAGCTCCTGATCCTCTTCCGTGAAATAGACTCGCTTGGGCTCTCCCGTAGAACCGCTCGTTGTCAGCGTCACAACACGGGATATCTCGCTCTGCGGAACGCAGACGAGCCCCGTCCCGCTTTGCGTAAGCGTTTCCGCGTCGATAGTCGGAAGCGAGGTAAGCTCCGAAAGGCTGTCTATCCTTCGCGGCAGCGTCCTGCGGTAATACGACCCGTTTTGCGCCGCAGCCAGCGTCTCATTAAGTTTACTGAGCTGATACGCAGCCAAGTCGCCCCCCGTTATCTTCTCAACCCACCCCTCAAGCGGAGTAATCTTCAACACTCCGGAACTCTGCATTTTCGATACGTCCTTATTTTTGCATTTTTATTCAGGGATTAAGGATCAGGGATTAAGGATCAGGGATTAGGGATTAGGGATTAGGGATTAGGGATTAGGGATTAGTCTGTTAACTACATGATTCTGCATTAGCCTCGTTCCCTTATTCCACATTCCGAATTCCGAATTAATTCTGCATTCTGCATTACCGCCGTCCCAACCGCCAGGCAGTATCTCGGCTTTTCTTTTTTGATCTTCTCCCATTGGGTGCAGTCGAACAGGGCGTCTACTCCGCCGGTGTTCATGATAAGTTCTGCGACGAACGATTCAAACACGTCGGTCCTGTCCTCAAAATGTAAAAAGCCGAAAGGGAACGGCTTATGTTTCTTGCCGGAGGTAAGGCACATAAGCCGTCCCTCTTTGTCAAAAACATCCGAGATCAGCAATTTCCCATCCTGTTTCATAACGCGCTGAGCCTCTTTAAGCGCTGCCGGGGCGTCCATCAGCGAAAGCGAGCATTCGAACAATACGGCATCGAAGCTGTTATCATCAAAGGGTAGATCCTTTTCGGCGTCGGCAGTTACGATATGTATATGCGGATATAGTTTCCTCCCGCGCCCTGTCAGGACATCGCTAATATCCACGCCGACTGCTTCAAAACCGAGACCTGCAAGATAATCGGATGCGGAACCGATCCCGCACCCGACGTCCAGTATTCTCGCTCCGGGCGAAAGCCGCGCAAGCGAGACCAGCCTTTCTGTCAGCTCAAACCCTCCCGGCCGCAAAAGACCGTCAGGCATATCTATAAGCCTCTCGCTCTCGTAAACATTCATCCGCCACCATCGTCCACTAACCACAACCACTAACCACTAACCACTAACCACTAACCACTAACCACTAACCACTGTTTGAACTTGTTCAAACCCTTCTCCTCTGAGCCCGAACCTGAATAAGCTCTCCTGCTATGCTTATCGCTATCTCTTCGGGAGTCTCCGCTTCGATGTTCAGCCCGATCGGCGAGTATACTTTGTCTAAATCCTCCTTGGTATACCCGTCGGTCAGCATACGCGCGTAAACGGACTCGCGCTTTTTCCGGCTGCCTATCATACCGACATAACCTGCCGGGGTCTTCAGCGCCCCCCGCAGGACAAGCTCATCATGCGCATGTCCTCGTGTTACAATGATGATATAGCTGTCGTCGCCCCAGTCTATCTCCGCAAACGGTTTGTCCATCGACTCCGGCGTCAGTATTTCGTCCGCATCGGGGAATCGTTCGGCGTTGGCAAACTCCGCACGGTCGTCTATTACGACAACACCGAAACCCAGCGTCCTCAGCACGGGCGCAAGCTTTTCTCCGCAGTGTCCTGCGCCGAAAATATACGCCGTCCCGTCTGTGCCGACACGGTGGAAATAGACCTCGCGGTCGTCAAGTTTTGTGTATGCGTCATAGCTGCTGTGCCGCTCCCCGAGTGCGCCGATAACTTCCCCATCGCAGCCCAACGCCCCAAGCGGCGGCCCTTCCGGCATGAGCAGGCATTGATTACGGGCTGCCGGACTATCCGGATTTGGCGGGATAGTCATGATACGCGCCTGTGAGTTTGATTTCAACGCCGAGCGCAATGACATAAAAAACTCGATATTTGCCCGGTCGTCTGCGCTTATGTAGTCAATAAGAACCGTGGCCGTCCCTCCGCAGATAACACCCATTGCCGCCGCGTCCTTTCCGTCGAGTACGATGTTTATAACTTTGGCACGTTTGCTTTTAAGTATCTCAGGCGCGGCTTTGATTACCCCGGCTTCCAGCGCGCCGCCGCCGACCGAGCCGCGTATGCTCCCGTCTTTGAGCACCAGCATACATGCTCCCGTACCGCGCGGCGTTGACCCGCTGCTAATGAGAATCGTCGCCTGAACAAAGCTCTCCCCGGACTGCAATAGCCCGATCGCCGCGTCACATATCTGTTTCATTTACTATACCTCCGTAATCAAATCTCGCACAACACGTTAAATAGCCGTAAACTCGTTTACGCCTTCCAAAACCAGCAGTTCTCTTGCCAGCCTGTCTAACTTGGTATGTTTTTGCGGTATAATTTCCAGCAAGGCGGATATGTCTTCCCCATGTCCCTCGAACACAACAGAGCTGATCTGAACGTCTTCATCCCTGAGTTTATGTAATACATCATTTATCGCCGACCGATCCGACATGCAGATCTTGATTATGTATTTTGCCGCTTTCTGATGTATCTTTGACGTCAGGGGCCTCAGCCCCCACATCGCGAACAACAATAATAACACGACAATTGTCGCCGTCAGATAAAGTCCGCTGCCTATGGCAAGCCCTACGCACGCGGTTGTCCATATTCCGGCCGCCGTTGTTATTCCTTTTACTCTGCTCCCGTGGACTATTATGCTGCCGGCGCCCAAAAATCCTATACCGCTGATGACCTGTGCTCCCATCCTCATGATCTCGCCGCCGTACTGCCTTGTCAGGGCTTCGCTGACTATCATAACCGTGGTCGAACCGAGACATAAGACAATATGCGTCCTCAAGCCCGCTTCGTGCTTGCTTCCGCCTCTTTCCAGACCTATCAGACCGCCACAAACTACCGCAACTACCAACCTTATAAGCACGGTATAGTCAAAGCTTATGATCTCCATTATCCCCACTCCTCTTCCTAGTAGCGCCCGGCAGAAATCTTATATATCGCGTCTAAGCTTTTCGCTATTTCTTCTTTAGTATTATGATATCCGAAACTGAACCTTACCGTGGCTTTGTCCGTTGTACCTATCGTCCTGTGCGCGAGCGGCGCGCAGTGCAGCCCCGCCCTTGTGCAAATGCCAAATTCTTCGTCCAGCTTATACGCAAACTCCGAAGAACCGATATTATCGAGATTAACAGAGACCACAGGCGCCGCGGGCCGGTCATGCCCGTAGACGACGGCGCCTTTAATGTTTTTTACCCCTTCAAGGAAAAGAGACGTCAGATTCTGCTTATGCTCCCGGATACGATCAAGCCCTATATCATTGATAACCGAAATGCCCGCGCCGAACGAAACGATGCCCGGCAGGTTCAAAGTGCCGCTCTCATATCTGTCGGGAAGAACCGTGGGCTGCACTATTTGCTCAGAGTTGCTCCCCGTCCCCCCTTCTGTCAACTGGACAACATCGGCCCTGCTCCCTATGTAAAGAATACCCGTCCCCTGTATTCCCATAATACCTTTATGCCCCGGGACCGCAAGGAGGTCTATGTTCATATCCTCCGCGTCAATATCGGAAAAACCCGCGCTCTGCGCCGCGTCTACCGTAAACAGTATCCCGTGTTTTCTGCACATCCCGCCGATATCCCTGACCGGCATTATCGTTCCGGTCACATTGGAGGCGTGCGTGCATACGACCATTTTTGTATTCGCCTTGATCGCGCCTTCAAAATCGCTTACGTCCGCAAAACCATCGACGCTGCATTCGATTATGGTGGCTTCCACGCCTTCTTCCTTCAGCCTCGAAATCGGCCTTAATACGGAATTATGCTCCATGGAAGATGTGATGACATGATCTCCTTTTTTAAGCGACCCCTTTATCGCAAGGTTCAGCGATTCGGTCGTGCCGGATGTGAAAATGATCCTAAGCGGGTCGTCTACGCAAAAAAACTCTGCGATCTTTTCCCTCGCCCCGTAGACTGCGCGGCTTGCCCTGAGCGCGGGCCAATGACCGCTCCGCCCGGGGTTTGCGAAGTTTTCCGTCAGGCAATTGTTGACCGCTTCGATAACTTCTTTCGGTTTCGGAAACGACGTCGCAGCATTGTCAAAGTAAATCATATATCTCCGTTTAAGGGCCCGGAGGGTTTTCTCTCTCCGAGCCCTTTCGTGTAAATGCGCTGATACAGCTTTACAGCGGTGTGTTTTTGATCAGTTCGAGTTCGTCTTCGAAGTCTGTTCCGAAGAAGTATTTAAGCGGCGTGAGGTCTTCGCCTTTTTGCTTCTTCTCGTAGGCGGCCTTTACCTTCTCGGGCAGGGCCGGGAGTTCGAAGACACGGGCGCCGCATGCGTTGCTAATCGCGTTGATGACTGCCACATGGCCGCAGCTCTGGAAGTCTTCCGAACAGCCGCAGGAACCGTGCGGGCCGAGATCGCGCGGGGTCTCGTTGTAGAGTATTTCGAAGTCGTCCGGAATCATGTCTATCGTTGGGATCCCGCATCCCACCATGCTGCCGTATTTGTCTTCTACGCCGTAATCCTCGCTGAGCGCGAAACCTATGCTGTGCGATAACCCGCCGTATGCCTGACCGTCGACAGCGAGCTTGTTGCCTATGGCGCCAACGTCGGCGGCGGCTTTATACTTGAGTACGGTGGCCTTGCCCGTTTCGACGTCTACCTCTGTCAGGGCCAGATTCACGACATACATGAACTCCGCTATGTATCTGCCCTCTCCGGTGTTCGGGTTGAGGCCGGGATCGAGGTTCTCCACGTTCATCTGATCATAATGGCCGAGATACTTTGTCGGGAGGCCTTCCGCCACCATTTCATCATATGTGCGGAATGTGCCGTCGGGCTTGCGCATGGCGTCTAAGAGTTTGCCGGCGGCGTCGAGCGTCGCGTTGCCCGCCATGTAGTGTGAGCGGCTCGCGGCTGAAAGTCCCGTCCTCGGCGCTACGCCTGTATCGTCTCTCACCAGCTTTACCTGTTCCGGCTTGAGCCCGAGGGGGGCCAGAGCTTTGAGCGTGTGGGTGAGCGAGCCGATGGCGCCGCCCTGTCCGACATCCTGCCAGGTGTTGTAGCATGTGACCGTGCCGTCGGGATTAAGCCCGAGTTCCACTTCAGCCTGATCGAACTTACCTGTCGTGCTGAGGAACCCGCCCAGGCTCAGTCCGACGCCTACCTTGCGCCCCGCCGCTTTGGCCTCATTCGCCTCGGCTACGAACTTATCGTAGTGGGGCTTGATCATTTCCATGAGTTTGGGGTAGATGTTGTAGAACTGGTACGGTCTGCTGTTTATAGTTGTATCTCCGGGTTTGGCAAGGTTCTTGTAACGGAACTCCCAGGGGCCTATGCCGGCTTTTTCGGCGGCCATGTCGATAAGCGCCTCGGACATCGTGGATATCTGCGGCGAGCCGAACCCGCGGTAAGCGGTCTGGAACCCGTTGTTTGACATACCGGCGCGGGCCAGCGCCTTGATATTGGGGACATTATAACCGTAAAACGCGACAGCAACCAGATTAGCCAGGAGAATGCTGGCGACGTTGGTATAGGCGCCGTGGTCGAGAGCCACGTCATACTCGACGGCGATGATCTTGCCGTCATCATCACATGCCAGCCGCCCGTTTGAGTAAGAAGCCGCGCGCTTGCCCGTAGTGTGGTTAAACTCCTCATAGCTGAGCGTCATCGTACAGGGGATGCCGAGATTCTGCACCGCCGTGGCTACGAGCGAATATGTGTTTGCGGCCATTGAATAACCGAAAGAACCGCCGGTGGGGTTGAGGATGATGCGCAGCTTATCCTCCGGGATCCCGCATGCGTCGGCAACCTCGGCCCTGGCGTCGTGCAGCGACTGGGACTTGCACTGGATGGTCAATGTTCCGTCTGTCCCGTAATAACCCTGGACTACGTCCGGCTCTATCGGCAGATGCGGCTCGCGGGGCGAGCGGAAACTGCCTTCCACGGTGATGGGCGCGTCGTCAAAAATATCCGCCGTATCCTTGCCCTTGTACAGTGGCAGTTCCATATAGAAGTTCGGCAGTTCTTCCTGCAGTTGGACGGCGTTGGGTACCATGGCCTCCGGGAAGCTTAAATATGCAGGAAGCATCTCAAAGTTCTTTTTGACCGCTTTCGCCGCCGCTCTGGCGTTTTCTTCGGTATCCGCAGCTACCAGCGCCACGACGTCGCCGCGCCGGCTTACCTTCTTGCCGCAGATTATCGGGAAGTTGAGTATGCCCGCGGCCTTCATGCGCGGTATGATCTGCGGTACCGGGTGGCTGTTCGAACCCTTAACGTCCTTAGCCGTCATAACCTTGATGACGCCTGGCATTTTCTCGGCTTCCGATGTGTCTATATCGATTATGTTCGCATGATTGACTCCGGCTAAAACAACGGCTAGATGGGCGGTGCCTTCGGGCATCTGGTGTTTAATGTCGTCGCCGTAGTCGGCAAGGCCGCAGACCTTGGCAAGAGCGTCGGGCCTCGGCAGTTCGGAGCCGTAATACTCGCCGTCCGCCGGCGGCTTGAAGATGATGTCCGCGACCGTCTTGTCACCGCGCATGACGGCGGCGGCTTCCATGACGGCGTCTACCAGCGGCTTATAACCTGTGCAGCGGCAGATGTTGCGGTGTTTCTTAAACCAGTCGCGCACATCATCGCGCGAGGGGTTTTGGTTCTTCGTCAGCAGTCCGTATGCCGAAACGATGAAGCCGGGTGAGCAGAACCCGCATTGGACGCCGCCGTAGGTGATCCATGCCTGTTGGAGCGGATGCAGGTTCCTCGGGGTACCTATGCCCTCGATTGTGATGATCTCGCTGAATTCCGGGATGGTTTTCATCTTTCTCACACAAGCGCGTACGACGTCCCCGTTAAGGATGACGGAGCACGCGCCGCAGACGCCGGTGCCGCAGCCGACTTTCGTCCCTGTCAGGCCCATGCGCCGGACGACTGTCGCCAGGGTATCCTTCTCCGGGTCACAGACAGCGGGGCGCTCGACGCCATTGATGGTGAGAATAATTCTTTGCAGCATGTAAACACCTCTTTCAAATTTTTATCATTTTTTGATTATATCAAACACTGACCGAGTCAAGCCAGCGCTCGAAATCCGTTTTTTCCGTTTCCCAGTCCGCCTCCGGGAAACTTGCTTTTAAAACGTTTGCCTTCAGTATGCCCTTGACATTTACTCCGCCCCTGTCCGCCGTAAACAGCGGACGCCGGAACTTGTGGTTTTCCCTGACCTCCCATCCCGCAAGCAGCGCGGAAAAGGTCAGCCCGTCAATAGGCAGCCGATACTCAAAGCTTCTGCTGTCGGCAAAACAGTTTTCCACCTTTTTCACTTCAAACCGCATCGCAGATATCCTTCACGGCGTCTATGGCCTCGCCTATTTCATCCATCGTTGTAAATCTTGAGGTCGAAAACCTCACGGTGCCGTCACGCCGGCCTATCGAACTGAAGATGCCGGGCGCGCAGTGCAGCCCCGTACGGCATATTATATCATAACTCTCTCCTAAAATAAAGCCTGTTTCTGCGGGGGTATATCCGGGAACATTGAAGCTGACCGTCGGTATGCAGGCACCGTCAGGCACAATGACCTCCGCGCCGGCATCAACCAGCCCCCGCCGGAGAGCTATGAGCATATCATCCTGCGCCGCGCGGTCGAGCGGGTTTTGCTCCGCCCAGTCCAGCGCCGCCAGCAAACCGTGGAAAGACGGTTCGTTGCCGGTCCCCGCCTCCAGACGTTTGGGCATCTCTTCGGGCATGGTCGGAAGGTCGCTGTATGAACCTGTCCCGCCGATAATAAACGGGTTTAAGGTCAGATCGGGACACACATACAGCCCGCCGGTACCCTGCGGGCCCAACAGATATTTATGGCCGGTAAAGGCGACCATGTCGATCCCCCACTCGTCCGCTTTGATATCCTGCCAGCCGCATGTCTGTGAAGCGTCCGCCAAAACAAACGCGCCCGCTTCCCCGGCGATACCTGTGAGCACAGCGGCATCATTTACCGCCCCGGTCACGTTGGATGCGTGATTGAACACCACAAGGCGAGGCTTGTTCTCCGTTATCGCGGCTTTCCATTTATCGGGCGGTATACGTCCGGTATCGTCCGTGGCCACATATATGACTTTAATGAGCCCGCGGCGGCTCAGTTCATAAAGCGGCCTTAGTACGCTGTTATGTTCGGACACGGATGTGACGACCGTATCTCCCTCTTTAAAAGGAAATCCGAACAGCGCGATGTTCAGGCCCATAGTGGCGTTACTGCAGAGTACGATGTGATTTTGCTGCTTTACTCCGAGTATCGCGGCCATTTTTCCGCGGACAGCGCCGAAAACGTCAAAATCCTCTATACCGGCCCTTTGGGCGGAACCGGGCCTGCCGGTCAGCGCCTTTGAGACCGCCTCGGCGACGCATGGAGGTTTCGGCCAACTGGTCGCAGAATTATTCAGGTAAATAAAATCACTTTTCATAGCACGTCATTGGTGTCTAATAACTCCGACGCTTTAGAGTATGACGCCTGTACGATATCGGGGCAGCGTCCGGGCATGTTTTTTGCGTCCCCGTCAAGTATATCTATGCAAGTCTGTGAGCCGTATGTTTGCCTGAACCAGGCCGCAAAACCGGATATCATATCCCTGAGCGCCGGGTCTTCCAGCTCATCCTTTTCGCCCTTTCCGGCAAAATATGATATCATGCAGCAAGCACCCGTCAGCGCGCCGCACGGCCCTGAAAAGTCGTAAAGGCCCATGTTAAGGCCTCCGACCGCCCGGATCAAATCCGCATTTTCATTATCATCGTTTTCAAGCGCATGGATCATTATTATCTGGGCACAATGAAACCCCTGCGCAGAAAGCTCAAGCATCCTCAAAGCGTCCAAAATAACACCTGCTTTTTTAGGGATTAGGGATTAGGGATTAGGGGTTAGTCCGGTGGATACATAATTATGAATTATGAATTGGTTAACTTCTGCATTCTGCATTGCGGCTTGTCCGCCTTAGGGACTTATTTGCCATGCGCTCAGCCGCCTATCGCTACTCGGCAGATATGAAGCGTACCATCCTCTGAAAGCGGTGAATCAAGCGTCAGGGGTTTTCCGTTATAGAGAGGGTACATAAACCTGCAAAGGTTATCGGACGGAAAAGCCGCCTCGCACCGTGCCGAGCACAGTGCGAGGACGTCGCGAACGGTGGCGCCGCTTTTCGCACGGAACTCGCCGTTTTCTAAACCGGGCGTGAGTTCCCTTGCTACCAGCTTCACTTGTATCGTTAACATATAAGGGTCCGTCAAATCCCGTCACTCCCCATATATCTCGGCTATGACATTTTCGAGGCCGCCAAGCTCCTCTAGCACGGTTCTTGACGGGACCATGGTTTTGACGTCCCAACCCATAGACTCGAAGAACATATCGGCCAGCTTCTCGTTATCGACGGTCAATCCCTCGTGCGGCCCGGCCGACATCGCGGGTTTCCCGACTACGCGGCCGGCAATGGTGTTATCCTCGCGGCGCAATCCCTCGCGCAGGTTGAACGCATGGCGCATATTGTATGAGCGCAAACCGGTCTTTCGCCCGAAATCGCCTGTGTAGTCAACGCCGGTAACGGCGGATAATAGTTTTTCCTTGACGCCCTGTGGTATCGCGACACCTGAAAATTCACAGAACCCGGCGTTATTTGTCATCTCAACGTTGACGACGCCATCAATGTCGCGCTGGGCGTGCCCGGGGTCGGAAAAATCGTATTTTTCCTCAATCGGGAGAAACGCCGCACCGAGGAAGCCTTGTCCGCCCTTGACATGGCGCGCGGGGGTCGGGTCGTACTGATATGTCCGCGCAAGTCCGGGACTGCGGCGCGGGTCATGCTGCGGAACTTCGATGCCGCCTGCGTGAATGGCATACTCGAAGCCCCTGTCGTAGTGTTTAGCAGCGGCGACAACTCCGTTATTGAGGTTTTTGCCCATTTCGGTATCCGCCTTGCAAATCGATTCGCTTAGCTTGACCATCGCGTCGGCATTACCCCATGAAAGATCCAGCCCGCCCGTTTCTTCTGGCGTAAAGAGGCCGTTTTCGCAGCATTCCACCGCCCAGGCGACCGTCGCGCCAAGTGATATCGTGTCGAGCCCGTACTCATTGCACAGATAGTTACACCAGTTGACCGCCTCAGCGTCGCCCAGTTTGAGTCCGGAACCAAAAACAGCCATGGTTTCATACTCCGGCCGCCCTGTTTCGTGGATCGGATACTTGCCGTCTTTGATCTCATACATCGCGCCGCATCCGATCGAACAGGCATTGCAGGCATATTTTCTTTTCTTGTAGAGCGGATCCATCCCCGGCGAAGAGCATGCGTTGATCTCT